>Ga0325400_1000169_pt1 | contig 42728 bp, 39 predicted proteins | sample PopdelMetagenome_2_FD_205662 | JGI IMG/M metagenome (GOLD analysis project Ga0325400, IMG submission 205662) | Populus deltoides microbial communities from Bellville, Georgia, United States - Xylem-PdKOR-R1 | ecosystem: Host-associated > Plants > Phyllosphere > Stem > Wood/Secondary xylem... | reverse complement strand
GTGCTGCGGACGCTGGTCCAGGCTATCCGCGCGCTCGCCATCGCGATCCTGCCGGTAGTGCCCGACGGCGCCGGCAAGGTGCTCGACCAACTCGGCGCCCGGTCGCGCGATCACGCGGCGATCGATGACGAGACGTGGTATGACGGCCACGCGTCGACCGGCTTTCGGATCGCCCCGCCGTCGCCGGCGTTTCCCCGCCTCGACATGCCCGCGGAGGCCTGATGCTCGCCGACAGCCACTGCCATCTCAACTATGAGGGCCTTGCCGACCGCCAACCGGAGGTTCTCGCCAATGCGCGCGGGGCGGGTGTCACCGCGATGCTCAACATCGCGACGCGCGAGAGCGAGTGGGATGCGGTGATCGCCACCGCCGAGCAGCAGCCCGACGTCTGGGCCACCGTCGGCATCCACCCGCATGAGGCCGACGGTCACCCTCACGTCGACACCGCCAAGCTGGTCGAGCGCGCCGCGCATCCCCGCGTGGTCGGCATCGGCGAGAGCGGGCTGGACTATCATTACGACAAGAGCGTCCGCGCCCGGCAGCAGGCGAGTTTCCGCGCCCACATCGCAGCCTGCCGCGAAACCGGCCTGCCACTGATCGTGCACACCCGCGACGCCGAAGACGATACGATCGCGATCCTCGGTGACGAGATGGGGAAGGGGGCCTATACCGGCGTCATCCACTGCTTCACCGCCAGCGCAGACTTCGCCGACAAGGCGTTGGCGTTAGGCCTTTATATTTCCATTTCGGGCATCGTGACGTTCAAAAACGCCGAAGATATCCAGGCAACCGCGGCCCGGTTGCCGATCGAGCGGTTGCTGGTCGAGACGGACGCTCCTTTCCTCGCGCCGGTCCCCCATCGCGGCAAGAAGGGCGAGCCGGCGATGGTCGCCGACACGGCGCGCTTCCTGGCCGGGCTGCGTGGCGAGGACGAAAACGCGCTGCGGGAGGCGACCGCCGCCAACTTCCACCGGCTCTTCAACAAGACCGTCGCGGCGTGAAGGTCCGCATCCTCGGCTGCGGCACCTCGTCCGGCGTGCCGAGGATCGGCAACGACTGGGGCGCGTGCGACCCTGCCGAGCCTCGCAACCGGCGCACCCGCGTGTCGCTGTTGGTCGAGCATGGCGACACCCGTATCCTGGTCGACACCGGTCCCGACATGCGCGAGCAACTGCTCGCCGCCGGGGTGGCCACGGTCGATGCGGTGATCTGGACCCATGACCATGCCGATCACCTTCACGGCATCGACGACCTCCGCCAGGTCTACCACGCGATGCGTCGCCCGGTGCGGGGGCTGGCCCGTCCCGCGACCCTCGCCACGATCGTCGACCGCTTCGCCTATGCCGTCACCGGCCGCGACGGGTATCCGGCGACCGTCGCGGTGGAACCGTTGCCAGACGCGCTGACGATCGGTGGCATCGCGCTACGCGTGGTCGACCAGCCGCACGGGACGATCAGTTCGGCCGGGCTCCGCTTCGACGCGGGCGGGGTGGCGGTCGCGTACGCCACCGATTTTCATGCGATGACCGACGACATGCGTTCGCTCTACCGGGGCCTCGATGCCTGGATCGTCGACGCGCTCCGCTACGAGCCGCACCCGTCGCATCCCGACGTGCCGACGGTGCTGCGCTGGGTCGAGGAGCTTGCGCCCCGCCGGACAACGCTGGTTCACATGGACCAGAGCATGGATTACGCTACGCTCGTAGCCGACCTGCCCGCAGGCGTGGAGCCGGGCCATGACGGGCTGGAGATGCACTGGTGACCGGCGATCAGAAGGCCGATCTTCTCTTCTACGCGGTCATCATCATCCTGCCTGTCTCCGCGCTGATCGCGCGGCGGGTGCCGCTCGGTCGGACGCTGATGAGCGCCGCCGCCTGGGTGGCGATCTTCGCCGTCGGCCTCCTGGTCGTCCAGCAGCGCGAGCAGCTCACCGGCCTGACGCGCTTCCTGAGCGACCAGAAGGTGGTCGGCGGCGAGACCCGCATCCGCCAGTCACCGGATGGCCATTTCTGGGCGGACGTGTCGATCAACGGGGTCGATCGCCGCATGCTGATCGACAGCGGCGCGACCACCACGGCGATCTCGGTCGCGACGGCGCGGGTCGCCGGGATCGACACCGAGCGGAGCCCGTTTCCGGCGATCCTCAACACCGCCAACGGTCAGGTCGCGGCGCGAACCGGCCGGGCCGATCGGGTCGAGATCGGGTCGGTCGTCGCCAAGGATCTCGGTGTGGTGGTCTCGCCCGCGTTCGGTGAGACCAACGTCATCGGCATGAACTTCCTGTCGCAACTCAAATCCTGGCGGGTACAGGGCGGGACACTGATCCTGGAGCCGGAACCCACTCAGAATTAATCGTCAACTTTACATAATGCTTCTTATCGGATTGGGGGAGCGACGGATGATCGAGCGATTGACGGCGATCATGGCCCGGCTCCGCGATCCCGACCATGGGTGTGAATGGGATGTCGCCCAGACGTTCGCCACCATCGCACCGTACACGATCGAGGAAGCTTATGAGGTCGCCGACGCCATCGTCCGCGGCGACGCGGCCGATCTCAAGGACGAGCTCGGCGACCTGCTGCTCCAAGTCGTGTTCCATAGCCGGATCGCCGAGGAAGCCGGGCTGTTCTCGTTGCCCGACGTCGTCGCCTCGATCAGCGACAAGATGGAACGCCGTCACCCCCACATCTTCGGCGATGCCCCGGACGGCGGCCACCACCTCTGGGAACAGGTCAAGGCCGAGGAACGTGCCGCCCGGGCCGATGCGGATGCGCGCGGTGGTGCGCTCGCCGGCGTGGCGCTTGGGCTGCCCGCGCTGCTCCGCGCCGAGAAGCTGCAGCGCCGCGCCGCCCGTACGGGGTTCGACTGGCCCGATGCGGATGGTCCGCGCGCGAAGATCGACGAGGAGCTGATCGAGGTCGAAGCCGCCGACGACACCACCCGCGCGGAGGAGGTCGGCGACCTGCTGTTCTCGGTGGTGAACTGGGCCCGACACCTCGGCGTCGCCCCGGAAGACGCGCTACGGGCGGCGAACGCCAAGTTCGAGGAGCGGTTCGGGGCCATGGAGACGATCGCGGGCGCAGACTTCGGGTCGTTGTCGTTGGATGACAAGGAAGCGTTGTGGCAACGGGTTAAGAGCTGAAACCGGCAGGTGGCGTTAAGTCGTCAGGACCTCGGTCGGTCCGTCCACCGCATCAGTGCTCGGTGGTGCGGGATCGCCGATCATCCATTCCGCGTCACGAACCGCTCGTAATCCGCGGGCGACAAGCGCACCTCGTACACCGCCCGCTCGCCCTCGTCGGCGCGGTCGAGTACGTCGCCATGCGCGTGGAGCCAGGCCGCGCCCGCACCATCGCCGGCATCGAGCGTGACCGAGTAGCGTACGTGCCCCTGGGTCAGCCGCTCGGCGACCGCCGCGACGAGCGACTCCACCCCTTCCCCGCTCAATGCCGACAGCGCGACCACGTCGTCACGCCGCAAAGCCTCGGCGAGGAAATCGCCGCGCTCGTCGCCTCCGAGCAGGTCCAGCTTGTTCCAGGCCTCGATCCGCGGCGTGGTCGGCTCCACCCCGATCTCGGCGAGGACCGCCTCGACGTCGGCGCGCTGGGCCTCGGTGTCGGGATGGGCGATGTCGCGGACGTGGACCAGCAGGTCGGCCGATACCACCTCCTCCAGCGTCGCCTTGAACGCCGCCACCAACTGGGTAGGCAGGTCGGAGACGAACCCCACCGTGTCGGACATGATCGCCTTGTCGATCCCCGGCAGCGAAACCTGGCGCAGCGTCGGATCGAGCGTCGCGAACAGCAGATCCTCCGCCATGACGCCGGCGCCGGTCAGGCGATTGAACAGCGTCGATTTGCCCGCATTGGTGTAGCCGACCAGCGCCACCACCGGCCACGGCGCCCGCTGCCGCCGCTCGCGATGCAGGCCGCGGGTGCGGGTGACCTGGTCCAGTTCGCGCCGCAGCCGCGCCATGCGGTCGCGGATCAGCCGTCGATCCGCCTCGATCTGGGTCTCGCCGGGGCCGCCCAGGAAGCCGAAGCCGCCGCGCTGGCGTTCGAGGTGGGTCCAGCTGCGCACCAGCCGTCCGGCCTGATAATCGAGATGCGCGAGTTCGACCTGCAGCCGCCCCTCGGCGGTCGCGGCGCGTTCCCCGAAAATTTCCAGGATCAGCCCGGTGCGGTCGATCACCTTGGCCTCCGTCGCCTTTTCCAGGTTGCGTTGCTGGATCGGGCTGAGGCCGGCGTCGACGATCACCAGCGACGCCTCCTCCAGCCGGACCATGGTCGCGAGCTGTTCGACCTGTCCCGAACCGATCAGCGTCGCCGCCTTGGGCGCGCGGACGCGAAAGGCGACCCGGTCGGCGACCGTCACCCCGATCGCCAGCGCCAGACCCGCGGTTTCCGCCAGTCGCGCATCGTTGTCGCGCGACGCGCCGCCTTGGTCCGGCAGCACCACGATCGCGCGAGCACCGCGTGCGAACTCGCTCTGGTCGCGGTCGAACCCTCCCGCTCCGGTGGTGCTCAACCCTCGTCGTCCCCCGTATCGCCCTCTTCCTGGAGGTTGAGCGGGCGTGCCGGCTGGATGGTCGACACGGCGTGCTTGTAGACCAGCTGCACCATCTGCTCGCGCTGGAGCAGCATGCAGAACAGGTCGAACCCGGCGATATGGCCCTGGAGCATGACGCCATTGATCAGGAACATGGTGACGCTGTCGTCCGACCGCGCCGCCGCGTTCAGGAAAATATCCTGCAATCCCGGGTTCTTGCGGCCGCTATCGGCTTGCACGTCGACGATCGCCCCGACGTCCATCGGCCCGCCCGGCATGATCGTCGAGATCGCATGCTTGTAGATCAGTTGCGACTGGCCGTCGCGGCGGAGCAGCACGGAGAAGTTGTCGAACCAGGTGACGATGCCCTGGAGCTTGACCCCCTTGACCAGGAACATCGTCACCGGCGTCTTGGAGCGGCGGAGCGCGTTGAGGAAGAGGTCCTGGAGCGAGGCTTGCTTGTCGGCCATGATGCGCCTTTCGGTTGTTGGCGGGTCCTTGCCCGCAATGCGCCGGTGACCGGCGTCGGATGGATCGTGAAGTCTAACGTGTCGGGGCGATGCCGCCTAGTCGTCGCGCGTCTCGGTTATGCCGAGCAGCTTCAGCTTGCGGTGGAGCGCCGACCGCTCCATCCCGATGAAACTCGCGGTGCGCGATATGTTGCCCGAGAAGCGGCGGATCTGGACGCGCAGATACTCCCGCTCGAACGTCTCGCGCGCTTCGCGCAGCGGCGCCCCCATGATCGCGCCCCCGGCCCCCGCCTCGCCGCGCTCGCCCAGCACCTCCGCGGGCAGGAGGTCGAGGTCGATGCGCCCGATGCGATCGCCCGGCGCCAGGATGATCGTCCGCTCGACCACGTTGCGCAGCTGCCGCACGTTGCCCGGCCAGTCGTACGACTGGAACGCCACCATGACGTCGGCGGCGACCTCGGGCGTCGGCACCCGGCGTTCGGCGGCGTAGTGCGCCATGAAATGCTCGACCAGCGGCGGTATGTCCTCGCGTCGATCGGACAGCGGCGGGATGACGACCGGCACGACGTTGAGGCGGTAGTAGAGATCTTCCCGGAAACGGCCGGCGGCGATCTCCTCCGTCAGCTGGCGCGCGGTGGCGGAGACGACGCGGACGTCGACCTTGACGATCCGGGTGCCGCCGACGCGGGTGAAACTCTGGTCGGTCAGGACCCGGAGGATGCGCCCCTGGGTGGCGAGGGGCATGTCGGCGATCTCGTCGAGGAACAGCGTGCCGCCGTGCGCCTGTTCGAGCAGGCCGGGCCGGACGAGGTCGCCCGCCTCCTCCATGCCGAACAGCTCCTCCTCGACCCGCTCCGGCGTCATCCGGGCGGCCGACACGATCACGAACGGCGCCGCCACCCGCTGGCTCCAGCCGTGCAGCAACCGCGCGGCCACCTCCTTGCCCACTCCGGCGGCACCGACGATCAGCACTCGGCTGCCGGTGGCGGCGACCCGCTTCAGCGTCGCCCTCACCCCGTTGATCGCGCCCGAGCTGCCGGTCAGGTCGCTCTCCCGGCCGGCGCTCGCACGCAGGGAGGCGACCTCGCGGCGCAGCCGTTCGGTCTCGGTGGCGCGCGCCACCATGAGCAGGAGACGCTCCGCCTCGAACGGCTTCTCGATGAAGTCGGCCGCACCTTTGCGGATCGCCGCCACCGCGGTGTCGAGATTGCCGTGGCCCGAGATCACCAGCACCGGGATCGACGGATCGCGCCGCTTGATCTCGTCCAGCAAGTCCAGCCCGTCGAGCCGCGATCCCTGGAGCCATACGTCGAGCAGCACCAGCGACGGCCGCCGCGTCGCGATCGCCTCCAGCGCCGCGTCGCTGTCGGCGGCATCGCGGGTCTGGTACCCCTCGTCCTCCAGCACGCCGGCGACCAGCTCGCGGATGTCGCGCTCGTCGTCGACCACCAGGATGTCCAGCGCCATCGCCTCAGACCTCCGTCGCCGCCATGGCGAGACCGGCCGCGGGCTCGTCGTCGAGCGCCGCCAGCGCCACCGTATCGAAACTCATCAACACCCGGGTCCCGCCCCCTTCCCGATCGGAAAAGCCGATCGTTCCGCAATGTTCCTCGACGATCTTTTTGACGATCGCCAACCCCAGTCCGGTGCCGCGCGCACGGGTGGTGACGTACGGCTCCACGATCCGCGCCCGATCGGCGGGCAGCCCGACCCCGTCGTCGTCGACCTCGACGCTCAGGCGGCCGGGTCGTTCGGACAGCCTCAGGCTCACCCTTCCCCCCGCTCCCTTCGCCTCGATGGCTTCGACCGCGTTCTTGACGATGTTGGTGAACGCCTGCCCGAGCTGGCGCCGATCGCACACCATGGCACCCCCGGCCGCGGCGTCATGATCGAACGCGAAGGCGATACCCGGGTGCGCGACCTCGTGAAGGAACAGCGCTTGGCGGGCGATGTCGGCGACCGACTCGCGCCGGAACACCGGCTTGGGCATCCGCGCGAAGGAGGAGAACTCGTCCACCATCCGGCGGAGATCGCCGACCTGGCGGACGATCGTCTCAGTCAGCCGTGCGAACACCGTGTCACCCTGGTCGACCTTGCCGCCGTAGCGCCGCTGGAGCCGCTCGGCGGCGAGCTGGATGGGGGTGAGCGGGTTCTTGATCTCGTGCGCGATCCGGCGGGCGACGTCCGACCAGGCGGCGCGGCGCTGGTCGTTGAGCTGCTGGGTGATGTCGTCGAAGGTCAGGATCGGCCCCGCCTCGATTCGCGCGATCCGTACCGCCAGCGTCTTGGCATCGGCACCGTGGCTGACCTGGGCGGTGGCCTCGCGCGCGCCCTCCGCGATCAGCCGGCCGAGCTCGGGCGCGACATCCGCCAATCGCCGCCCCACGATCACCCCGTGGTCGCCGGTGCCGAGCAGCGCCGATGCCGAGCGGTTGGCGATCCGGATCGTCCCGTCCGCACCGACCGCGACCACACCCGCCGAGACCCCGCCCATCACCGCCTCGATCAGCGCGCGGCGGCCGTCGAGCTGGTCGTTCGCCGCGACCAGCGCGCCGTTCTGCGCCTCCAACCGCGCGGTCATGCGGTTGAATGCGGCAGCCAGGGTGCCGACCTCGTCGCGGGTCCTGGGATCGGGGACGCGCGCCTGGAGGTCGCCGTCGGCCACCCGTCGCGCCGCGCCGACCAGCTCGCCCACCGGCGCCACCAGGCGGTCGGCGACCGACAGCGCGATCCACACCGCCAGCGCGACGATGAGGAGCGAGACGAGGAGCAGCGCCGCGTTGAAGCGGAGTTGCAGCGCCCGGGACTGGGCGAGGAGCAGGCGGTAATCGGCGGTTATCCGCTCGCCGCGGCGCCACTGCGATGCGACCTCCGGGTCGAACACCCGTGCGGCGTAGAGGTACGTGCCCCGCCCGTCGCCGAACGGCACCAGCAACGCGGCCCTGTCGCGTCGCTGCACCACGACGCTGCTCGCCCCGGCATCGATGCGATCCATCATCGCGGGGGTCGCGACCCGCGCCATGTCGCGGTTGTAGGGATTGACCATCGTCAGCGGCGCCGGTCGACCACGCCGGATGATCGCCGCTTCCGACAGATTGCGCTTGAACAACTGATAGATGATGCCGTCGTTGAACGCCTTGCCGTCGACCGGCAGTTCCTGGAGATAGCCGATCAGGTCGCCCCGCATGTACGCGGTTTCGGTCTGCACGCGGGCGATCTCGGACCGGTAGTTGATCTGGAGAAGCTCGGTGGTGTTGTCGAGCATGCCGCGCGCACGATCCGAATTCCAGAACTCGACGCCGTATTGGAACAGCAGCGACGCGAAGATCGTCACCAGGATCAGCGGCACCGCCGCCACCGAGGAGAAGATGGCGACCAGCCGGACATGAAGCTGGCCGGTGCTGCCCAGCCCGGCCCTGATCGCGCGCTTCTTGGCTATCCGCCGACCAAGCAGCATCAGCAGGATGATGCCGGGAACCAGATTGGCGACCAGCAGCAGCGCGACCAGCGGCGGGGTCATCAGCCGGGCCGACCCGCTCTCCCCGCGCAGGACGAAGAAGCTCGCCACCCCGACCGCGATCGCCAGCCCGAGCGCCGCGAGTTCGATGGCGGGCGTCACCCGCCACCGCGCGTGGGCGGCCGCCAGAGCCGGATCGGTCGTCGCGGGCGCGAGCATCGGGGCGTCCCTACACGCCTCGCTGTTGCATGGAAACCACAATCTAGATTGCGTGAGCGACCGCGTCATTGCCGCGAGACGGCGATTCCCAGTTCGTCGAGCCGCTTGCGCAGCGTGTTGCGGTTGATCCCCATCGCCCGCGCCGCGCGCAGCTGGTTGCCGCCATGTCGTGCCAGCATGAAATCGATCAGCGGGCGCTCGGCGGCGGCGATCACCCGGTCGTAGAGGCTGCCGTCGTCCAGCGCGCCGGGAGTTTCGCGTGCGAGCCGCTCGATGAGCGCGCGGATCGCCTCGGCGAAGTCGCCGCCTTGCGGGTCGGCGGCTGGCCGCGCGGCGCCCAGCATGCCGCGGACCAGCTCGGCGGCCACCACCTCGTCGCGCGCGAACACGGCGAGGCGGCGGGCGAGGTTCTCCAGCTCGCGCACGTTGCCGGGCCAGTCGTACGCGGTCAGCACCGCGATCGCCTCCGCCGACAGCCGCCGTCGCGGCAGCCCCTCGGTCGCGGCGAGGTCGAGGAAGTGGCGCGCGAGCGGCGCCACATCCTCCCGCCGCTCCCGCAACGGCGGCAACGCGACCGGCACCACCGCCAGTCGGTAGAACAGGTCCTCGCGGAACAGGCCGGCGGCGACCTGCACCGCAAGGTCGCGGTTGGTGGCGGCGACGATGCGGACGTCGGCCCGGATCGGCCGTGCCCCGCCGACGCTGGTGAACTCGCCCTGCTGGAGGACCCGCAGCAGCCGGGTCTGCGCTTCGATCGGCATGTCGCCGATCTCATCCAGGAACAGGGTGCCGCCCGCCGCCTGCTCGAACCGGCCGGTGCCGCGCGCGACCGCCCCGGTGAAGGCGCCGCGTTCGTGGCCGAACAGCTCGGCCTCGATCAGCTCGCGGGGGATCGCGGCCATGTTGATCGCGACAAAGGCGCCGTGGCGTCGCGGTCCCAGGTCGTGGATCGCACGCGCGACCAGCTCCTTGCCGGTGCCGGATTCGCCGGTCACCAGCACCGTCAGGTCGGTGGCGACCACGCGGGCGAGGACGCGGTACACGTCCTGCATCGCCGGCGAGCGGCCGATCAGCGGCAGTGCGGCGTCCTCGTCGGGCGCGGGCTGCTCGGCGGCGCGGGCACCGCTCCGCCGCGCCGCGCCCGCGACCGCCTGCGCCAGCACCTCCAGGTCGAACGGCTTGGGCAGGTATTCGTACGCCCCCGCCTCGGCCGCGCGCACCGCGGTGGTGAGCGTGTTCTGCGCCGACAGGACGATCACCGGCAGCTCGCGATAACGCTCGGCCACCGCGGCCAGGTGCGACAGGCCGTCGCCGTCGGGCAACCGCACGTCGGTGACGAGCACGTCGGGCCGCTCGGCGGCGAGCGCGCGGTCGAGTTGCGCGAGGCTGTCGGCGGTCGACACGCCGTGTCCCTGCCGACGCAGCGCCTGCGCCACGACCGTGCGGATCGCGGCGTCGTCGTCGACCACCAGCACCCGGCTCATGCGGTACCCCGCGGCAGCAGGAGGCGGAAGACGGTGGCGGCCGGGCTGCCCTCGCGGGCATGTTGGACGATGCCGCCCATGTCCCGCACCAGCTTGTCGACCAACGCCAGGCCGAGCCCCTGCCCGGCGGCATGGCCCGACACGAACGGATCGAACAGGTGGTCGGCAATCTCCGCCGGGGGGCCCGGGCCGTTGTCTATCACCGCTATCTCGATCGGCAATGCCACCTTGTCGCCGCCGCTGACCGGCCGCGCGGCCATGCCGTGGCGATAGGCGGTGGCAAGGGTGATAAGCGGTTCCTCGATACTCAAGACAGCTTGCTGGGCATTCTTGAGGAGGTTGATGAGCACCTGGACCAGCGCGTCGGGGTTGATCCGTGCCGCCGGCAGCGACGGATCGAAGCGTTCCTCGATCCTCGTGCCCCGCGCGAAACCGGCCAGCGCGACGCGCCGGGCGTGGTCAAGCAGCGGGTAGATGTTGGCTGCACCCAGCGGCAGCGGCCGTTCGTCGCCGAACGCCTGCATCCGGTCGATCAGCGCCGCGATCCGGTCCACCTCGCGGACGATCAGCTGGGGAAGCTCGCCCTGCCCGATCAGCTGCGCCGCGCCTCGGATCCCGGATAGCGGGTTCCTGATCTCGTGTGCCAGCATCGCCGCCGCGCCCACCGCCGCCCGCGCGCCGCCGCCGCGATCGGGTGAGTGGCCGTGCCGCGCGGCGGAGGGATGCAGGGTGATCACCCGCCAGCCGGGATGGTCGGGGACCGCCGCCTCCCCGAAATCGGCCCGCATCCGTGCGCCCCGCGCGGTCTCGATGACCGTGTCGTAGGCGGCCAACCCCTGCCCGTCGCGGCTGCGGCCCTCGGACGGGGGGGGCAGCACCGCGGCGAGCGGACGACCGCGCATCATCGGCGCCGACCGGTCGAGCAGCTCCTCGGCGAGGGTGTTGGCGTGCGAGACGCGATCCTCCGGGTCGACCACGATCACCGCCACCGGCAATGCCGCCAACAGGGCGGCATCGCGGGGGGCGGTCGCGCGATCAGGCGGCGTCACGGTCACGATAGGGGGCGTAGAAGTCGGCCAGCATCGCCTTGACCCGTCGCGGGTCGGGTTCCTGGTTCACGAGGTTGCGGAACTCGGCCGACCCGGTCAGGCCCTTGGTGTACCAGCCGATGTGCTTGCGGGCCATGTTGACCCCGGTGACGCTGCCGTAATGCGCCAGCATCGCCTCGTAATGCCCGGCGATCGCCCGGTATTGCTCATCCAGCGACGGGTCGGGCACGCGCCGCCCGCTCTGCAGCCAAGCCATTACCTGCGCGAGCAACCACGGCCGACCGTACGCGCCGCGACCGATCATCACCCCGTCCGCCCCCGACTGGTCGAGCGCGGCATCGGCATCCTCGACCGAGCAGATGTCGCCATTGACGATGACGGGGATCGTCACCGCCTCCTTGACGCGGCGGACGAAGCGCCAGTCGGCCGATCCCTTGTACATCTGGTTGCGGGTGCGGCCGTGGACGGTGACCATCCGGACCCCGAGATCCTCGGCAATCCGCGCGAGTTCGGGCGCGTTGAGGCTGTCGTGGCACCAGCCCATCCGCATCTTCAGCGTCACCGGCACCGTCACCGCACCGACCACCGCCCGCACGATCGCGGCGGCCCCGGCGAGATCGCGCATCAGCGCCGACCCGGCATCGCCGTTGGTCACCTTGCGCACCGGGCAGCCCATGTTGATGTCGATGATCGCAGCACCCCGGTCCGCCGCGAGCCGCGCCGCCTCGGCCATGTCGAACGGCGCGCAGCCGACGAGCTGCATCGACACCGGCTCCTCCGACGGGTCCCACATCAGCTTCTGGAGCGACTGGCGGGTCTCCCTGATTGCCGCCTGGCTGGCTACCATCTCGGTGACGTTCAGTCCGGAGCCGTAGCGGCGGACCAGCGTGCGGAACGGTTGATCGGTGACGCCGGTCATCGGCGCCAGGATCACCGGCGTGTCGATCGTGATCGGGCCGATCCGGAGGGGAGCGAGGGTGCGCATGCGGGTTGCCTGAAAAACGGGCAGCGCCTACAAGATGCATCTCGGCGTGGCAAGCCGCCGCGGCTGTTCTGCGCCGGACGCCGTCGTTACAGCGATCACATGGCTACGAATACCGCCCTCCCCGCCGCTGTCCGGACGGTCGACACCCGCGGTCGTCCACTGCAATGCGGCGGCGATGTCCGCGCGCTCTGCGGCGCCGGATCCCGCCGGTGACCGCCGGCGGATCGACGATCGCGATCCTGGTCGCGGCGGGCAGCGGCACCCGGGCGGGGGGCGCGGTGCCCAAGCAGTTCGCGCTCGTCGCCGGGCGGCCGATGCTCGCCTGGTCGCACGCCGCGCTCGCCCGCCACCCCGCGGTGGACGACGTCGTGGTCGTGGTCGCGCCCGGCGCGGCGGCGCGTGCCCGCGCCGTCCTCGGCGATGTTCCGATGGTCTTGGGCGGCGCCACGCGCCGCGCCTCGGTCGCCGCCGGGATCGACGCGACCGCGGCGCGCGGCGCCACCCGCGTCCTCGTCCACGACGCCGCCCGGCCCTTCCTGCCCGCGGCGGTGATCGATCGCGTGCTCGCCGCGCTCGTCGACCACGACGGCGCGACGCCCGTCCTGCCCGTCGCCGACACCCTCGCCCGCGGTGACGCGTTGCTGGCGCAAACCGTCGACCGGACCGGGCTTCACCGCATCCAGACCCCGCAAGGCTTCCGCATCGACCCGCTCGTTACCGCTCATCAGGCTTGGACCGGCCCTGACGAGCCCACCGACGACGCGCAGATGGTGCGCGCGCTTGGCGGGCGCGTCGCATTGGTGCAGGGCGACGCGATGCTCGACAAGGTCACCCACCCCGCCGACTTCGCCGCCGCCGAGGCCAAGGTAACGCGCGAGACCCGCACCGCCATCGGCTACGACGTCCACCGGCTGGAGGCGGGTGAGGAGCTGTGGCTGGGTGGGGTGCTGATCCCCCACGACAAGGGGTTGTCCGGCCACTCGGACGCCGACGTCGCGCTCCACGCGCTCACCGATGCGCTGCTCGGCACCATCGCGGCGGGCGACATCGGCACCCACTTCCCCCCGTCTGACCCGCAATGGAAAGGCGCGGCCTCCGACCGGTTCCTGCGCCATGCCGCCGGGCTCATCGAGGCGCGGGGCGGTCGCATCGGCTTCGTCGACCTGACGATCATCTGCGAGGCGCCCAAGATCGGCCCCCACCGCGACGCGATCCGCATGCGTATCTCGGCGATCCTCGGTCTCTCCCCGGACCGGGTCAGCATCAAGGCGACGACCACCGAGCGGCTCGGCTTCACCGGCCGCGCCGAGGGCATCGCCACGCAGGCGGTCGCGACCGTGACCCTGCCTGCGACAGTGGCGGCATGATCCGCGCCGCACTCCTCGCGACGGCGCTGCTCCAGGCGGCACCCTCCCCGGCGCGCGCTTGCCTGACCGCGCCGGAGGCGGAGGCGATCGCGCTGGTCGCCATGCCGGAAGTGATCCGCCATACCGGCACCGTGTGCGCGGCGCGCCTGCCCGCCGCCAGCCTGGTCCGCCGGCCGGACAGCCCGCTGCTGCGCCGGTACGACCTGGCCGCCGAGGCCGCCTGGCCCGCGGCCCGCGCCGCGATCGTCAAGCTGAGCGACCCCGCGATCGAGGCCCTGCTCCAGTCGAGCTACGCCCGCCCGCTGCTCGTCACCCTGGTCGCGCCCATGCTCGTCGGGCGGATCGCGCCGGAGGATTGCGGCACGATCGACCGGCTCGTCACCGCGCTGGAGCCGCTGCCGCCGCGCAACACCGCGGGCGTGCTGGTCATCGCGCTCCAGTTCCTCCGTTCGGAGAAGGCGAAGGGCAAGCCCGTCGCGATCCCCGACCTGCCCCTGTGCGAGGCGCGCCGATGATGGACACCCTTCTGCCGGCCGAGCTCGTCGAGGCGGCGCGGCGCGTGGTGGAGGCGAACCGCGCCGCCGGGCGCACGATCGCGCTTGCCGAGAGCTGTACCGGCGGCTTGGTCGCCGCGGCATTGACGGAGGTTCCCGGCTCGTCCGACGTGTTCCTGGCCAGCCTCGTCACCTATGCCGATCCGGCGAAGAGGGCGCTCCTGAAGGTCGGCGGCGACACGCTGGAAACGTTCGGCGCGGTTTCGGTCGCGGTGGCCTGGGCGATGGCGCGGGGCGCCTTGGAGCGGAGCGGTGCCGACGTCGCGGTGGCGATCACCGGCATTGCCGGCCCCGGCGGCGGCAGCGAGAAGAAGCCGGTCGGCACAGTGGTGTTCGCCCGGGCCGACAAGGGCGCCGACGCGTCGGACATCCATGCCGACCGCAAGCAGTTCGCCGATACCGGCCGCGGCGGCGTCCGGCTTCAGGCGGCGCTGTGCGCGCTGGAATTGCTGCTGCCTTCGTCGCCCGCGCCGTAGAGCGCGGCCGCGCGGGTCTCGAATGCGCCGATCATCCGGCGCAGCGCCTGTCCGAACACCTGCCCCGCCAGCATCTCGAACATCCGGTTCTTGAACTGGAAGTCCACCGCGAAGTCCACCGCGCACCCGCCCGGCTCGGCCCGGAAGCGCCAGTCGTTGGTGAGATACTTGAGCGGCCCGTCGAGATAGTCGACGTGGACCGTGTCGGGGCGGCCCTTGCGCACCCGGCTGGTGAAGGTCTCGCGCAACCCCTTGAACCCGACGATCATGTCCGCGACCGTCTCCTGCGGTTGATCTTGCCGCACCCGCATCGCCTGCACCCAGGGCAGGAACTCGGGATAGCGCTTCACGTCGGTGACCAGGTCGAACATCTGCTCGGGCGTGTAGGGCAGATGGCGCGTCTCGCTGTGCTTGGGCATATCCGTCGCCCCGGCGGGTGCCGGGGCCTCTCCGTTACTGCACGATCCCGGCGGTCGCGGGGGTGCCGATCCGCGCCAGCTTGGCCGCCCTCGCATCGCGCAACCGCGCGAAGTCGTCGCCCGCATGGTAGCTCGACCGGGTCAGCGGTGACGAGGCGACCAGCTCGAACCCCTTGGCGCGGCCGATCGCGGCATAGGCGTCGAACGCCTTGGGGGTCACGAACTCGGCCACCTTGGCGTGGCGCGGGGTCGGCTGGAGGTACTGGCCCATGGTCAGGAAGTCGATGTCGGCCGACCGCATGTCGTCCATCACCTGATGGATCTCCAGCCGCTCCTCTCCCAGCCCCAGCATCACGCCGGACTTGGTGAAGATCGATGGATCGTGCCGCTTGACGCTCTCCAGCAGCCTCAGCGATGCGTAGTAGCGGGCACCCGGACGGATCGTCGGATAGAGCCGTGGCACCGTCTCCAGATTGTGGTTGTAGACGTCCGGACGCGCCTCGACGATCGACTCCACCGCGGCCTGCGCCTTGTTCCTGAAGTCCGGCGTCAGGATCTCGATGGTGGTGGTCGGATTGGACGCGCGGATCGCACGAATCACCTTCACGAACTGCGATGCGCCGCCGTCGGGCAGGTCGTCGCGGTCGACCGAGGTCACGACGATGTGGCTCAGCCCCATCTGCGCCGCCGCGTCTGCGACGTTCTGCGGCTCGCCGGCGTCCACCGCGCGCGGCATGCCAGTCTTGACGTTGCAGAAGGCGCAGGCGCGGGTGCAGGTGTCGCCCAGGATCATCACCGTGGCGTGCTTCTTGGACCAGCACTCCCCGATGTTCGGGCAGGCCGCCTCCTCGCAGACGGTGGTCAGGCTCTTGGCGCGCATCAGCGCGCGGGTGTTGGCGAAACCGGCGCTGGTCGGTGCCTTGACCCTGATCCAGTCGGGCTTGCGCTCGCGCCGTGGAGCCTGGAGCGGGGTCATGTCGTTCATGCCCGCGAGATAGCGCCGCCGGGCGCGATAAACAACGTGGAGGACCAGTTCTTGACCGACTTCAGCGACCTCGTCGACGGCTATCGCCGCTTCCGCACCGCCGACTGGCGGCGCCAGCGCGAACGGTGGACCGAGCTTGCCGAGGGACAGAGCCCCAAGGTCATGGTGATCGCCTGCTCCGACAGCCGGGTCGACCCCGCGCAGATTTTCGACACGCTGCCCGGCGAGGTGTTCGTGGTCCGCAACGTCGCCAACCTGGTGCCGCCGTTCGAGACCGGCGGCGGCTATCACGGGGTGTCGGCGGCGCTCGAGTTCGCGGTGACGCAGCTGGAGGTCGGCGAGGTCGTCGTGCTGGGCCACGAGAAGTGCGGCGGGTGCAACGCCGCGCTGACCGGCGGCTTCCGCGACGCCGAACCGGGCGCGGGCGGGTTCGTCGCGGCCTGGGTCGGGATGCTGGACGCCGCGCGCGACAAGGTGGTCGCCGAGCACGGCCCGGACGCGACCCGGGCGATGGAGCACGAGGCGGTGCGCACCTCGCTCGCCAACCTGCGCACCTTTCCCTTCGTCACCGAGCGCGAGGCCGCGGGCACGTTGACGCTCCACGGCGCGTATTTCGGGATCGACTCGGGCGAACTGCTGCTGATGGACGAGGCGGGGGTGTTCGGGCCCGCCTAGGTCGTCGGCACCACCGCCTGCCAGCCGCGCCGGCGCAGCACCAGCCGGTAATAGGCCGCCGCGAGCGCGATCTGCGCCGCGGTCGCGATCAGCGCCGGCCGTCCCTCCTCGACATCGAGCCAGGTCGCCCAGGTGATCAGCGCCAAGCCCACGAAGGTCACCGCGGGCGCCAGCGGGTAGAGCGGCATGCGGTAGGGCGCGCGCGTGGTCTGGCCGCCGCGCCGGGCGACGATCGCCGCCACCGCGATCCCGGCGTAGATCGCGATCAGCCCGGTTCCGCTCAGCACCTCCAGCGTCTTGAGGTCGACCAGGCACAGCGCCATGCCGATCCCGCCGACCAGCAGCGTCCCGATCCAGGGCGAGTTCCAGCGCGGATGGATGGCGAGCATCCACCGGTCGAGCGGCCGCCCCCACGATCCGTCGCGCGCGGTGCCGTAGAAGAAGCGTCCGCAGGCGACCACCCAGGCGATGATCGCGTTGACGATCGCCAGCGCCACGCCCAACGCGACGAGCTGCCCCGCCCGCTCCCCGGCCATGGCGGTCACCAGTTCGCCGAACGGATTGGACGAAGCGAGCATTCGCGGCAGGTCGACGGCGCCCATCAGCGCGGCGAGCAGCGGTATGCCCTCCAGCAGCAGCGTCCATATCAGCGCCAGCATGATCGAGCGCGCGATCCGCCGCGGCGCCTCGTGCATCTCCTCGCCGAAATACACGGCCGCGCCGTAACCGTTGAAGGCGAAGATGGCGATCGCTGCGGCCACCCCGATCGAGGTCAGGGAGGCAGGCGCCAGCCCGCCGCCGCTCGCCACCACCGGATCGGTCAGGAAGGCGACCGGGCTGCGCTGCACCTCGACCAGCCCCATGCCCGCGACCGCGAACAGCACCAGCACCTCCAGCACCAGAAAGGCACCGGTCAGCACCGCGTTGATCCGGATGTTCAGGATGCCGATCAGTGTGCAGACGCCCACCACCGCGACCGCGGTCGGCACGCCCGGCAGCCCGGGGACCACGCCCGCCAGCACCTCGCGGATGCCCAGCCCGGCGACCGGCAGGAAGATCAGGTTGTTGAACACGTTGATGCCCAGCATGACGAAGCCCGCCATCGGCCCCAGCGTGTGCGCCACCATCACATACTCACCGCCGGCCACCGGCCAGGCGGACGACAGTTCGGCATAGATGTAGGCGGTCGCGACGCATACCACCGCCGCGGCGAGCGTCGCCCAGATCGCGCCGGTGCCCGCTTCCTGGAGCATGCCCGGCACGATCACGAACAGCGACGAGGCCGGGGTCGTCACCGACAGGGTCAGGAACAGCACGCCCATCACGCCCAGGCTGCGCACGAGCCCGGTCGGCCTCGCCGGCTGAAGCTGGTCCTCTAGCATCGATCCCCCTTACCCCGGCGGGGTTGATGCCATGGTTAATGCGGCGGGGATAGTCGGAGGCGCGAGAAGATCATCCGCGACCACGACCATGCTCGAGAGCCGATTCCGCAGGCAGATGCCGATCCGCCGCTGCCGCGCCGCGGCCTGCCACCACGTGAGCGTCGGGTCGACCGCCGGTGCACAAGACCGCCGCCGGATGGAGACGATCGCCGTCCGCGCCGGCCTGCCGCCCCTTGGCCGCGGCGACGCGGTCCGACCTACCCTGCTGCCTTCGTCACCGTATCCACCCCGGCGACCTTGGGCGCCTCGGCGGTGGAGCGGAGGTTCAGCTCCTTGAGCTGCTTGGCCGACACGAAGCTGGGCGCCCCCATCATCAGGTCCTCGGCCTTCTGGGTCATGGGGAACACGATCACCTCGCGGATGTTCGGCTCGTCTGCGAGCAGCATGACGATGCGGTCGATCCCCGGCGCAGACCCGCCGTGCGGCGGCGCGCCGTACTTGAACGCGTTGATCATGCCCGCGAAGTTCTCGTCCACGTCCTTTTGCGAATAGCCTGCGATCTCGAACGCCTTGTACATGATCTCCGGGCGATGGTTGCGGATCGCGCCCGACGACAGCTCCACCCCGTTGCAGACGATGTCGTACTGGTAGGCGAGGATGTCGAGCGGGTCCTGCTCCTCCAGCGCCGCCATCTCGCCCTGCGGCATGGAGAAGGGGTTGTGGCTGAAGTCCACCTTTTTCGCGTCCTCGTCATACTCGAACATCGGGAAGTCGACGATCCAGCAGAACTCAAAACGCGACTGGTCGATCAGGCCCAGGCTCTCGCCCACGCGGGTGCGTGCGAGCCCGGCGAGCTTCGCCGCCTGCGCTTCCTTGCCAGCCGCGAAGAACACGCCGTCGTCGGGTCCCAGGTTCAGGGCCTCGGCCAGCTCGCGCATCCCGACCTCGCCATGGTTCTTGGCGATCGGCCCCCCGAACTCGCCGCCCTTGCGCGTCGCATAGCCGAGCCCCGCGAAGCCCTCCCCTTGCGCCCAGGCGTTCATGTCGTCGAAGAACTTGCGGCTCTGTCCCGCCGTCCCCGGCGCGGGAATGGCGCGCACCACGTCGCCGCCCTCGACGATCGACGCGAACCGGCCGAAACCCGACCCGGAGAAATACCCCGACACGTCGGTGATCTCGATCGGATTGCGCAGGTCCGGCTTGTCGTTGCCGTACTTCAGCATCGATTCGGCGTAGGGGATGCGCCGGAACGGTAGTGCGGAGACCTTGCGGCCCTTGCCCTGCCAGTCGGCGAACTCCTCGAACACGCCGTGGAGCACCGGCTCGATCGCGGCGAAAACATCCTCCTGCGTGACGTAGCTCATCTCGAAATCGAGCTGGTAGAATTCGCCGGGGGACCGGTCGGCGCGCGCGTCCTCGTCGCGGAAGCAGGGCGCGATCTGAAAGTAACGGTCGAAGCCGGCGACCATCAGCAGCTGCTTGAACATCTGCGGCGCCTGCGGCAGCGCGTAGAACTTGCCGGGATGGACGCGGGAGGGAACGAGGTAGTCGCGCGCGCCTTCGGGCGACGACGCCGTCAGTATCGGCGTCTGGAACTCGGTGAAGCCCTGGTCGACCATCCGCCGCCGGATCGACGCGATCACCGACGACCGCAGCATGATGTTGGCGTGCAGCTTCTCGCGACGGAGGTCGAGGAAGCGATAGCGGAGGCGGATGTCCTCGGGGTACTCGGCCTCGCCCGCCACCGGCATCGGCAGCTCCGCGGCGGGCGACCGGACGGTGACCGCGCGCGCGAACACCTCGATCTCGCCCGTCGCGAGGTTGCCGTTGACCGTCGCCTCCGACCGCCGTTTCACCTCGCCGTCGATCGTCACCACCGTCTCGACGCGCAGCCCTTCCAGCACCGGCAGCGCGGGCGAATCATGATCGGCGACGATCTGGGTGATCCCGTAATGGTCGCGCAGATCAACGAACAGCACCCCGCCATGGTCGCGCTTGCGGTGCACCCAGCCCGACAGGCGGACGGTCTCGCCGACAGCCGAAGCGTCGAGCGCGGCGCAGTTATGGGTGCGGTAGGCGTGCATGTGTGTCATCTCACATAACACCACCCCGGCGAAGGCCGGGGTCCAGTCGCGGGCGAGCCGCCGCTGGACCCCGGCCTCCGCCGGGGTGGAGGGCTGCTATCAGTCCACGTTCGCCTCCCTCCCCCGCCCCTATTTGTCAAGCCGCGTCCAGGGGCTATGGACCGGCGGGTATGCACATCCACCCGCTCATCACCGACAGCGATACGCTCGCCGCGCTCTGCCGCCGCCTCTCGGCCGCCGACTTCGTCACCGTCGACACCGAGTTCATGCGCGAGAGCACCTACTGGCCCGAGCTCTGCCTGATCCAGATCGCCGACGAGAACGAGGCCGCCGCGATCGATCCGATGGCGCCCGGCCTCGACATGGCGCCGCTGCTCGACCTGCTGGTGAGCAACGAGGACGTGCTCAAGGTCTTCCACGCCGGCGGCCAGGACGTGGAGATCGTCTACAATCTGACCGGCAAGACCCCGCACCCGATCTTCGACACCCAGGTCGCGGCGATGGCGCTGGGGCAGGGGGAGCAGATCGGCTATTCGAACCTGGTCGACAGCTGGCTGGGGATCGCGATCGACAAGGGCGCGCGCTTCACCGACTGGGCGCGCCGCCCCCTCGACGAGCGCCAGATCGAATATGCGATCGGGGACGTCACCCATCTCGCCCGCATCTTTCCCAGAATGCTGGAGCGGCTGCGCAAGACCGGTCGCGGTGCGTGGCTGGACCAGGAGATGGAGCGGCTCGCCGATCCCGCCAACTACGCCAACGATCCCGACCTCGCCTGGAAGCGGGTGCGCGTGCCGAGCCGCAAGGCGGACGTGCTCGGCCGCCTCAAGGCGCTCGCCCGGTGGCGCGAGCTGGAGGCGCGGGGCAAGGACCTGCCGCGCGGCCGCATCGTCAAGGACGAGACGCTGGGCGATCTCGCGGGCCACGCCCCCCGGCGGCAGGCCGATCTCGCCAAGGTGCGCGGCCTGTCCGCCGCCTGGGCGCAGAACGAGATCGGCGCACGCCTGATGAAGGCGATCGAGTCCGCCGAGCCGCTGCCCGCGGACGAGATGCCGCCGCGCGACGACCGCAAGCCGGGCCTCGGCAAGGAAGGCTCGCTCGTCGCCGACCTGCTGAAGCTCCTGCTCAAGATCCGTGCGCGCGACATCGACGTGGCACCGCGCCTGCTCGCCCGCGCCGAGGAGCTGGAGGCGCTCGCCGCGGGTACGCGCGACGGGCTGCCGATGCTGACCGGCTGGCGCCACGACCAGTTCGGGCGCGACGCGGTCGACCTCGTCGAGGGACGGCTGGGCTTCACCGTTCAGGGCGGCAGACTCCGCATGACCCGCCCGCAGGAGATCCAGTGATGCGCGCCCTACCCCTTCTGCTGCTCGTGTCCGCCTGCGCGGTCGAGCCGCTGCCGGTTTCCGATGCGGCCGCGCCGGTGCCCCCTCCCCCCGAAGCGGTCGCCGAGTGCAGGGCGGAACCCGCGCAGCGTTTCGTCGGGCAGAAGCTTCAGCCGTCCACCCCCGAGTCCGCGCGGATCGCCGGCGGTGCGGGCATCGTGCGGGTGATCCGGCCCGGCACGATGGTGACCAAGGATTTCCGCACCGATCGCCTCAACGTCGAGGTCGACGCCCGGGACATGGTCACCGCCGTGCGCTGCGGCTGATCGCGCCTCAATAGCCGTTGAGGCGCGCGAAGCGGTCGCGGTGGAAGGCGGCGGTGCCCCACATCGTCTCCAGCACCGCGGCGCGCTTGAGGTAGAGACCGGCGTCGTACTCGTCGGTCATGCCGACCCCGCCGAACAGCTGCACCATCTCGCGCGTGACCAGCTTCAGCGTGTCGCCGGCGAGCGCCTTGGCGAGGCTGACGGCCTGGTCGACGTCCGAGCGGCCCGCGTCGATCGCCTCCAGCGCGCCCTCCACCGCCGATCGCATCAGCTCGAGCTCGGCGAACATCCGCGCCATGCGGTGCTGGAGCGCCTGGAAGCTCGACAGCGGCTGACCGAACTGGATGCGGGTCTTCAGGTAGTCGTTGGTCTGCGCGAACGCCGCCTCCGCCATGCCCAGCATCTCCGCGCAGGTCACCGCCGTGGCGCGGTCGACGATCGCGGCAGTCAGCTCGGGCCCACCGAGGCGGATCGCGGGCGCGGCGTCGAAGGTGATGTCGGCATGGCTGCGGGCATCGGCCATCGCGCGCGGTGCGCGGGACACGCCCTCGTCACCGGCGACGAGGTAGAGCCCGTCGGTGGCGGCGACCACGAGCAGGGGAGCGTCGCCCTCCGCGACGAAGCGCTTGGTGCCGGTGAGGCGCCCTTCCGCCACCCTCGCCTCGATCCGCACATCGTGGCATGGCCCTTCGTCTATCGCGAGCGCGGCGACGACCTCTCCCGTGGCGATCCGCGGCAGCCACGCGGCCTTGGCGTCGCCGTCGTCGCCTATCGCGATCGCGGTGGCCGCAGCCGCCGTCGCGGCGAGCGGGGTGGCTACCAGGTTGCGCCCGAGCTGCTCGGCGACCAGCCCCAGCGACAGGTAGCCGAACGCGGAGCCGCCATGCGCCTCCGGCACCACGATCCCGGCCCAGCCCATCTGCCCCGCGGCATCCCACGCCGCCCGGTCCATCCCGGCGCCGGCATCGCGGACGCGGCGGAAGGCGGCGACCGGGGCCTCGTTGTCCACCCACTCGCGCGCCATGTCGCGGAGCATCACCTGTTCGTCGTTGAGAACGGCCATGTTCGTGTTTCCTTGCAAGCCGCCATGCCGGCGCAGGCCGGCTTCCATGCCCGCCGGCGATCGCTCGGGCGGCTACCCGGATCGATCCGGCCATGGACCCTGGCCTTCGCCGGGGTGGCGGGAATCGTTATTGGTGGTCGAGCATACCGAGGATGCGTTTGGCGACCACGTTGTTCTGGATCTCGGTCGACCCGCCGTAGATCGACACCGCCTTGCCCCACAGCCAGCTTCGCGTCTGCGCGAGTTCGTCGGCGGAGAAGCCCTCGCCCTCCCAGCCGAGCCCCTGCATGCCCATCGCCTCGATCGCGAGTTCCGCGCGATCCTGGGTGATGCGTGCGCCGACGTTCTTCATGATCGAGGTCGCCGCCGACGGACCCTGGTTGGACTTCGCCTCCAGCCCGGCGCGGCGCAGCGTCAGCGCGAACGCCCGCACGTCCATCTCATGACGGATCACTCGTGCGCGCAGGTCGCCGTCGGCGAGCCGACCTTCCGCGTCGGTGCCGCGATACTGTTTCGCCACCTGCGACAAGGGCTTGCCGCCGAGCAGCCGCCCGGTGGAGCCGCCGCCCGACAGGCTCGACCGCTCGTGCTGAAGCAGGCGCTTGCCGATCGTCCAGCCCTCGCCCTCGCGGCCGACGAGGTTGGCCTTGGGCACCTTCACGTCGGTGAAAAAGGTTTCGCAGAACGGCGACTGGCCGGAAATCAGGCGGATCGGCTTCACCTCGACCCCGGGCGCGTCCATGTCGATGAGGAGGAAGCTGATCCCCTCATGCTTGCGCGTCCGGTCGGTGCGGACCAGCGCGAAGCACTTGTCCGCCCATTGCCCGCCGCTGGTCCAGGTCTTCTGGCCGTTAACGAGGTAGTGGTCGCCCCGGTCCTCGGCGAAGCATTGGAGGCTGGCGAGGTCGGAGCCCGCGCCGGGTTCCGAATAGCCCTGGCACCAGCGCACCTCTCCCCGTGCGATCGCGGGGATATGCTCGCGCTTCTGCTCCTCCGACCCGTATTCGAGCAGGGTCGGGCCGAACATCATCACGCCCATCCCGCCGATCGGGTTCCACGCCCCGATCCGAGCCATCTCCTCGCCGAGCACGCGCGCCTCCGCGCGCGACAGGCCGCCGCCGCCATAAGCCGCTGGCCAGGTCGGAACGCCCCAGCCCTTGCCGCCGACCGCGATGCGCCATCGCTCCTCATCCGGCGTCGGATCGGACGGCCCCTCGACCGCGGACATTGCGTTGTCGCGCCCCTTCAACGCGGGCGGGAACGCGCCGGCGAGCCAGGCACGCGCCTCCTCGCGAAACGCGGCGGTGGGATCGGCATCGGCCATGCGGTCGTCTCGCGTTGGAAGATCGGGTATGCGCGGTATCGCACCAAACGGTGCCGCTGCCTAGCCGTCATTCCGCGATCTTCCGCCCCCACCCCACCGCCGGGCGGAGGGGAAGGTCGGCTACTGCGATCCGGCGGGTGTCGGGACGGTGATCGGCTGCACCGCGGCGGCCGCCATCGCCACCGGAACGTCCTCGTCGACGAAGCCGTTGACCGCGGTGCCGATCGGCACGGTGGCGCTGGTGCCGGTGGTGAAGAAGCCCGCGACCGGCAGCACCGCGATGGCGGCGACCACGCCCGCCGTGCCGGTCGTGCCCTTGTCGTCGACCTGCCCGCTCATGCGCACCTGGCGCCCGCCGACCGTCAACTAGAGTACGCGCGCGTTGATCCGGCCCGACTTGCCCCACATGCCCTTGTTGCGCACCTCGGTAACCTCGCCCATCGCGGGCGTGCCGGCCGGGATGACGACGGTGCCGCCGACAGTGACCGGCTGCGCGACCTCCATGCGGAAGCGATGGCCGACCTTCAGCTTCTTGCCCTTGGTGGTGAGCTCCTCCAGCATCTTGAGCGGCACCGGGGTGCCCGCGCGCAGCATGGTCTCGGCCGAAGGCTGGAGCGCTAGGGCGGTGGCGGTCGGCACGGCCACGGTCTGCGCGGTGGCCGGAGCGGCGACGGCGCACGCAACCGCGCACGCCAGGATGATCTTGTTCATGTCTGTTCCCTCCCCTGTCGTCCGGACCGCCCCCGATCCGCACCGGCCAGAGGATTTCCCGCGACGTGCCGTTTGTCAATCGGGCTCGTTCCGGCCGCGATCCGATGCCGCCCCTCCCCGGGTTTAGAAGAACGCGTATGGCAAAGCGGGCAAGGCTCGCCTAGCGGTGACGACCATGACCGCCGCCGATCTGCTCGCCGCGCCTTTTGCGACCCTGTCCCACCTCATCCGCGCGCACGCGACCGAGCGGGGGGACAAGGTCGCACTGATCGACGAGGGGGCGCAACTCACCTACGCCGAGCTCGACCGGACCATGGACCGGATCGCGGCGGGGCTCGTGCGCGACGGCGTGGTGCCGGGCGGCGCGGTGGCGATGGTCGCAGCCAACTCGGCGACCCTGGCGGCGGTGTTCCTGGGCGCGCTCAGGGCGGGTGCCGTGCCCGCGCCGATCGCGCCGTCGGCGACCCCCGGGTCGGTCGCCGCGATGGTCGCCGACAGCGGCAGCCCGCTGGCGTTCGTCGACGATGCGGTCGAGGGGTTGCCCGTAACGGCGATCCGGCTCGACGCACTGACGACATGGATGCCCGAGACCGCACCCGCGAGCGACGTGCCCCGCGCGCCCGGCGACCCGTTCAACATCATCTACTCGTCCGGGACGACCGGCACCCCCAAGGGCATCGTCCAGAGCCACGGCATGCGCTGGCAGCATATACACCGCAACGCCGCCGCCGGGTTCGGCGACGCGGTGACGCTGGTGGCGACCCCGCTTTATTCGAACACCACGCTGGTCAGTTTCCTGCCGACCCTCGGCTGGGGCGGCACGGCGGTGCTGATGGGCAGGTTCGACGCGCGCCGCTACCTCGACCTGGCCGAGCGCACCCGCGCGACCCACACCATGCTGGTCCCCGTCCAGTATGCGCGGATCATGGCCGATCCCGCGTTCGACCGGTTCGACCTGTCGTCGTTCAGGCTGAAAACCTGCACCAGCGCACCGTTCGCCGCCGCGCTCAAGGCGGACGTGGTGGCGCGGTGGCCGGGGCTCCTGGTGGAATATTACGGCATGACCGAGGGCGGGGCGTCGTTCGCGCTCAACTGCACCGCGCATCCCGACAAGCTGGCGACGGTGGGCCAGTTGCTGCCCGGCCACGAGGCGCGGCTGATCGACGCGGAAGGGCGCGAGGTCGCGACCGGTGAGGTCGGTGAGGTGGTCGGTCGCAGCGGCGCGATGATGACCGGCTACCACAACCGTCCCGGCGCCAGCCGGGATGCGGAATGGAATGACGGGCAAGGCCGCCGCTTCATCCGTCACGGCGATCTCGGCCGGTTCGACCCGGACGGCTTCCTGGCCCTGGTCGGGCGCGCCAAGGACCTCATCATCTCGGGCGGGTTCAACATCTACCCGTCCGACCTCGAGGCGGTGCTGGCCGCGCATCCGGACGTGGCGGACTGCGCGGTGGTGGGGATGCCGAGCGAGACCTGGGGAGAGAGCCCGGTCGCGGTCTACGTGTCGCGCCGCGCGGACGCGGACCCGCTCGCGATCATGGCCTGGGCGAACGAGCGGCTCGGAAAGACGCAGCGGCTGGTCGGCATCCATGCCATCGCGGAATTGCCGCACAGCGCCATCGGCAAGGTGCTGAAACGTGAACTGCGCGAGCGATTGGAGCGGGCATGACCGATCTTGGTGCGATCATCGCGGCGCTGGAGCCAGCGGGCGACGGGTGGCGGGGCGAGATACCCGCGGGGTGGCTGCAGGGGCGGACAAGTTACGGCGGCCTCTCCACCGCGCTGGCGCTCCACGCCGCCATGCGGTCGGACGTCGACCTGCCCCCGCTCCGGTCGGCGCAGGTGTCGTTCGTCGGGCCGCTGTCGGGGGCGGTGACGATCCGGGCGGAACGGCTGCGGCGTGGGCGCAATGCCGCCTTCGTCCAGGCCGACGTGATCGGCGAGGCGGGGCTGGGATTGCGCGCGACCTTCGTGTTCATGGGTGCGATCGCGTCGCGGCTGGCCCATGCCGAGGGGCGCGCGCCCGACTTCCCCTGCCCCGCGCCCGATGATCGGACGTGGCGCGGACGCGCCGACATACCGTTCACGCAGAACTTCGACATGGTGGACCGGCGCGAGGGGCTGGGTCCCGCCGAGTGGCTGCGCTGGTGCCGGCTGGCGGAGCGCGGCGGAGTGGACCCGGTCGTGGAGCTCATTGCGGTCGCCGACTGCCTGCCGCCTGCCGCGCTGAAGCTCGTGGGCGGCCCGGCCCCGGTCAGCTCGGTGACGTGGCTGCTCAACCTGCTGACGCCCGCACCAGCTACCACCCGGGGTTGGTGGCTGCTCCACGCCCATGCCGACCACGCGCGGGACGGATGTTCGAGCCAGACCATGCGCATCTGGAACGCCGACGGCGTGCCGATCGCCGAACAGATGCAGAGCGTCGCCATCTTCGCCTGACCTTGCTCGCCCCGCGACCATTGCCCGGCTCTGCGACACATTGCGACACTTGCCCGCCTGCCTGACATAAGCCGGCGACACACCGCGGCGACAAGGCACATGGTGGTGGGGCAGGTCGCCCGCGCCGTGGTGGAGGAATGCGGATGGGACAGGTGTTGATGGCGCTGGCGATGGGCGCGCTGGCCGCGGGCGGCGCGGCGCTGGCGCAGGACGGACCGCCGCGGGGCGGACCGGGCGGCATGATGATGCGCGCGGACACCAACGGCGACGGCATAGTCAGCCGCGCCGAGTACCAGGCCCAGATCGACGCCCGCTTCGCCCGCCGCGACGCCGACGGCAACGGCCGCATCGACCAGGGCGAGGATCGGCGCGGACCGATGGCGCGCGCTGACGGTCCTCCGCGCCCGCCGGCGGTCGACAACGGTGCGCCGGTCGCCGGTGTGATGCCGCCCCCGCCCGCCACGCCGGCCGCGGGATCGCCACCGCCACCGCCCCCCGCCGCCGCAAACCCGCCGCCGCCCGCGTCGGAGGTCGGCATGACGCGCGACCAGGTCAGGGCGCGGGCCATGGAGCGGTTCGACCGGCTCGACGCCAATCGCGACGGCAGGCTCGACCCTGCCGAGATGCAGGCCGCGATGCCGCCGCGCGGAGCCCGTGGCGGCCGCCCCCCCGCCCCCGCCCCCGCGGGCTGACGGTCGGCGCCGGGGTGGCGCCGACCGCCGACGTCGTGGCGCCGCCCGCAGGAGCCCGCTATGATCGACACGATGCCGGATCAGCCGCACCTCCTGCTCGTCGACGACGAGCGTTCGATCCGCGAGCCGCTGTCGGTGTACCTGACCAAGCAGGGCTTTCGCGTCACCCAGGCCGGTGACGCGGAGGCGGCGCGGACGCGTCTCGCCGCCTACGCGATCGACCTGGTCGTCCTGGACGTGATGATGCCGGGGGAGGACGGGCTCAGCCTGTGCCGCCACATCGCCGCGACCAGCGACGTGCCCGTCATTCTGCTCACCGCCCGTGCGGAGGAGACCGATCGGATCGTCGGTTTGGAGATGGGGGCCGACGACTATGTGGTGAAGCCCTTCTCCCCCCGCGAGCTGGCGGCGCGGGTCAAGGTGGTGCTGCGCCGGCTCCATGCCGGCGGCACCCGCCACCACGCGCCCGAAAGCGGTTCCTACGCCTTTGCGGGCTGGGTGCTGCGGTCGGGAGAGCGCGCGCTGGTCGATCGGGAGGGCGTGTCGGTGCCGCTGTCCACCGGCGAATACAACCTGCTGCTGGCGCTCGTCACCCGGCCGCGGCAGGTGCTGACCCGCGACCAGCTGCTCGATCTGACCCAAGGCCGCGAGGCGGCGGCGTTCGACCGCGCAGTCGACAACCAGGTCAGCCGCCTGCGCCGCAAGATAGAGGCCGACGCCAAGGTGCCCGAGATCATCAAAACCGTGTGGGGAGGCGGCTACACGCTCGCCGCCGAGGTCGTCCGCCTGTGAGCACGGAGCGGTGAGGATCTGGCCGCGCAGCCTGGCGGGCCAAATGGCGCTGTTGATCGCCCTGGCGCTGTTCGTGGCGCAGGCGATCAACTTCGCGCTGCTTGTCCGCGAGCGGCGGCAATTCACGCTCAGTCAGGTGACTGGCCAGCTCGTGGCCCGGTTCGCCGACGCCGCCGACCGCGGCGGCGAGCCCCGGCGGCTCTCGCCCGATCGCGGTCGGGTGCGGCTGGTGCCAACGAACCCCATCCCGGCCGGTCGCCCGCGCGAAGCTGATGTGGAGGCCGGCCTGCGACCCGCGCTTGCCGAGGCAGGCGTCCCGGTCCGCCGTATCGCAACGGGGCTGGCACCGATCCCGCCCGATAGCCCGATGCTTCGCCGGGCCCCCGCCGAGCGGGCGCGCTACCTACGCGAATCGGCGGACGAACTCTCTGTCGCGATCCAGCGACCGGACGGCGGCTGGCTGGTTCAGCGCGTCGCCTGGGTTCAGCGCGACAACTGGCTCCAGTGGCGTCTCGCCCTTCAAACGCTGATCCTGTTTGCGGTGATCCTGCTGCCCGTGCTGTGGGCGGCGCGGCGCATCTCGCGCCCGCTGCGCGACCTCACCCTCGCCGCGGAAGGCTTCGGGCGTGGCGAGCCGGCCGTGGTCGCGGTGACCGGGCCCCACGACGTCGCGATGCTGGTCGCGGCGTACAATCGGTTGGCCGAACGGGTCACGGCGATGCTCGACGAGAAAGACCGAATGCTGGGTGCCATCGGCCACGACCTGCGGACGCCGCTGGCGGCGTTGCGGGTGCGGATCGAATCGGTCGAGGACGAGCAGGATCGCGCCCGCATGGCGGATACGGTCGAGGAAATGAACCGCACCCTGGACGACATCCTGTCGCTGGCGCGGCTCGGCCGCCCGAGCGAGGCACCCGCCGACGTCGACGTGGCGGCGCTGGTCGACGCGGTGGTCGCCGACTTCCGCGATCTCGGCCGCCCGGTCGAGATGGCGGACACGCCGCGAGTGGCGCTGCGGCTCAGGCCCAACCTGATGCGGCGCGCGGTGCGGAACCTGATCGAGAACGCGGTCAAGTACGGCGACGGTGCCGAGGTCGCGGTCGAGCCGCGGCGCGAAGCGGTGGCGATCGTGGTGGCCGATCGTGGTCCCGGTATCCCCGTCGATCGCATCGGCGACGTGTTCGATCCGTTCACTCGTTTGGAGACCTCGCGCAACCGCGACACCGGCGGGATCGGGCTGGGCTTGGCGCTTGCCCGCGCCATCGTACGGGAAGCCGGTGGGGACATCGCGCTCGCCAATCGCGAGGGCGGCGGGCTGAGCGCCACGATCACCCTGCCGCGATAGCGGAAGGTCCGGGGCGATCGCCGCCGGGACGTCCTCCTGCCCGCCGTTCGGGCTCCCGCGGCCGTGCCGACGGCGCGGGCTCTTGACCCCGAGCCACCGGACAGGAACAGGCTCGCTGCCCCGCCGGAGTTCCGTCGATGTCCCAAAGTGCAGATCCCGCCCGCCCCTGGTGGAAGGGCGCGGTCGTTTACCAGATCTACCCGCGCAGCTTCGCCGATTCGAACGGGGATGGGATCGGCGACCTGCCGGGTATCACCACACGGCTCGACCATGTCGCGTCATTGGGAGTGGACGCGATCTGGCTGTCGCCTTTCTTCACCTCGCCGATGAAGGATTTCGGCTACGACGTCGCCGATTACCGCAATGTCGACCCGATATTCGGAACGCTCGCCGACTTCGACGCGCTGGTCGCCCACGCGCATGCGCTGGGGCTGAAGGTGGTGATCGACCAGGTCTACAGCCACACCTCGAACGAGCATCCCTGGTTCCGCGAGAGTCGCCGATCGCGCACCGGCCCGATGGCTGACTGGTACGTCTGGGCGGACGCCAAGCCCGACGGCAGCCCGCCGTCGAATTGGCAGTCGGTGTTCGGCGGTCCCGCCTGGACCTGGGACGCGCGGCGTGGGCAGTATTACCTCCACAACTTCCTCAAGGAGCAGCCGCAGCTCCACGTCCACCATGCGGAGGTTCAGCAGGCGCTGCTCGACACCGCCGCCTTTTGGCTCGATCGCGGCGTGGACGGTTTCCGGCTCGACGCACTCAACTTCATGATGCACGAGCCGAGCCTGCGGGATAACCCTCCCGCTCCGCCGACCGGCCACCCGCGCACCCGCCCGTTCGACTTCCAGCTCAAGCTCTACAACCAGAGCCACGCCGACATCGTCCCGTTCATCGAGCGGATCCGCGACACGCTCGACCGCTACGACGGCCGTTTCACCGTCGCCGAAGTCGGCGGCGACGACGCGGATCGGGAGATGAAGGCGTTCACGCGGGGCGACCACCGGCTCAACACCGCCTACGGGTTCGACTTTCTCTACGCGCCCGCGCTGACGCCCGCGCTGGTCGCCGAGGCGCTGGCCAAGTGGCCGGCGAGCGAGGGCTGGCCGAGCTGGGCGTTCGAGAACCACGACGCGCCGCGGGCGATCAGCCGCTGGTCCATACCCGAACGGGCGGCGGCGTTCGCGCGGGCGAAGATGTTGCTGCTGGTCGCGCTGCGCGGCAACGTCTTCCTCTACAACGGCGAGGAGCTGGGGCTGACGCAGGTGGACGTGCCGTTCGACCGCCTCCGCGACCCGGAGGCGATCGCCAATTGGCCGATGACGCTGTCGCGCGATGGCGCTCGAACGCCGATGCCATGGACGGGCGATGCCCCGCATGCCGGCTTCTCCACCGCCGAGCCGTGGCTGCCGCTCGGCCCCGACCACCCGACGCTCGCGGTTGACCGGCAGGAGGCCGACGCCGGATCGATGCTACACGTCACCCGCGCCTGCGTGGCGCTGCGCAAGGCGCATCCGGCGCTCGCGACGGGTACGCTGGCCCCGATCGCCGTCACCGACCACCTGCTCGCGTTCGAGCGGGCGACCGAGGACGAGCGGCTCTTGTGCGTCTTCAACCTGGGCACCGACACGATAGAGTGGACGCCCCCCGAACCCGAACGGTGGCGCCCGGTGGCCACTGTCAACGACTGCGACGGCTGGACGCTCGGCAGCCATGCCGGGCTGGTCGCGAAGAGGATCGCCGCATGAGAACCCCGCTGCTGCTCGCCGTCTCGCTGCTCGGCGTCGCCGTCGCCGACACGCCCGCCCGCTCCCGCGGAACCGTCCAGGCCGAACCTGCCGCGAGGATCCCGAGCGCGGTCGCGACCTCGCCGGACGGCAGGCTGGCCGTGACCGTCGCGACCGACGCCGAAGGGCGTGCGACCTATTACATCACCCGTGGCGGCAAGCTGATCGTCGCGCCCTCGCGGCTCGGCTTCCTCTTCACCGACCAGCCCAAGTTCGAGCGCTATCTGGCGATCACGCAGGTCACGCGGAGCAAGAGTGACACTAACTGGATCCAGCCGTGGGGCGAGTGGCGGACGATCCGCGACAATCATACCCAAATGCGGGTCCGCCTGACCGAGACCGCGCGGCTCCGGCGCTCCATCGACGTGGTGTTCCGGATACAGGACGACGGGGTCGGCTTCCGCTACGGCTTCCCCGACCAGCCGAGCCTCAAACAGGTCAACATCGCCGAGGAGCTGACCGAGTTCGCGGTTGCCGAGGACGCCACCGCTTGGTGGAAGCGGGCGTTCGAGTGGAACCGGGAGGAGTATCTCTACGACCGCACGCCGCTGCGCAGCGTGGGCACCGCCGCGACGCCGATCACCATGAAGCTCGCCGACGGCACCCATCTCGCGATCCACGAGGCGGCGCTGGTCGACTATGCGGGCATGAACCTCGCCAAGGTGGCCGACACCAACACGCTGAAGGCGGTGCTCACTCCCGGCGCGGGCGCGCCCAAGGTCACGCGCACAGCGCCGTTCGACACGCCGTGGCGGACGCTCATCATCGCCGATGATGCGCCTGGGCTGTACATGAGCCACCTGATGCTCAACCTCAACGAACCCAACAAGCTGGGCGACGTCAGCTGGGTGAAGCCGGGCAAGTTCGTCGGGGTCTGGTGGGCGATGATCTCCGGCAAATGGAGCTGGGGCACGGGGCCGGTGCACGGCGCCACCACCGCCAACGTCAAACGCTACATCGACTTCGCCAGCGCCAACCGCATCCCCGGCGTGCTGGTCGAGGGGTGGAACGTCGGCTGGGACGGCGACTGGTTCGGCAACGGCAATGCCATGGAGTTCGATCGGCCGACCCCCGACTTCGACGCCGACGAGCTTCAGCGCTACGCCAAGGCGAGGAACGTCCACCTGATCGGCCACCACGAGACCGGCGGGTCGGCGAGCCATTACGAGAGCCAGTTCGACCGGGCCTTCGGCTACGCGCAGGCGCACGGCATCCCTGCGGTCAAGACCGGCTACGTCACCGATGCCGGGCAGATCGAGCGCGTCGATCCCGACGGCACGCGGCTGCGCGAGTGGCACGAGGGCCAGTGGATGGTCGGCCACAACCTTCGCGTCGTCCAGGCTGCGGCGCGGTACAAGGTCGCGATCGACACCCACGAGCCGGTGAAGGACACCGGCTTGCGCCGCACCTACCCCAACTGGATCTCGCGGGAAGGATCGCGGGGGATGGAATACCAGAGCTGGCAGGACAAGAACCCGCCCGGCCACGAGGCGAACCTGGTCTTCACCCGCATGCTCGAAGGCCCGATGGATTTCACCCCCGGCATCCTCAGCCTGAAGGGATCGGACAACAGCGACATCCCCTCGACGATCGCCAAGCAGCTCGCGCTGTACGTGGTCATCTACTCGCCCGTCGTCATGGCCGCGGATCTGCCGGAGAACTACGCCAGGTACCCGGACGCATTCCGCTTCATCCGCGACGTACCGACCGACTGGGAGGACACGCGCGTGCTGAACGGCGAGGTCGGCGACTTCGCGACGATCGCTCGGCGCGACCGCGCAAGCCGCGACTGGTACTTGGGCAGCATCACCGACGAGAACGCACGGACGCTGACCGTCAACCTCGATTTTCTCGACGCGGGCCGGACCTACGAGGCGCAGATATACAAGGACGGGCCCGGCGCGACCTTCGCCACCGCGGCGCGCCACTCGATCGCGTTCGAGACGCGTCGCGTGCGCAGGGGCGACCGGCTGATCCTCCAACTCGCGCCCGGCGGCGGGCAGGCGGTGCGCTTCAAGGCATCGTAAGCGCCCTCCCGCTGGTCGCTCCGTCAGTCCAGCCGCGGCGCCCAGCCGCTGCCGCCGTAGAGGTAGATCGGATCGAACTCGGCCAAGCGGGCTAGGCGGGCGTGGTCCAGGATCGCCGCCTGCCCGTTGGCGAAGGTCACCAATCCCTCCTCGCGCAGGCATCTGAGCGTCCGATTGGCGTGGACGCCGGTGATGCCGCACGCCTCGCCTAGGTCTGACTGCGTGAGCGGCAACAGGAACCTGCCCCCATCGCTCAGCCCCACCATCGCCAGCCGCGCCTCTACCTCGCAGAACAGGTGCGCCACCCGCCCGTCCGCGCCGAGCCGACCGAGCCGGAAGATCCATTCGCGGTGCATCGCGGCCTCCAGCAGGGTCGAGAACCAGAGCAGCCGCGTCAGTCGCGGCCGGTTCTCGGTGATCGCCGCCAGCGCCTCATGGTCGACCGTCGCGACGCGGGCGGTGCCGAGCGTCACGATGTCGTGATCGAGCACCCGCATGGTGAAACCATGCAGGTCGATGAAGTCGCCGGGCACGTGGATCGCGACCAGCTGCCGCCGCCCCTCCCGGTCGTCCATGTAGCGGCAGGCGAACCCCTCGATCAGCAGGGTCGAGGAGTGTACCGGCTCGCCGCGACGCGACAGTACCGCGCGCGGGGGCACGTCGTGGACCGACGTCACTGCCCCCTCCAGCGCCGCGACGTCGTCCTGTTCGAGGAGGTCGCGGCCGCGGCCGAGAAGGAAGCGTTTGGTGATCATCGTCCCGGTCGATAGCAGATCGGTGGCCGATGCAAGCCCCGCGACGGCGGTTCCGGCGGGGCTGCGCCCCCCGGCACCGGCCGCGCACCCCGGATCGGCGATCGCACGGCGATCACCCATCCTGTTCGGCGGACACCCGAACCGCGGCGGCGCTGGTCAGATTGATCGTGTAGCCGCTGCCGTCCGCGTCCCACGTCACCAGCGGGTCGGACGCGGTGACGCCGCGGCGGCAACTGCGCGCCAGAATCGCGCTGCGCTCGCGTCGCGCCGCCATGTCGAGCAGCCGCACCCACACCTCGCGACCGCCTGTGCAGGTGCCGTTCTCGCCGGGCTTGGAGGCATAGCTGTCGACCATCACGATCAGGTCGCCGCGCATGGTCAGGATCTGCGCCTCATGCTCGTTGGCGGACGCGATGGTCGCCACGTCGATCTCGACATCGAACGGCACCCCGCCGCGGAAGGGCAGGAAGATATAGCCCTGGCCCGGCACTGACGCCGGAGCCGATGCGGCGACCAGCGCCATGGTCGCAGCCATCACGGACGATCCGGGCACGTCTTCCTCCCCTTCCATCGGATCAGGCGGCGATGCCGCCGCCGCCGGCCGGGGCGACCGGCTCGCCTTCCGGCTCGTCGCCGGCGGCGATCGGCTCGGCGATCAGCGCCGGCGCCTCGGCGGTCGTCCGCTCGCCCTTGTCGCGGAAGGCGTAGGTGAAGCCGCTGGCCCCGACGCCCACCTCGATCGCCTCGACCTCCTCACCCGCCATCTGCTTCTCCAGCAGTGCGATCGACATTTCCGGCAGCATGGTGTTGGTCAGGATCGCGTCGATCATGCGCCCGCCCGACGCCACCTCGTTGCAGCGGCTGACGATCAGGTCGACCACGTCCTGGCCGTAGCCGAACGCGATCTTGTGGTTCTCGGCGATCCGCTTCTTGATGCGGTCGAGCTGCAGCTTGACGATCCCGCCGAGCATGGTCGGCGACAGCGGGTAATAGGGCAGCACGATCAGCCGCCCGAGCAGCGCCGGCGGGAAGACCTTGAGCAGTTCCGGCCTGAGCGCGGTGGCCAGCGCCTCCGGTTCGGGCTTCATCTCCTCGTCCTCGGACATGGAGGTGATGAGGTCGGTGCCGGCGTTCGAGGTGAGCAGGATCAACGTGTTCTTGAAGTCGATGAACCGACCCTCAGAGTCGTTCATGAACCCCTTGTCGAACACCTGGAAGAACATCTCGTGGACGTCGGAGTGCGCCTTCTCGACCTCGTCGAGCAGGACCACCGAATAGGGTCGCCGCCTGACCGCCTCGGTCAGGACGCCGCCCTGGCCGTAGCCGACATAGCCCGCCGGCGCGCCCTTCAGGGTGGAGACGGTGTGCGCCTCTTGAAACTCCGACATGTTGATGACGATCATCGAATCGTCGCCCGAATAAAGCAGCTCCGACAGGACGTGCGCGGTTTCGGTCTTGCCGACTCCGCTTGGCCCGCAGAGCATGAACACGCCCTTGGGCTTGTTGGGATTGTCAAGCTTCGCGGCGCTGGTCTGGATGCGCTTGGCGAGCGCATCCATCGCGTGGTCCTGACCGATAACCCGCTTCTTCAGCTGATCGGCGATGGTCAGCACCGACTTGATCTCGTCGGCGACCATCCGGCCGATCGGGATGCCGGTCCAGTCACCCACGACGCTGGCGACCGCGTCCTGGTCGCAGACCCCGAACACCATCGGATCATCGCCCTGTGCCTCGCGCATCGCCGCGAGCGCCCTGTCCAGCGCGTCGGTCAGGTCGGCCTCGTCATCGGCGATGCCGTGGTCGCCCGCCTCCCGGCCCAGGCGCAGCGCGTCGCGTGCGCCGACCAGCGTCTCCAACGCCGCCTTCTCACGCTCCCACTTGGCGGTGACGGTCTCCAGCCGGGCATTCGCTTCGGCCAGCTCCTCGTCGATCTTCTCCAGCCGGTCGTCGGCGCGGTACTGGCCCGCCCGCTCACGCGCGACGATCTCGCGCTCGACGCCGAGCAGCTCGACGGTGCGCTTGGCGTTCTCGACCGGCGCGGGGGTCGAGTGCTGCGACACCGCGACGCGGGCGCAGGCGGTGTCGAGCAGGCTGACCGCCTTGTCGGGCAGCTGGCGCGCGGGGACGTAGCGCTGCGACAATGTCACCGACGCCGCCACCGCCTCGTCGAGCACGACGACGTTGTGGTGCTTCTCCATCATCGGCGCGACCGAGCGGATCATCGCGATCGCCTTGGGCGTCTCGGGCTCGCCGACGTCGACCGTCTGGAAGCGGCGGGTGAGCGCGGGGTCCTTCTCGAAATATTGGCGGTACTCGGCATAGGTCGTCGCCGCGATCGTCCTGAGCCGCCCGCGCGCGAGCGCCGGCTTGAGGAGGTTGGCGGCGTCGCCGGTCCCCGCCTGGCCGCCGGCACCGATCAGGGTATGCGCCTCGTCGATGAAGAGGATGATCGGCACCGGCGAGCTCTCGACCTCGTCGATGACCGCGCGCAGCCGCTTCTCGAATTCCCCCTTCACCGACGCGCCCGCCTGCATGAGGCCGATGTCGAGGCTGCGCAGCGTCACGCCCTGCAACGCCGGCGGCACGTCGCCGTCGGCGATGCGCCGGGCGAAGCCCTCCACCACCGCGGTCTTGCCGACCCCCGCCTCGCCGACCAGGATCGGATTGTTCTGGCGGCGGCGCAGCAGGATATCGACCACTTGGCGGATTTCCTGGTCGCGCCCGACAATCGAGTCGATCTCGCCGGCCTTCGCCTTGGCGGTCAGGTCGATCGAGAATTTGGCCAGCGCCTCGCCGTCGCCTGCCGGGGCCCCGCCGGCCTCACCCGTGCCCGACGCGGCCGGGCCCGCGTCGGGCTGGGTCTGCTCGGTCGAGCTCGCGACGATCGCCTCGAACTCGGTGCCGAGCTTCTCGAGCTGAACCTTGCGGAACTCGTTGGAGATCGTGAACAGCGCGTTCCGGAGCGTCGCCGTCTTGAGCATGCCGTAAAGGAGATGGCCCGTGCGCACCTTCCCCGCCCCGAACTGGAGCGAGGCGTAGAGCCAGCCCTTCTCGATCGCCTCCTCGATCTGCGGGCTGAAATCGCTGATCGCGGTGGCACCGCGCGGCAGCGCGTCGAGCTGTGCCACGATCTCGCGCGCGAGCTGCGAGTCGTTCAGCCCGAACGCGGTGCGGATCGCCGCCAGGTCGTTCTGAGCATCCTGTACCAGGATGTGCACCCAGTGGACCAGCTCGACATACGGGTTGCCGCGCATCTTGGCGAAGCCCGTGGCGGTCTCGATCGCCTTCAGCGCGGTCGGATCGAGACGCCCGAAGAGCGCCGAACGACTGATCTCGGTCATGGATTCATTCCCCCAAACTGCTGCCATGATGACCCGGCTTGCGCCGGCGGACAAGGTGCGCGTCGGCACGGACGCGGGTGGAGGCGGGATCGGGCTTCACCCACCCTGTCCAGCCGAGCCGCGTCCGTCCGTCCAGCCGGGCGGGGCGCGCATGGCGCTCCTCCAGCTCGACCGTGACGTCCCATTCGAGGTGTCCGGGCGCGAGCGCGTCCAGCGCCTCCTGCATGATCGCGAAGCGCGGCGCCGTCGGCATCAACCGCTCGAACTCGTTGAAGTCGCCCGCGCGGATCACGACGCGGAACGCGTCGGACGCGATCAGCGCCCGGCTGCCCAGCGCCGTCCCGTCGCCCAGGTTGGCGAAGCGTCGCCCGAGCCGGCTCTGGTCGTCGCGGTCGATCTCGCGCCAACGGGGCTGGAACTCGCGCACGCGCACCCGCTGGCGCAGGAGATGGCCGAGCGCATCCTCGATCGCGACGGCGCTGCGCCGCGACCCGAAGGTGCCGGCGTAATGCAGCCTTGCCGCGCGCGGGAACAGCGCCCGCTCCTCCACGCCTTCCGCGGCCCCCGACAATGCCGCGAGATAGCGCGCAAAGCGGTCGTCGGCGGGGCGGTCGGCCTGCACCGCGGGCTGGCTGTCCCCCCAAGCGCGGAAGAACAGCTGCAGCATGCGGTTGGCGATCAGGTCCAGCCAGCGCCCGAACGGCCGGACGCGCGAATAGCGCCGCTCGTAATAGGCGAACTCCGACAGGTGGGTCGGCAGCGGTCCCATCGCCCCGGTCAGCCCGAGCCAGTAACCCTCTAGCTGGGGGCGCCCGTTGCGGATTTCGACTGCGGCCATGGTGGCATCGGGAAAGGCAAGCGTGGGCACCTGCGCCAGGTCGGCGACGCTCTGTGCGGGGCGGCGGGCGCGGCCGATCCGCGGCAACCCGGGCGCGCGCGCTTCCGCCCCGCGGGCAAGCGGGAACAGCCCGTAGCGCCGGGCGCTCTCCGCCGCCGCCCGGAGGAAGCCGACATGGTCGTCGGTGGACGCGTCTAGATGCTCGGGCGTCGGCCGATCCTCGCGGGCCATCGCGCGAACTCCCCTTCCTGGACGCTGCTGAAGACGGTTTCGGTGAACGAATTGATGCTGGCGAACTCCGACAGGAACCGCTCGATCACCGCCGAGAACAGGAACATGCGCGCATTGTCGAACGCCGCATCGTCGAGCTTGATGCGGATGCGGTGACCGCGCGCGATCGCCATCCGGTCGAGGCCGGGTACCCGCCGCGCCACCTTGGACGAACTCACCGCTTGAACCCCGTCGATCTGCCGACGCAGCGCCGCGTCGTCCTGCCGACCGTAGAGCGCGAGATGGTCGCGCAGCACCGACGGGTCGCTGCCGTCCTCGGGCGCGAGGGTCGCGTAATTGGGCGTCAGATGCCCGATCACCCGCCATGCCGCGTCGCCGAGCCCCAGCGGCGGCCGTGGCCGGGTCGGCGCACGCAGCACCCCCACCCCGCTGACCGGCAGGCCGGTGACCAGGAAATGCTTGTCCCCGCGGAACTGGAGCAGCTCGGGCAGTTCGCGATTGGTCACCAGCGCACGGACCGCCATTTCCTTGATCGCGTCCATCCGCGTGGCGTCACCGGGCGCGGTCAGGCTGATCCACGTCTCGGTACCGACATAATCGGTGCGCCGGCGCACCCGCTGCTCCCGGGTCGACAGCCGGCGCGGGCGCAGCGCGGTGGTGTAGAACAGCGCCTCGCGCCAGTCGTATAGCAGCGCGCCAAAGGCGTAGAGCGGCGCCACGTCGCGCGGATTGGCGTTGTCGCGCTCGTAGGCGCGAACCTCCTGAATGCGGAATACCTCAAAGTCGAGCGGTCGGGTCCGGTCGGGAATGACGTGATATTCATGCTCGTAGGGGCTGAGCTGGACCCGGCCGAGCTGCTTCTCGAACAGGTTGATCGCCGGGGTCGCGTGCAGGCGGAAGGTGGCGGGCTCGACCGCTCCCGACAGCACCGTCGAAGACCGCGAGAACAGGAACACGATGTCGCACGCGGTCGGGCAGCGCCCGAAGGCCCGGCCCGGACCTTTCAGGTCGACGAACAGGAAGCGTTCGGGGCAGGCGAAATACTCCGCGAGCAGGCGATAACCGCGGAACGAGCGTTCTTCGGCGGGCAGCAGCGCCTCGTGGTCCTCGAACCCGCACTGGCCGGGCTTCTCCATCCGCATCCACGGCGCCTCGGCGGCGGCGTCGGCGGAACGGGCGATCACCGCCTCCGTCTCGCCGATCAGCTGGCGGTAGAGCTCGCCGGGCACCGACTCCGACCCGGCGAGATAGATGGGCAGGTTCGCCGGATCGATCTGGTCCAGCGAAGCGCCCCCGGTCGCCTCGAAACGGATGCGCAGCGCCGCCTCCGCGCGCACATCGGCGGCGGCGGCGAACGATGCCACGGCTGCGCGGCTCGACAGGTACTCGACCTGGCTGATGCGCAGCGGCCACAGCGTCACGTCATGCCCGGTGCGGAACGTGACGGGGACGTTGCCCTGTTCGGCGGCGGTGGCGATCAGCTCGGTGCCGCGCGGGACCTTGTGCCCCTCGATCAGCACCGGATCGCCTTCCTTGGGCTCGAACCCGGCGACGCAGATCGACGGCATCGGCGCCAGGTAATGCGGCTGGATGGCGTGGAGCAGGTGCTGGGTGAACTCGGGATACTGGTCGTGCAGCTTCAGCTGCACGCGCGCGCCGAGAAAGGCGACACCCTCCAGCAGTCGCTCGACATACGGGTCGGGGTCGGTCGGGGTCTTGAGCCCCAGCCGTTCGGCGACGGTCTCGTGCTCCTCGCCGAACTCGCGCGCCGCCTCGCGCAGATAGCCGAGCTCGTCGTTGTAGAAGCGTAAAAGGCGCGGATCCATGCGGGCCGCCTATTCCTGCACGTCGACCGACGCGTCTTCGGCGTCGATATGGGTATGGAACTTGACCGGCATCGCCTGCGCCGCGGCGGTCACGTCGCCCTGGATCACGAACGTCACAGCGTTGTGGCGCTCCTGCACCTCCACCGCCTCCACCGTCAGCCGCTCGGGGTCGAGACGCGGCTCGAAGGCGCGGATCGCGTTCCTGATCTCCCGCGCGCGCTGCATCAGCATGCGCCGGTCGCTGATCTTGCCCGCAAGGTCGGGCACGCCGTAATTGACGACGGACGTCGCGACCTGGGGATAGGCGTCGAGGTCCGCCAAGGCGCCGTAGTTGGTGGTGTTGAGCAGCCACGCCAGCTCGCGCCGCACCGTCGCGCGCAGCGCCGCCTCGTTGAACCGTTCGAGCCGCGGCACGGTGTAGAAGCGCAAGCTTTCGCGCGTGACCTGCGGCGCCACGCCGTCGTCCTCGCGCATCCCCGACATCTCGACGTCCGCGACCAGCTTGTCGAACAGGGTCGGGGTGAGGCGCGGCTTGACCGCCATCGGGTCGGCGCGATCAGCCGAAGCGAAGGGTGCGGACCGACAGCAGGCCGTGGTCGTCTCCGGCGGAGGTCGCCCACAGATGCTGGCCCGATCCGCGCTGCCCCTCGGCCGCGTCGGTCCAGCCGGTGGCACGGCCGAGCCGCTCGCCCGCATCCGCCGCGGCCTCGCTGCCGGGATAGCGGGCGGGCAGCAGCGCCGCCGCCGACTGGCCGCTGCGGAAGGCGATCTGCACCGGGTACCAGATGAGGTCGCGCAGGTCCTGCGGACCGGCGCTCTCGATCCGCTCCACCGCGTCGAACCCGATCAGCCCGTACTGCCCGTTGACGATCGCCTCGAACGACGGGCCGAAGCGGCCGTCGGCGTCGGCAATCCAGTCGAACGCCTCGCCGTCGAGATCGCCGGGCGTGTCGGGCGCCCCATCGAACGCCTCGTCGCGCGCGGCGTCCCCTTCCGCGGTGCGGTTGTTCGCCCAGTGGCCGAACGCCTCGGCAAGTCGCCCCAGCCACGACGAGGCGATCAGCACCGGCATCTCCGCCTCGCCCGCGAACACCCGCGCACGGACCCGCTCCGCCTCGATCGCCTGGCCGTAAGCCATGCCCAGCATCTGCGCCTCGGGCGACAACTGGGCGAGAAGATCGAGCTGCTTGTTCGCCTTGTCCCACTCACCGGCAACGGCGAGGAGCTGGAACAGGAACATGCGAGCAGCCTGATCGGACGGGGCGGACCGGACCTTGTCGACCAGCGCGGCGCGCGCGCCGTCGATGTCGCCGTCGCGCAGCAGCTGATGGGCGTCCGCCGTCATCCCGTCCCCTTTTCCTCGTTCCCCGACGCGGGCGGGCGGTTGCCGCCGCGCCGCCGATCGACGTTCGCTGCTGCATACAGCGAAAAGGCCCCGACGCACCACCGTTTCGGTGGGCGGCGGGGCCGAAAGCGGCAGCGGAGCGGTTTGGTCCGCCCCGCCGGCCGATCAGATCTTCTTGTTCTGGCGGACGTCGAACGCGGCCTCGGTCTTCGGACCGGCCGAGCCGTCGGCCTTCTGCTCGGTGTAGACGAACTTGATGGTCGCGAAGTTGAGCGCCAGCGACTCGTGCAGCGCATCGCCCTCGCCCGCACCCGAGTTCGAGATGCTGGAGACCAGCACGTCGCCCAGCTCGAGCGTGTAGTAGATCATCGGCTTGTCGCCGGCCTTCTGCGAGGTGAAGGTCATGT
>Ga0325400_1000168_pt1 | contig 42803 bp, 25 predicted proteins | sample PopdelMetagenome_2_FD_205662 | JGI IMG/M metagenome (GOLD analysis project Ga0325400, IMG submission 205662) | Populus deltoides microbial communities from Bellville, Georgia, United States - Xylem-PdKOR-R1 | ecosystem: Host-associated > Plants > Phyllosphere > Stem > Wood/Secondary xylem... | reverse complement strand
GTTGGTTTTTGCATCTTCATCGTTATCGGCAAGGTTTCAGTAAGATTTTTTGAAAGTTTTTGGTTAATGGCTATATGAGGATATTCCTCCCTCACAGACCCATATTTCTTGTTTGCTCTTCCCAGGATTATATACCCACAGTGTTTGATAATTTTAGTGCTAATGTGGCTGTGGATGGGAGCATTGTCAATTTGGGACTGTGGGATACTGCAGGTATTTGGATGTCCACATAAACCAAGCCTTTTTAAGTTCTAATGCTGCCTGTCATAATTTCAGAGTCTGTTGTTAGGTTCTGGTTGCAACTAAATTTATGACTAATTACTTAAACTTAATTGAAGGTCAGGAGGATTACAGCAGGCTGAGGCCCCTCAGCTACAGAGGTGCAGACATATTTGTGCTGGCTTTCTCATTAATTAGTAGGGCAAGTTACGAAAATGTTCTTAAGAAGGTACAAACTTTAATGCTGATGTCTTTTCCTACTTTTCTTTTTCTTATCTTTTCACTTTCCAATTGTCAAGGATATTTTAAGATCATTCTTGGAAAAAGTCTCGTACTATTATTCATTTCAAATTAAACCCTCTTGTATTGTTGTTTACTCTGCGCTCCCTCACCTGACATTAATGTAATTCCATTGGCTATTTTCTTCAGGAGCTTTTTGTTTCTGAATTAGATATCTCGATACATTAATAACTGAGGCTTTCCATCCAATTTGATTTTTCAGTGGATGCCTGAACTGCGTCGATTTGCTCCAAATGTTCCGATTGTTCTTGTTGGAACGAAATTGGGTAAGCAAGTTCGAAAAATAGAAATTTGATCCTGACCATGTGTGTCTATTTAGATAGCTTTTTGTGTGTTTTACCAGGTTTTAATATTTTATCTGTTACAGACCTTCGTGAAGACAGAGGATATCTGGTTGATCATATGAATTCTAATGTCATAACATTTGCTCAGGTATGTATTTGTTGATTTTTGGGTTCGATTGTGAGTTTATTTTTCTTGTGTGGCATACAGTTGCTACAAAGAGCTTATTTTATATAACTAGGGGGAGGAGCTCAGGAAACAGATTGGTGCGGCAGCATATATTGAGTGCAGCTCTAAGACTCAGCAGGTAGATTACTTGCGTGATTCTTAGCTTTGAGAAGTGTTTTATATGGTGCTCTGAAGGTCCATTTTTTCCTTTTCCTTGCGATGATTAGTGCATGAAATGATTTGTGGTTGATCATTCAGAATGTCAAAGCTGTTTTTGATACTGCAATCAAGGTTGTTATTCAACCTCCAAGGAGGAAGGAGATGGCAAGGAAGAAAAGGAGCCGAAGTGCTGGTTGCACTATTGCGTTAGTACTTCATTCTGCTTTCTCTTGTTTGATATTTCTCATTGCTCTACTGCATTGCTGTTACCAAATAAAGTAGAATTAGGTAGTAGATGATAAAAAGGGAGTGGGAAGCAATAGAGAGGCTTGGCAAAGGGAAGGTTTCTCGCAACCAATTACTAGTTAATTAGCCTTTTTTCTTCCCTCATTTGATTGTTAGACTATTTGGACCTTTACATTGAGAATCCAAAAATGGATACATTAGTCGAGTTGTGTATTTGGCAGGAACCAAAGAATATTGAAGTCCAACCCTTAGTGGCTTACTTTAGTTGGTAAGTGAGTTTGTCTCCCCATGTTATCGTCTAGATTTTGAATCCTAGAGAAAGCCACAAGAAATGCGAATGCAACATTCCATGTGTGGATGTCCTGTTTAAAACCCAACATGGAAGATAAGTATTATTCCATGTGTGGATGTCCTGTTTAAACCCAACATTCTCGGTGTGCAAAAGGTAGCTCGAGAGGATGCCTTTACTGTTAAAACAGATATATATTAGTATTTGATATTGGTGTCAACCATAAACAAGTCAGGACTCATGAGTAGCTGTGGTCTTCTCTTCATCATTATGGTCAACCAAGGTTGAATCCAATAAATTTCTGAACTTGAGCAGTTGAATCATCCCTTTCCTCGCCTGCAATATCTTAATTACATGCATGGATACTTAACCTTCTCCGTTAAATAGGCGAGTGCTTTTTATCTACTGCAGGAGCATCGTGTGTGGAGGTTGTGTCGCATAGGTTGATGATGGCAGGATGGATTGAAAACACCACCCCACTCTTGAAGCATCGTTGTTTTTAAAGGGACGTATTCAATGCTGGTTCCTGGCAGCTGATTGCATCTATAATTTTCTTTTTTTGTGTGTATGGAATATTATGGAGGAGCAATTTTCTTGTCTTACAAACTTGATTAGAAGCAGCATGGAGGGAATTGTTCATTCTCTCTTGTAATTTTAATGTAATGAAGTAAATTTATTTCAAGTTTAGTATAACTTGTTTGCCTTTTTTCAACTAAAAGGGGATGGTATATATAATGTTTCTTTAGAAGACAAAAAAAAAGAAGAAGAAAGAAAGTTATTGGAGCTGGCATGGCATATATCAGCTTGTTGACTGATTACTCTCTATTTTACATAATCAGAGAATCCTTGAGAAAAACTACTGGAGTAATCAAATTGAGAACAAAGTTACAGTCTTACAGATTTTACATGAAAACAAAGTTTGAAACTCCTCTTCAATCTTACAGATTTTACATGAAATAGGGGGCACAAATTCGAAAACAAAGTTTGAAACTCCTCTTCAATAAGCAGGAAAAGTAGGTAGTTGATTCATGAATGTGGCGATGGTATCATCCACCATCCCTGTCTGTTTCGAGCAAGACCATAAATTAGGAACCTCTCGATTAGATGGATCATGATGGCCCCACGGCCATGTTGCACACTTTTTCAGGCTACTCACTTTCTCTGCCAGTCCAAAATCAAGCACGTAGACCCAGGAGAGCAGTGACTGATATGGTTTCATCATCATCATTTAATATTTTTGTACAGAAGGTTGCATCTGCATGTACCCCCAGCGATCTGTCCTGGTTTAGGGTTATAGTTGGTTGTAGTGAGGACACCATATCTATATTACGACGAAGACGATATGCGGTGATCCAGTCGTTGAGCTCATTTGTATATATTATATTGTTTTATTTTATTTATTTAAACTATCTATTTTAAACAGTTGTAATTGATGTGTAGAGCTTAATGGTTGGATATTTTATGATTATGCTGTTTATATATTTTTCTAGAGTTTTTAATGATTAAATAAAAACAACTTCTCTTCCTGAATTCTTTTTTTCTTTTCTGGTTTTTTTTCATTGTTATGAATCAATTTTGATATTAAAACTTTGAAATTTTAATTTTTCTTACAATCAAACAATCTATTAGAGCAGGGCTTGTGAAAATCTTTAGGATGATCATCAGCAACAGTTGATCTAGACAAAAATAACAAATCCCTTCGGTCTTTCAATTTACAGCTGAAAAAAAAAAGTGTTCATCTTTAAGAACTGGCCAGATCTCTCATGCCACAAGCAGCAAATCTTTGTCTTCAACAATCAACTGATCAGCATCACAAGCTGACAGGAGCCACCACTCACCACGATAGACTCGGTCGCTTCCACCCACGATGCCACAACCACTGCCTCGTTCAACCAGCTGTGACAACCGTGATTCAATCTCACAACAGCCCAAGACCGCATCCTCGAAGGTCCAGCAGAACGGTCACGGAGTCCACGATAGATCCTTCACGCCGCCGATCCCACGCAGACAGAGAACCACAAATCCACGTCCCTTGCACCATCGTCGTCGGCAACGGCGACAAGGAAGTAACATAAGGCTCTCAAGCCAAATTAATTAACCCTTGCCACGTCATCTATAACACCAGCCACAACTGCCATGTCAGCCCTCACGAGACATGCCATCACAACAGCCACGTCAGATCCAAATCGCCATGTCTCATCTGCAACGTCAACTTCACATGCCACATCAGTGCCCGCTGTCATATCAACGGCCATGTCATCTGTGGAAATTCCAGCGTGTTCCCTTTGCAATCGAGTCAATAAACTACTTAGAAGTGTGATTCCTAAAGAGATGTTGTGCTTAGAAGCGTGTTCACCCATGACGAAGTTTACCACCCGCAACAAAACACGGTCAAATAGCTAGTTTAATATATTATTAAAGTTTCATAGAATAAAAAAATATGTTCTTTTTATTTATTTTTTATATTTAAATTTAGGAGTGCCTCATTTAAAAAAAGGTTAATTTTAATTAACATGTAGACTCATTTAGTTTTAGTGTCTCTTTTAGTCTAAAAAAAAGTGGGAAAAAATGATTTTATCAAAAATAATTTAAAAATAAAACCACTTTACATATATATATATATATATATATAAACCCCAAAACAACACAGCGACGCTCCGACAAAAAGGAGAGAAAGGAAGAACTCCAATCAAAACCTGCCACAAAACCCATAATGGACCGATCTCCGCCGCCCGCAAAGAGCTGGAGCATCCACACCCGACCCGAAATCATATCCAAATACGAAATCCAAGAACGAATTGGCTCCGGCGCCTACTCCGACGTGTACAAAGCCAGGCGTCACTCCGACAATCTCACAGTGGCTCTCAAAGAAATCCACGACTACCAGTCTGCATCTAGAGAAATCGAGGCATTGCAGGTCCTCCAGAATTGTCCAAACGTCGTCGTTTTGCACGAGTATTTTTGGAGAGAAGACGAGGATGCTGTGCTTGTTTTGGAGTTCTTGAGAACTGACTTGGCTGCTGTTATTAAGCAAGGGGAAAAGAGGGATGATGGTGTTGGCGTTAGTGTTGGAGAAGTTAAGAGATGGATGGTTCAGATTTTATGCGGGGTTGATGCGTGTCATCGGAATATGATCGTGCATCGTGATTTGAAACCTAGTAATTTATTGGTTTCTGACGATGGGATTCTTAAGTTGGCTGATTTTGGCCAGGTAAATAATGGGTTTCTTTTCTTTTTTAAGGAGATTGATTGATTATGGTAGTGTCTGTATTGGATCTTGCTGCAGTAAACAAATGTTTTAGATCGAGTGTTTTTTGTATCAGTATCCATTTATGCATAAAATATTGCTTTTAGCGAGTAAATGTTAAATCTTTGATGCTTTAGGTCTGCCTTTTGAATTGGCTAGATCAGTTTTTCATGGTCTTTGATGCATTTTGTTTGAATAGAAGAAAGAAATTCAGCAAAAAAAGGGATTCGAACTTCTTATCTTACTTCAATGATCATTTGAGGTCGGTGCATTCTTCATAATCTCTACTCTGCTTTGGCATTTCTTAATGTTTTGGTGAGATTGGTGCTCTGTGTGAATGTTGATGTGGTGACGAGTTGAAGTTTTTCTCTCTATAGTTTTGAAGTTGTGAAAAGCTAATTGTTACTTTATTTCCAGGCGAGGATACTCATGGAGCCTGGGTTCGTTGCAGCCGATGAGAACATTCAACCATATGAACAGAACCCATTATTTCAGGAACATGCTACTCCACCAGCTGAAGTTGTTCCTGAGATAGACAGCTCATCTCAAGAAGGACATGGAAATGAAAAGCAAGGTATGATTGGTAGAGAAGAATCATTTCGAGAGATGGGCAACTACAAGATTCAGGGTTCATTAGAAGACATTGATAAGGAAATGAGTATTCGGGATGGAGATACTTCTTGTTTTGCAACTGGCACTGCAAGCGACTTAGGAGATGATATGTTGAAGAGTTATTGTTCATACGAGGTTGAGGATGCTGAAAACGATGGGTGTGGTTCACTCACTTCATGTGTTGGAACACGGTGGTTCCGGGCTCCGGAACTGCTCTATGGATCCACAGACTATGGCCTGGAGGTTGATCTGTGGTCTTTGGGCTGTATCTTTGCTGAGCTTTTGACCCTCAAACCCCTTTTCCCAGGCACTTCTGATATAGATCAAATTGGCAGAATTTTCAGTGTCTTGGGAAATTTGACTGAGGAAGTCTGGCCAGGCTGTGTAAAACTTCCGGATTACGGAACAATTTCTTTTGCCAAGGTGGAAAATCCCACTGGCATAGAAGCCTGCCTCACTAACCGTTCCCCTGATGAAATCTCTCTGGTCAAGAAGCTTGTCTGCTATGACCCAACTAGTAGAGCTACAGCTATGGAATTGCTCCATGATGAGTACTTTAGCAAAGAGCCTCTTCCGGTTCCCTTCTCTGATCTCTGGGTTCCTTCAACTAGTAGCGGGCAGGATGAGGATTCCCCTGGTCTGTGGCATGATTACAATGATAGGGAATCTGATTCTGATTTTGATGACTTCGGCCCCATGAGTGTCAAAACCACCTCGGATGGTTTCTCCATACAGTTTTCCTGAGCTCAAAGAGCATGAGGTACTTCACATTTTGAAATTAAGTTCTGTTTTGTTCAAGAATACAAATGAATGCTGTCCTAAATCAGTTGGGCGTTGTGTGTGTTTTTATTAAAAAAATTCCATCTTGTAAAACCATATTCTAATATAATGATGTCCTCCTTGTGTTGCTGAGTATTTTTGGTTCTATTTCAAACGGATGTGGTGAGTTGACGTATGAAGGAAGAAGAGGAGGGTGCGCGCGATAATGTGTCTCCTTTTGGGCATGGCAAAGTAGTTTTTGCTCCTTGGATTTCCAGAGGTTTTTTATGGCCAAGACGACCCCTATTTTAAACGTTTGGCAAGAATAGCTGCGCACCTGTGTTTGTTTTTATGTTTAAAAAGTATTAATTTGTTTTTATTATTTTAAATCATTTTAATATATTGATAGAAAAGTGGAAATACGTTTAAATTGATGTGAAATCAGTGAAAAACAATGATTCTTGTCGTCAATGTGAGTTTTTTCTGTTCATCATGACAGGTGCTGCCCTGCTGGTCTAGTTGCTGTATCTTGATTTTGCGTGTCATTGCACTATGGTTTAAAAAAATATATTTTAAATTGTGATTTTAAAAAATTACATTTAATTAAATTATCATAAGTTTAGTTTTTATATACAAAACAAATAAAATTATATGCTTGGTATTGCAATAGTTTTTAAGATTACTATTTAAGAAAAAAAAGTTGAAAAAAGGGTAGAAATTAGAGTCTTTTCTTAGCAAAAATTCAATTGTGTAAACATATGGTAGTAATGGGGTGTTTGGTTTGGAGGTGTAGGTTATTTTTGGTAGAACCATATAAAACACATGTATTTTTGTTTTTATAAAATATAATTTGTACTTTAAAAAAAATTATACCTTTAAAAAACACCTCTAAACCAAACACACATAAGCGACCAGTACAAAGACATTTCCAACCTCAATTTGAAACTGAAGCATGTCCGTAGCATGGTGCGCAACAGAAAATCCCAAGCAAAATATAATTTGATAAAACAAATTGAAAGGGAAATAAATGTGACTAGCAGCCTCCTGGATCTTAGTGCACAATCTTCATCTTTTGATATGATAAAAACATGAATATTCAATTTTAACTTCAAAAAGATAATAAATTTACCTTACATATTTATGCGCTTACATATTTATGCGCTCATAATTTTGCGAAGAACCATGTCCCTACGTTATGCATATTGTCTTTTTTGAAGGGTGGGGTACCATAAACCCACACCAGTAGAACTTTACATGAGAGCTTTCATGGTCGACGGAGTTGCCAACGGAACGTCGCCAACGGAAACTTCACGGTCCCCTGTATGCGTAAATGCTCCACGATGCATGGACATCAATGCTAAAAGCTACTGATGGAAGGTAGGATCTTTATTATTATTACCCTCTCCCTCCCTCCCTGTAGTATTGTTTAGCTCTCATTATACAATCACCCAACTGAGGTAGGTGTACCTTAGAAACTTTTAAGCAGCGGCTTCACTCAACCATGGAAAATTCTCCTGGTGGCGTTTTCAGAAGAGATCCGATCTCATTCAGGGGGAAGCAGGGCTATCTCAATTTCTTGGAGTGATTTTCCTTTGGTTTCCATGACATTCCTCTTCACAAAAACCACTGCCATCAAGCAAAATGTACCAAAGATAGTGTACAAGAGCCGTGGTCCGAGTTGCTCCAGCAAACGCAAGAACAGCAAGCCAACAAAGAAATTTATTACCTGAATGAAGAAGAGCAGTTAAAATACAAAAGGTAATACTTATCCTTGAAATGATGCACTACAATCCCGTTTCCTAATTCACTCCTAAGAAAATTGATATTTGGCATGTCAAGTTTCATAAATATAACAAAAAAATGATTTCAAAATTCGTCCTTGTCAGGGAGCAGAGAAACAATAACGCAGAAGAAGAAAATTACCCAGTGCACAGACATGCAGACTGCCATAGCTTTTGCCCTGATTCGACTGGGGAAGATTTCTGGTAGGAGGAGGCCTGGAACTGGACCAGCTCCGATAGCAAAAGTGAAGACAAACCTGAACAGAGAAGTTCTCAGTTATGGAACACATAATGACATTGTCATTCAAAACACCTTATTCATCATCTGTTAACCATCGCTAGCATTTTATATTAGCAAATCGATGGTTGGTTCCTACTTCCTAGTCACTTCCACAATGAATCTGTGAGTGAGGTTTGAACTTGATACTTTTTTCGGAAAAGGGGATACTAGTGCCAGTTGAGCAAAGCTCATTGGTATATCATTGTTAGATATTTAATTCATGCATGCTCAAAGCTTATTTTGTGGGTTAGGGTCATTCATCTAGGTTCCCAAGCAGTACCGCCAAATTAAAATAACATTTTCCACATAAAAATGATGATCACCATGCTCATAAATGAAGGCAACAACAACATCGCATTTGATACCTTTCTATATGAATGCACTAACATAATCAAATTCATCTTCAACATTTCCAAGAAAAATGAGTACTCACATTAGCATGCCACCAACAGATAGGTACAAAGTTCCAGAGCCCAACATATTAGAACTTGCTACAACAACTTGAAGGCCCATGGATACTGCCTGCATCGTTAAAATGCACAACATGGTAAATGACAAAAATTCAACATGTAGCCCCTGGTTTCGTTCTAAAATATAGAGGGGGGGGGGGGGGTTTCCAGTTTTCCCCTCCAAATAGGGAGTGTAATAGCGAGAAACCAAAAACACAATTATCACCCAGAATGTAATTTCTAGAGTGTGATTTCAAGTATATCTAATTATGTGCTCTGGCACATAAAATTTCCTTTTCATTTCCCAATTTAATGAATGCATTCTATTCAGCTTCATTATGCTAAAAAATGATGCCTACACTGGAAGCTTCCAAGGAAAAATGATATGCAATTGTCCCCAATGGGATGCCTGAGAAATTAAGACCTGGGATTTCACTTCCAGGTCCTAGGTGGAAACCCAGGGAGGAAAGGGAAAGGGTGGAGTGGGGATGTGTGAAATAGGAAATGTGGGGGGGCACCACATCGTGTAGCTCAAGCCCCATTGCATCTCCTAATGAATACAACAAAAAAAATGATACAGAATTATAATTACCATTCCAGAGAAACTCCACAGAAGCAGCACCTTCCTTCCCATTTTATCCATCAAAACCATTGCAATAACAGATCCTGAAGGCAACCAGAATAAGAAGTGGAGATAAAAATAGCAAAATTCCTCGTACAAGAAAAAAAGTTAACAAGGAATGAAGTTGTACCTGATAAATTTGCTATTCCAACAAAGACATTCGCTAGGTCTGATGGAACTCCCGCATTTTTAAACACAGTTGAAGAGAAATAAAATATAGCGTTTATGCCAGATAGCTGTTGTAAAGCAAATAGGGTTGACCCAATAAAAACAACTGCAAAAGGAACATGTGAATAACAAAACCTAAAGAAAACATGAGGGAAGACGAAGCAGAAGAAAGAAACTGATGGCGGCAATAGCAGCTGTATATGCCAAAATGAAGAACAAACATACTCACAAAGTCCGTTGGAGCATACCCAAAAAAAAAATACATGTACCTCTAAAACATCGACCATAAAGCAATTCTGAGAAATGCACAACATCTGAATCATCCCCTCTGTCTAATTTGGATAACTCTTGCATTGCAAATTTGACATGTGCTCCACCTAAAAGCCTCTCAAACTCAGCTTCAGCTTCAGCAGTTCTTCCTTGCTGCATATATCAATAAGAAACTGTGGGCATGTTCCTTCAACACAAACACTCAGAGAGACAGTTATGTTTTTAAGGATTTGATATCATGCTGCTGTAGCTGTGCATACTTTACAGTGTTTCTTAAAGCAAAAGGGAAGAAGTTAAGAAGGGAATACAGTGTGATGAAGTTCACGGAGAACAATTCAAATACAAATCACGACATTTTTCCTTTTCAGTAGGTGATATATATAAATGAATTAAGTACATTGACTGACAACAAAGACGATGTGAATGGGAGCAAACCTTGTACAGCCAATGTGGACTCTCTGCACAAAACATCATGGAAAGAGCAAGTATTCCAGCAGGAACTGTAGAAATCCAAAAACATATGCGCCACCTGGCATATACAACATGAAAACTCAGCTTCAACAGTTCAATAAGAATCACATGCATCACAGGTTTAAATCTTTCTTACCAGCCTGCTATTTCTCTGACAGGGATTCCAATAAACAAAGCTGCCATAAGTCCAAGACATGTTGCAATCTGGATGAAACTTCCATAAGTTCCCCTCACAAAGGATGGAGAAACCTGGTTTCCAATTGACATACCCAGATAAAAAGTTCAAAACTTCATCTACTGATGCAGAAATGGACTCAATGACATCTAGTGCAGCAGAAATAAAACAATATGCATACCTCTGTCACATAGAGAGATGCAACAGGGGGACCGAGGCCCATTCCAGTTCCCACCAGCAACCTTCCTAAAAGCATACCAGCCAAAGTTTTGGTTGTTGCACTGAAAATGCAGGTCATTCATTCAGATATAAACACAAACATAGATATTTGGAACAGAACAGAGAAAGGATTTAACAAACACGCTAAGGCCTTGTCTTTCTGCTGGAATGGTAATTAAAACAGAGGTTTCTATGCAAATGGAAAGAGGGTGCAAGTATAGCAGTTTCAAAGCAGATATTGATCTGTGATCCCTAAGCAAGTAATGACAGTGTGATACAGTTTGTTCGAGTTATGGATGCAGTTAGCAATAGAGAATTAACGGTTAGTTTGGGTCTTCATCCCTGTTTTGTCAGTGTCTGATTTTGTTCAGATTAGCAAAACTTGTTTCTGCATTGAGTTGTTTGATTGTTCCAGTGCGGCAACAGAGAAGAACGCCCATGAGCTTGCTTTTTACATTTCTTTTTCTCAACAAAGTTCCCTTGATTTACCCATGTCTAAATGGAAGATACAGTAAAATGGTAGGAAATGGGTTTGAATAATTGTGGAAGACAAATCGTGGCTGTATTTTGAGGTGATACATGCCAGGAAGAGAATCAATGTTCAACCATGAGCTGATAGGATATATTGCTAAAGCAATATTGCTTTTTCTCAATCATGCCTAAAATATTTCTATTAAAATTTAAACTCCACCCAAAAAATATAAATAAAACCTAGTTATTGCTTACAAACTAACATACGCCTGAAGGAATTGCAATAAAATGAAGCACGTATATAGAGTTCATCATTTTATAAGCATTTGTTCTGTGCAGGAGAATTATTACCTTATAGAAGCGCCAACAATCATGGGCAAAGCACACAACTGAAAAGCCCTACGACGGCCAATCCCGTCGGCAATCCAACCACTGAATAAAGATCCGATCAACGCACCACCCAGACATGTGCTAACCACAAGACCTTCATTTTATATCAATTGTTAGTCAGGGATACATATAACAAAACAGGTATCAGCTTATAGGGTAAAAAAAAAAAGAATCCATTATGTGGTCACCTTCTGCCAAGGTGTTTCCATTGAACCCAAGATCCAAAGAAATGCTCTCCAGTGGTTCATTTACCACACTGCAGGAAACAAAAATATTGAAATCATTATTGCCATCACATTATAATCTACCAGGAGTGAGTACGATGAACTAAATAAGGAAAAAGAGTCAAAGAAAGTGCACAAACCCAAGATGATAGCCAAATAGGAAGGCTGATATGGTTGCGGCTAGTACATGTGGAAATGACAACCTCCATGAAGGATTTGTAATTTCTTGACCTGGAATGCTCTGTGAAACAACTAGAAGAATGTATACAAATTACGCTCAAAGATCAGCTCATAGAATCACTCATACACAATCAATAAAATAAATCATACGCCAGAGTGCAAAATATCCAATGAACTGCGAACATTCCATACAATTGAATTGAAAGAATGATACAAAATTCGATATCTATTAATGCCACCAAAGTAAAATATGCACTGAATAACTTGGGATGACAAGTACTTGGACTTACCAGAATTATCCTCTACATCAGCAGCAACAGTGAAATCTCTAGATGACATTCTCTTGTACATAGAGAACTCTCCCGTTCGATGTCCCCGCATGCCAAAAAAATGCAGCCAGCTTACCTTCCCAAATCACCCAATTTTAGAGATTAAAGCAAGAGAGTCAAAATAATCATCGACACTCAATCATCAAGTCAAATCATATGAAGCGGATTTCGATTTTTACAGTTTCTATATATACCGCTATATAAATTTTTTTAAGAAAAAGCTAAATTTGAAAACAATTCGGAATTGCACCAGAAGGAAACAGGAACACGTCTCTCTTAAACACCTTACAGCTTCCCATGCATTGATCCAATTTTTTTATATAAAAAAACCTGCCTATTACAGTGTCAATCAAATCAAGGCATAAAAAAAGTGTTTCCGCAGCGTAATTAAATCTATAAAGAAATCGGAAATCGGCTAACATTGACAGTCCAAAAAAAATAGCCAACTTGGTGTGGTTGCTGAAGAGATTAAGAGTAAGAAAATGATCTTCCAAATATTAAAATAATACTTAAAGCAAGTTTACTAATACGTAATTATTAAATTCAAGTAAGACTGAGAATCATGCTAACTTATTCCTTTTGATTTCTCAACTTTCTCAGCAGCTAAACAAAATGAAAGAATAAAAAGCAACTGCAGATAGATAGATAACAATAACACAAAAAGAAAAATATAAAAGTATCAGATACGTAAAAAAAAAAAAAAGATGATACGCTCGCTACCTTGATTGCTAGTGCTAACTGTTATGTTTCGATCGTCCAGAAGGTTAAATCACAGAGTTGTTTACTTTTCGCTTCTCTCAGTGAAGAGAAACGAAAAACTCTCAGATCTAGAGTGAGAAAATAACAAACTTATACTAGAAACAGCAGCTTAATCAGTACGTATAAAGGAGGAGGAAAAGGGGGTAGGCGTGCTAACGTGCGCTGGGAGGGGAGCGGTGCGATTGAACGAGTTTCTCTTCTCGTGTAGAAGAAACAGAGCACCACCATTAACTTTAACGATTTTTTACAGAGAGGACAACTGGAAATTTATTTATTTTTTTTAACCACCAAAAACCAGTAATTAAAATTGGGAAAAGAAATGGTAAGATTGCATTTTCACATCGCTGGCTTGTACTAGGTGTTCCTTTCTGTGCTTCCAAATCTTTGCCTTTGTGTAGAAAGCTGAATGGACCGATATATTATTGACACGTTTAAGGAATGGATTGGAAGGGTTTTTTTGTTAATAAAAATTTTCCTCGGGAGGGGTGCTTGAGTAGTCATTTGAACTTTGAAGCAAATATTCATGCAGCATGACTGCAGCTTTCATCGTGACACGTGGCGAAGATGGATAGAGGTATTCTGGGGTAATCTAGTCGTTTCAAGTAAGGCAGACTGTCAGTGTCAGATGGTTTGATGGAAGTAAGGGAAGCTGCCCAGGTATGCACGTCTCTGGTTGTGAGCAGTTCAATGAATCGTCTTCTATACGGTATGATATTTTAATAAGAATGTTTTTTAATTTATTTTTAAAAAAAAATAGATTGAAATAATGTTTTTAATTTTTAAAATTTATATTTCATATTAACATGTCAAAATAATTTAAAAATATATATAAAAAATTAAAATAAAAAATATATTTTTAAAAAAAAATTCTCTTAAAACACAGAAACAAACAAATTTTTGATTCATAGTTATCTTATTTGGTATGACATGTTTTTTAATATTTTAATAAAAAAATTTTAAAATTATATATATATATATATATATATATATATAAAAGTTACTTCCATATAAACTTGTTTTTTAACTTTTAATATGAGATATTAAAATCTTAAATATATTGTTTTAAAATTTTTAAGTTAATCCAGGATCTATCTCTTGATCATATTAACCTTAAATCATATTTAATAACTATAATTTTAAAATTTTTTTTATTAAAATATTAAAAAACATGTGATACCAAATAAGATAACTATGAATCAAAAATTTGTTTGTTTCTGTGTTTTAAGAGAATTTTTTTTAAAAATATATTTTTTATTTTAATTTTTTATATATATTTTTAAATTATTTTGACATGTTAATATGAAATCAATTTTCCTTTTTTATTTTCAGTTTTCTTCTCCTTCTCTTATTTTTCTTCTCTAATAGAAAACTAGAAAAAATATTCATTTTTCAAAAATTTCAGAACATTTTTCTAACTTAGGAACCGAAAAATATGTTCATATTATACTTTTTTCTATTTGGAGAAAAATAGCAAAATAAAAATCATGTTCAAATTAAACATGCTTTTCTATTTATATGATATTCTTTTACATTTTGATATGCACAAATAATTTTTATCATTATTTATTATTATTTAAAGAGAAATTTTCCACATAATTATATTAAATGAGATATAGAAGTAAACATAATATAATATTTTCACTGTTGAATGACTTTTATTGCTCTGCAATATTTCTCCATCTACTCTCACTTTTTTTCTCAAAAAAAGTCTCCAGTGTCAGGACCACTTGATGGTATCTGCACTTGAAACTCCTCGTCAGTCAACTTTTGAACTGCCTGTAAAACCTCTGAAGATCGACTATCCAAATTCCATGAATATAAAATTATTTACACAATAAATAAAGAAGTTGTTGAATAATTTAACAGTAAAAAAAAAAAAAAGAATTTATATTTGAGATGTCAACATTATCCCTACAAGCCAATGGAAAATGGATCCATCATCACTCCTACAGACCAAGTACTCTTCATGGAATGGATGCCAAGCCAACGCTAGAAATAATAAGTTATGTACCTTAACTCTTGTTAAAAAAAATTACAGGAAACAATTGTTTAGTCCCCTGTTAAGGGTGTTTAGTTTAGAGGTAGCTTTAGTTTTTTTTTTTTTTTTTGTGGAATCCATATGAAAAGCATGTATTTTTAGTTTTTGAAGGTGTGGTTTATGCTTAGCGTGTTTGAGAATGTAGTTGTGGTTATTTTTCAATAAAATTTTCACTTAGTTTCCTTTGAGGGGACAAAATTTTAACCTTTGGGTTTGGGGTTGGTTTTGTCTTTTTAAAAAATAAACAGTAAAGATACAACAATACCCCTAAAAGGGAGGTAATATGCATATGTTGAGGGGCTTCACTATCTTTTCTTTTTATTGAAACAGTTCAAATATGAAATCATCCTTGGGTTTCAACAAAAACAAGGCTGCATGTAGGCGTATTTTCGTTGTTTCCATATGGTTGTCAGGCCCAAACACCTTAGTTTGACATGCTTGCTTAACCCATCCTTTAAGATTTATCTTAGGCAACTCATTCATCTAGCAGCCTCACTCAAACAATTATATGTAAATCCCTTGCCTTTTCTTCTTTTACTTTTGACCTAAAAAAAGGTAAATTTCTTGCGCAGGGTAGAGAATGGGGTAAAGGAAGTTTCGGGACATGATTTTTTTTTCCCTTATTCTTTTCGGCTCCACAATATAGACATTGAGTTTTTTTAGGATAAATATTATATATACCACTAATAATTTTATATCCAAATTATTTTTATATCAATCTTATCATTAAGTTGTGTGTTTGAGATTTTCCATCGTCTTGCTAGGCCTAAGGCACTCGACCTAAGTAATGTGGGTTTGACATGATTGTCAAATCCAAAATGCCTAGACTATGCAGTTACCCAAGTCTACTCCCATTTGCCATTGCAATAACCATTTATATTGTTACTACTCGGCTTGCAGCAACGCGCGGGCCATCCGTCTAGTTTTTTCTATGAGAACTCAAGGTTTGCTAAAAAAATTTAAAAAATCTTTAAATGTTTGTACATTTGTGAAACATGATCAACTTCAAGATTAAGCTAGAATATCACTAAGATGCGGTGCATGGTGCATAAATTTCAAACAACAACTTAATCATTCAGTAAAGTCAAATTTGGCAAGCCTCTTAACTCTATAAAGCAAAGATAACAACTCTAAAATTGTGCCCAGGGAATCTACCCTCAATGGAAATTGATTATGCTAAGGTGTTTTCCCATCATTTTCATCCAACACTAGTAAAACAAATTGGATACTTTTACCTTGATTGAAGTTTAAGATGGAGAAGATATAACAAATCCTGCATAGAACCCAAAACAAATTAAAATCTAGATAAAAAACACAAAAACGAACATAAGCTAATACAAAAGGGGTTGATCTATAGAAAAAGATTGGAACTTTACTTGTAAAGTGTGAGAAGAACATAAAGTTGTAAAGGCATAAACAAGGGTGGGGAGAGAGAGAGAGAGAGAGAGAGAGAGGTGTGTTTTGGTAAGGAGAAGATGATGAGGCTAGTGTGTTTTATGGGAGGGATACGATGTGTATATATATGTGTGTGTGTGTGTGTGTCTATATATATATATATATATATATATATAGGATACAATTGTCATTATAAGAAAAGAATAAGGTTATTGTTGTAAACAATAACCATTTACTTGGAAAATAGATGGAGAAATGCCTTTTCCATTATGCTTCTAGTGGGTGGAAAAATTTGGAGAACATATTTTAGATGTTTTCCAACCCCAAGCTTTATCAAAAGACAATAAAAGTCTTTTTCATTTTTCAAATTTGTAAAAATAATGCATTTGAACATAAACTTCATTTTTCATGATACTTTTTTCTATTTTTCTTGGGAAAATAGAGTATTACTCTATTACTGATTAGGTGTATTCCGGCTAAAAAAATATGCGAGACTAGGTTTTTGTTTGTTAAAGGAGAAATTTATTTTATATGAGAACACCCGTACAAACAAATATCTCTCACATCTAAAAACATATGATGGGCTAGTTATTTGTAAATTAATTTTTTAGTTTCTAAAAAAATTAGGTTTCTAGCAGGTTGTGCCGGGTTACTTGGGTTATAGGTTGACCTGACAGATCGCCCTGGTCTTTTCGAACCAACTTCATGCCCAGGTTTGGCCTTCTTCAGACCCTGACAGGGTCATGGGTTGCTCAGGTCTCGAGTCAACCTACCGAGTCAGGTTGAGTCTAATAACTATGCCAAAAATTAATATAAAATATATTTGATATAACTTTTAAAGTTTCCTTGAAAAAATATTATCACCACTTTGATCAAAGGCCGAAGTTGGGACTCTAGGACAAGAGAAGGGTATGCCTTCTTAAAGGATGTGTTTGTTTTTGTGGTGGCATCGTGTTTTTGAAAAAAAAAACAGTTTTGTTTTTCTTCAAAAATATTATTTTTGTGTTTTTTTATTGTTTTAATGTAAAAAAAATAAATTTTAAAAATAAAAAAAATTATTTTGATGCATTTCTAAGCAAAAACTCTTTGAAAAACAATATCTACCACAATGTCTAACACTACCAAAGTCTATTTTAGTGCCTATAGTTTTTTAGGCTATTCAATTATATCCTTATATTATAAAGAAAGCTAAATGACATAAGGATTTTACTGTAGCTCTAGACACGGATTATTGTGGATTGCAACAGTGAAATTACATGGGTATGTTGTGTAATTAAAAGGACCATGAGTGGGGGGCGTTTTAATATTTTCATGTTGTATTTTTTTATTTTTTAATCAAAAAGCTATTGGCGCGTATTCCATACGCCCTAACGAGTGGGCAACGCCCGTGCCATTAAGGAGGCGCGTAAGACGCTTCCCAGTGGCCAAATTTGATCATTCGCCATCTAACTAGATACGCATCCGTGCCTTCTTCCACATGGTTGCGTGTAAAGACATCACGGTTAGATTGCAGCTGGTGATCGATTGTTTGTATTTTTTTCTTTCTTTTCTCTGTTTTGACAACTAAAGTGCATAATTGTCCTTTTTTTGTTTGTTGTTTTCTTGGGTCTAACTTGGCTGCTAGACTCAAGTCGCTTTGATCTGGCATGGTTGCCATACTTTACCCTTTTACCATTTAGTGACTTAAATTTAAGCCTTCAGTTTAGAGATATTTGGGTCTTTTCATCTGGCTTAGTGGTCATTAAAAGATTGTTTAGGGGTGTATGCGCCTTTTTCAATTTCTAACATAGTTAAAGTACTCTTTTACCCCTAGAGTCAACAAAAATTAGAACTGTTGACCAAGACCTTTCTTGGTTTTTCATAATATTTGTAATAGTAAAAATACTTCTTTGCCCCCAAGATAAAAAAATGATAGGTTGCCGGAAAAGGGTATTTTAGGTTTTTTTTTTCAATTTCCATATACAGTACAATAATGCTTTTAGCCTAAAAAACAAAAAAGTAGCTTTCATCTGGAGTTTTTACGAGACCCACAACACTTGGGTCTGGTAACCACGTCAAACCCAAATCATTTAGGTTTAGTAAACATGTCAGACTTAGGACACCTGGATGCGACAATCATTCCAGCCCCAAAAGTTTTGGGTCTGACACCTATGAAGCCCAAACGCCTTGAATCTGGCAACCATGTTTCATGCCACACCCAAGGCACTTGAGTGTGGCATAGTTGTCAGACCTAAGGCTCTTAAAACATTCTCTAGATTCTTAATATTTTTTTACACTTAAAAATAATTGATATTGACCTGTTGCGGAGCCTGGACCAATACACTAGTAAATTATAAATTAGCTCCTTTAAATACATTATGTAATAAATGTTTGAAAGACTACATAAAAATTATTTAACGATTCTAAATGATTTTTTATATGATATAGCATATGGGTTCTTTTATTTCTCATTTAATGTAAATAAGATCATTTACACAAGGAAAAAAAAGTATAATTTTTTATTAATAAGCTAGAAAAAATAGCGGCCTTGGTCGTGGGGGTGTTTTGGTCTTTTCTAAGCTTATTGATCATTAAAAGATTTTTCAGGGATATCAAAGTCTTTTCTATTTTTTTTGTACAAGTTTTTGAGTTGTTGACCAAATATTTTTTACTTTTCATAGACTTTTAAATAATAAAAATACTTCATCACCCCAATGATAAAAAAATATCGGGTTGCTGAACAAGAGTGTTTTTTGTTTTTCCATTCTTCATGTATAATTAAAACACATATTTGATCTTAGAAGAGACAAAAAAATAAGGTTGCATTCACGGGTGTTTTTGTACTTTCGTATAGGTGTATGAGGGTGATTATTAGGGTCATAAGGGGTGTTTTAGTATTTTCACACTGATTTTTTAATATTTAATTGAAAAAGTTGTCGGAGTATGCTAAGAACGAGCTAGCGAGTGGACGGTGTCCGCGCCATTTAGACAGTACTTTTGACGCCACCTAGTGACCAATCTTGACCTTCTGACATCTATTTGTATACGTCACAGTGTCTTATTCCATATGGTATGGAGTGTAACAACGTATGATTGTTGGATTTTCGTCGGTGGTTATTTTTGTTTTCTCTCTCCTACCATATAAAATGCATGATTGTCCTTTTTATTTTTTGTTTTTCAATTTTAGTCTTTGTTCTTTTGATTTCTTATTTCATTTTTACTCCTTTTATAGAAGTTTTTTTTTCAATTTAGTCCTTCTTCCATAATTTCTCATATTTTTTTTCATTTCAGTCCTTCTTCTTTTAATTTTAATTTATTTTCTTGACCCTTTTATTAAAGTTTTTTTTTTTTACTTTCAATTTCATCATTCAATCATATTTTTTGTTGTTTTATTTTTTTTCAATTTGACCCTCATTGTTTTGTTTTTTTTGTTAAAGCTATTTTTCGATTCAATTTAACCCTTTAATTAAAATTTTTTGTTTGCCCTCTAATTATTTTTTCTTTTACTTTCACCCGCCCTAAAATCTTTTAGATCTTTTTGTATGATTGATTTTTTTTTTCTAGTTTCATCTTTTGACATTTGATTTGTTGGAGATTTGACTTCGTGTAATCTTATTGTTTTGCATTAGTTTTTTTATAATATTAATTTTATAATTATCTTCAATTTCTTTTCTATGGGTTTATCCTAGTCTCATGACCTAGATCACAAACTTCACATGTGTTTTTTGAATATAAGTGTGTTTTTTCAAGATATTATTCTAATTCATCTATTTTTTTGTTTTATACAAATAAAATTTATTTTTAAAAATAACAAATATTAATTTTTAAATAATATTTATGATATGTTGGGCCCTGCGTAATATTTGTTTCTAAGGTGTGGGTTTATTCAATCAGTTTCATTTGTGTTTATCTTTTACATCACAAGTTTTTTTTTTGTGCAAGTTTATCTTTTATTGATTTAAATAAACAAATTTTATAAACACAATCGGGTAAATGTCTCATTATGTGTGATTGAATATCTTAATTTACATTTATTTCTTAATTTTTTTCAGTTTATCTTTTGGTTATTGTTAACGATATGTTTTTGTTATTTTACATAGATGATTATTGATTTATTTAATTAGATGCTTGTGTAAAATTTTTGATTTATATATTTATTTTTTATGTAAAAAAATACATTAAAATAACATGCATGCGTGATATTTCCTAAATAAAAAAATATAACTCATAATAAAAGTGTAGATAGCTAGTTTGTGCATTGTGTGTGTCCATTTAATCTGGTCCTTCATAATTTATATCATAGTTTTTCCACTGTAAAAGCCATAATTATACTGAGTAAAGTTGTATTTTTTTTAACAGGTTATATACTAGCATAAATAGCCTTGGGCTATTATAGTTTTGTTAACATATCGTTCTCAAGGGGCGTAGCGTGATGGCAAAGGGTTTGAGATCTGCACAGCAGGTCTCGAATTCGAGTCAGGGCGTGCACCTCTTGTAAAAGCCTGAGACAGCCGGGGTTTTATTCCCTCACCTGGGCCCACAAAGTGCGCTTTCCAGGAGGATGAGGTTTCCTCAAATCCAAAAAAAAGTTCTGTTAACAGATCAATTTAAATTATTTCATCAACTCTAATTTAAAATAATTATAAATTAATTTTAAGAATTGAAAGTACAAATATAAAAATCATTTATCCCAACATAAATGAGATTAATCTCACACTTACATACATTTCAAAGGTTACATACCACGCTTTTATATCAAAACTAAAACTTATAATATTTCTACGAATGAGATTAATTTAACGTAAATATATCACTTTTTAAAAGAAATTAATGATGAAACTTGAATTCCAAAACCTACAGGCTGAATGAGTCCTTTCCTACCATTTAAGTTATATGTATTGAAGAAATTTTATACTACTTTAAGAACAATGACTAATATTTAGTACATGTGTTTACTTTGAAGAGAGAAACAAACATTAAAAGAAAAAAAATTTATTTTTTTAGTTTTCTTTTTATTTCTTAAATCCCTGTGGCTAGTATTATTAAACTCCGACTATACCGGCGGATTAACTAGACATTTGATGACCCAACCATCGGACCAGTTCAAGTTGACATCAAAGACTGAAACTAGTCCAATCTAGTACGGACCCACCAGTTGAATCGGTGGTCAATTATTGATCTAGTTAAAAAGAAAAAATTGCAACTCTTGAGGCTTTTGAACTTGGTACCTGTAGGTTCTAAAATTATACATTTACTACTTTATAATATCTTGTTTATGTTTTATATATTGTAAAATAAATTTATATTATAATACAACCAATGACCTATTAGTAGTAGCACAATAGCTTAATAAGGTTGTTGTTTAGTTTAATTTTTTTTAACTGTATTTATTTGAATTAATTTACTCGATTAATGTTTTAAGATTTTAAAATTAATAATCAAGTATGGTTGTTTCTCTTCTGTGAAGTAACTATAATTACTTTTCAAATAATATAAAATCTCATCAACGACTATAAACATTGCATAATTTTTAAATTACATTTATTAAATTTAATAGGTTGGGCTACAATTGTTTCCTTACTAATTTTAAATATTTAATATATATATAATTTGAATCAGATTCATAAATTATTAATATATAATAATAAATCTATAATATCATATATTTATGAGTTCTAGAAAAAAATTTCCTAGGCAAGGATATTTATAAAGCATTGGGAAACGCGAGCCAACCTGCTTTTTTAAAAAATTAAATTTTTTATCAAAAATTAATATTTTTTTATATTTTTATACGCTAGTTTTAAAAATAATTTTTTAAAAATAAAAAATATTATTTTAATATATTTCAAAATAAAAAATATTTTTAAAAACAATCACAACTACACTACTAAATATATCTTTAATAACTCTTGCTAGCCACTTGCACTCAAGAATACCGGATTGGATTTTTTTTTTTATTTTAAGGGTACGAATAATTTTTAAATAATACTTATCAGATTGAAAGATTATTCATTATTCAAACTCTAGTTTTTTATTATTCATATATAATAATAAATTGGTATTTTTCTTCATTATTCAAATAATTTTACATCCTAGCTGTTGATTTAGAAAACCAATCTAAGCTCGCCCACACCCAATCAAAACCCAAATAGATCACAATCGTAGGTTCAATTTAGAATCATTTAGATCTGGATCGTTTGATCAAATCAAGCACGACTGAATTGTCAAACCACATGAGCTCATGGATCCACCACGCCACACCTGAGCCTAATCCATGTCTCTTTCTCTCTTCTTGTTTGAAGGTGAAATGAGCTACCGTTTCTCCCATGTCCGACCAGCATACGCCTCGATACCACCATCGAAAGATGTGCCTTCACTCCGACCAAAACGCGAGGAGTCCCCGTCGTCAACATCGCCACTAGTAGCAGATAAAAGCAAGAACGAGCTTCATCTCCGTTGATCTCCCTCCCTGGTTGGTTGTGATATACACGACCATTAACGGACGAGATTGAGAGCTCGGTAGTGGTCGTTCGATGCCTCAACACCTTGTTAGAATCAATGTCGAGCCACCGACAGTGGCGGTGCATGACACACACGCCGAGTAGACAGTGTAGGCGCACAATCAGTGGCTTAATCGTAATTTCGAAACCTGACAGGGCAAAATAGTAATTTCACTTAAATCAGGGGCATTTCGATGATTCATCATTCACATAGAGACAAATCCTATATATTTAATTTTAAACTTATGCAGATAAAAAGTTAGAAAGTTTTTTTTATTATTTCTTTTTAATTTTATTTTTAATTTTTATATTTTTAGATTGATTAAATTAATTAAATTATTTAAAACAAATCTCACATGTTTAATTGCCTTAGATAAGGAGTCAAGATGTTTTTTCTTCTCTTTTAATTTAGTTTTCTTCTTTTAATTTTTTTCTCATATGTTTTTAATAATTATTTAAATTATTTTTGAACTGATATAATTTTTATATCTTTAATTTTAAATCTAAACTAAATAAGAAATTAGGTAAAAAAGTTTTAAGATTAATCTATTTGAATTTAATATGTGTTTAAAATTGTAGTTTTTTAAAAAAATATATCAAAATAATTTTTTTTAATTTTTTTATATTATAATATTAAAATAAAAAAATTAAAAAACATCACTTTGATGTTTTATAAAATCAAAAATATTTTAAAAAAACATTCAAAAGAAAAAACAAAGCATTATAAATACATTCTTAGCCTTGGGCTGTATTTGTATATTAAAAATAAAAAAATTATTATTTTAATATATTTATAAATAAAAATTCTTTTAAAAAATCGTTAAATATTTCGTTTTAGATTTTGTTTTTTGGGTTATGTTTAACCCCCAATGAAGTGGTGACACGTAAACAAGTAATTTGCTACAAAATGTAACTATAAGAGGCTGGCAAAGCAACAAAAATCACGCACCTTTGAAAGACCAACCCAAAACAAAAACAAAACAAACAAATTACCCGACGCACATATTTACGGACGCGCTTGCTTAATCAGTTACTACTTCAAACAGAAAGAGTTAGAGATAGAGCGACAAAACGATGGGGTCCAGAGACAAGGACCAAACGACACCGCATCACCAGCCTCTCCTTAGCAGCCTCGTTGTACGTCCATCCGTCAGAGACGGCGGTGATGGCGCCGGAGGTGGAGGCCTCACAGGTGGTAGCGATTACGAGCCTGGAGAGTTCCTCCGTGAACCCCCATCCTATTCTCGCCCCGAACGATACTCTGATGATCCTGGTTCGTCTCTTTCTTCTTAATTTAGTTTGTTTAATTTTCTTTTGTATCTCTTCATATTTTAATTAAGATGCGCATATGCGAATTTTTTTTATCATGAAATCTAGATCGAAGTAGTAGAGTTATTTGAGTCATAATATAATGATACAGTTGAATAATTCTTCCGGTGATATTTTTATTTGTAGATTTATTGAAGTTCTTGACCTAGTGTATCGAAAGCTATGTTTTCTTTTGTTACTTGATTATTTTATGAATTACGTTTGAAGAATTGGACTAAAGAGTGATTTGAGGAGGAACTTTCAGAAAAATAATAAAATTCATGACATTAATGAAATTGCTATTGTTATTTAAGGTTGTAATCTGCACTTTTTATTTTTTTAATTTACGGAAAACAACTTTAATTATGTGTGAAGTCTTCTATGATTGATAGTGGGACTGATATTAATTCACTGGAAGGCTTTTTCTATGGAACCTAGCTTTTATCTCAAAGAATGAGAACATATTAGTGTAAGTGAGCAACTTTTTGGATATATCTTAGTTATCCCGTGGTGCTTTTCATTTCTCTTTCATTCTCTCCCTGTTTCGTTCTTAATTTTATTTTATTATATATATATATATTTTTTTTCCAAATAATGGTTTTGTAATCATGTATTGCTTCATTAGTTGCCTTCATAAAAGCTGATGGTGGAAATCATTTGACAGTTTGATGTTAAGCTGCCAAATAATTGAAGTATGGGAAACTTACCGTGGATGATAGCTTTGGGTATGGTTAAACATTTCCTTCTAGCATATGATAAAAGTTTTAAGCATTAAAATGGGAACGCCGAGTATTTTTGCAATATTTGAAGATTCAAGTAGGATGATTAATAGTATGTTTGGCATGACTTTTTAATTATGATTTTTGACATTGAGTTATAATCCAAAAGTTGTTTTTCATAAATAATTGATGATAAAAATAAGTTAAAATGATTTTAAGTTAGAAATATATTTGGTGAAAATGACTCAAATCAAATTTTTTGAAGAATATATGTAGTCTAAGCTAAAATCTATAAGTTAAAAAGTTTTGACTTCTGACTAAATAAAAAAAAATGATTCAATTACGTAACAGATTTTTGATTCAAGTCAAAAGTTATTTCCAGCCAAACATGGTTTTGACTTTTCTATGCATCAAAAGTTAAAGAACAACGCATATCGGCCTTTCGTTCTATTATATACCTCATTGTTATCATCTTATTCTTTCTTTACTATAAATATGTGAATGTAGTTTCTAATTTATTGAATGGACAACTAATCCTGTAAGTGAATGTCTTAATCACATTTAACTTTTCAGAGGTCAGATAGATTATTGAAAATATCGAGGATATGTTGGATACTTTTGGAGTATTTCAGCTGTTACTCAAGATAGGTTTCTTGATGTTGTGTGTTGCATTTCATGTTGAGCTTGTGATCTACTACCATATGAGTGTCGAATTGCAAGTAAATTTTGCTGTTGTGTGTTACAGCTTGCCTGCAATAACTTGGGTCTCAAGGAAGGCATGTTGGTGTGAGTGCACTCTTGGATCATGATCCCTGGGGATTTGGTTTCTGTATTATGGCTAGTATATTCATGGGAAATGCAACTATCATTATTTTGAGTGGTATGGGAACTCTTTGAATGCTGTGTCATTTTGCTGGAAAGCCATTTTTGTGTATGTGCAGGGATGTTAGGGAACTACGTGTTATGGTTTGGTATAATATGGGGAAAACAAATATTGCATTTTACAAGGAATTTTCTCTCAAGGGTAACTGAGATGCAAACATGGCCTGTGAGTGGCTTTGGAATACCCACTATTATCAAGTGCAATTGTAACCTTGATTTTACATGGCAAGCAACAAAAAGGGTGGCATGTTTGGGGTGTGATCAAGTGTGTAGGCTTTGTTTTGACACCTGGCATTTTTGCAGTCAGCTGATGGGTATTTGGCGCAGGTTCTGTTTGTTTGCATTTTTTAAGTTGGTGTTAAGTTGCTGGTAACTGGTAAATTCCAGAAGGTATTTGTATTTGTGTTGGAATTATTGTTGTGAGAACCAGTGGCTTGATTGGGCTTTTCATTATTAATGTACTCTTCAACATTTGGATGGTTGAATCGGGTTAAGTTGAGTGGTTCTTAGTAGCTACTAAGGAATTCTACTTTTCAGTGTTGTTATATCAAGTCTTAAGTCCATAAGAATTGTGGAATTCCACTATCATCCCATTTTTCTAGTCTCTGCTGTGCTGTTTAGGTCTTTGTTATTTGTTGTTGTTTAATGGGTTTAGTCTGGGAAGTTGCTGCATACCTCTTTAAAATCTTGGGTGGTCTCCATTGGGTTCTGATTTCCAATTTAGTTTCACTGGCTGTTCGGGGTGAGTACAGACGGTGCATATTGGACATGACAAAGTACCTTTTGGGTTCAGGAAGATCGTTATGGCTTCTGCCCACCATGTTGCTTTGAACTATTGGGTACTGTGGTTGCGTGGAATATATAATGTTACATTATTTCTAATAATTCACAGTTAGTTGTGAAGATAATCGGATCAAACTGGTTGCCACTTAATTTGTGAATTATTAAGCTACTGTGAACCTTGCTGTCTTCTACTGGTGGAATGCTTGTTGGTCTTGCTGCCCTTGAAGCTTGTTTTTGACTGAAGTTGTCGGGACATACTTGTGCTTGGGTTATGGTGGTCGGTGTTGGGCTTCACATATCAACCAAGTTTCATTCCCATTGCTATTGTGAAGTTAAGGCTGATCCTGATAAATTGATTTGGTGTTGTTAGTTCAGTACTTAGGTTAGAAACATATCTTTAAGGATGCTCTGGGTGATGAAATGGGAGGACATGACCTGTTAAAGTAGGAAAAAATGGACTTGTTGGTCATGTATGTAGATTTTGGTGATTTCAAGTAACTGGTTTTGGTTTTACTTATGTGCTGCTCCAGTTGTATTCATTGTAATGGGGGCTATCATTTGGAGAGATAGCAATAGGCCATTATCATGCGAATGCCTTACTCTTTCACACTTGGTATCTCCTTTTATACCCACTTTTTATGGGGAAATGCCCTGACTGATGATTGATGTCATTGCTATTTTGTTGGATCAGTTATTTCACAGTTTTTGGGTCAAATCTACAGCTAGCATTTCTACTTTGCACTAACAAAATTTCTCCCTTGTTTTAGGGGTTGCTCATCTTTAGATTTCGCTGGCTTTTTTCCAGGATATAGGCTTCGTGCAGGTTCTGGTTCTCCTGTACGTCGTAGGGATGCAGATCACAGATACAATTCTGATTTTGATAATTCAGGGGGGCCATCTCGAGGTCGTGATTTTAGCAACAGGAACTATCATGGTAGATTTCAAGATTCTTCACCCCCTTATGCTCGAGGAAGAGGTTTTGATGGGCCTGGACTTGGTCCAGGACCTCATAGAGGGGAGGGCATGGGTAGGAATAATCCAAATGTACGCCCAAGGGAAGGCGACTGGATCTGCACAGATCCTTTGTAAGTTCATATTTCATTGTTTTTTATTGTATGGTTTCACTCTCCATTCCTCCACACCCTTTTTTGTCTTTTCTCGTTACCTGATTCTGGCACTTTTGGGTCATTAAATTTGAGTTGAATAAGACTTGAAGTTGGTTATCTCCTCCCTGTCTTAATATCACTTCCTAATTGTATGCAAATGATAGAAGGAAAGGGTTTTACCTTTTAACGGTTGATTTTGTTTTAGCATGTTTCTTATGATACCAATGGAGCATCTTCAAATCTTATGTCATTTTTCCCTTTCAGATGTGGCAACCTGAACTTTGCAAGGAGAGATTTCTGTAACAATTGCAAGAGGCCTCGCTATAGATCTGGAGGAAGTCCTCGGCGGGTTTATCCTGGCCCCCCACCTCTGCATGCTCCTCCAGGACACTTTCCTGGTCCTTTATTGGATCTCTCTCCAGGCAGGACTATGAATGGCTATAGGTCTCCTCCTCGAGATTGGGCCAGAGACAGACCCAGAGATTATGGGTCTGGTGGTCCACCTCCCAGGCAAGGGGGCCGGTTCTCTGACCATGACATGCGGAGAGATCGATCTGATTATGCAGATGATGAATACATGGGGAGGAACAAATTTGACAGGCCAATGCCAATGGATTGGGGTCATAATGACCATGGAAGGGATAGCTTTTTCCATGAAAGGAAAGGGTTTGAGAGACAACCACCCTCTCCACCTCTACCTCCGCCTTCACTTCCTCAACGTGGGAGATGGGGCCGTGAAGGGAGAGACAGGAGCAGATCGCCAATTAGCACCACCAAAAGAGTTCATAATATGCACATGGAGCAGGGGCGGCGAGATGATCGGCATCGTGTTGGGCGAGGCAGAATGAGAGATGTGTATTGAAAGAAGTGAGGCTACGGAGTTTGCATAGTTCATCTTGGTATCAAGGTAGTTCTGTGTTCCTCGCTGGGTGAGGATGGATGTTATGGCACAGCTCAAAACTTAAATAGGTTTTCTGACTACTATCGTTGTTTTTTGATTTTCGCTTATTAAAGGTTCTTTTAGTATAGGTGCATTAATGCCGGTCTTCAAGTTTTTCTTTCCTTTTCTTCTTTCCAAAAAGAAAGATAATAATAATAATAATAATAATAATAAGAAGAAGAAGAAGAGGAAAAAGAACAAGGAACCAGTATTGCTCTGTCTGTATCACTTTTGGCACTAAAACTGAACTTTTGCTGCTCGTATGAAAATCGACCCGTTACAATTTAGCATGCAGCCGTGTTCCATGGTTCACGACTTTGATTACTTGAGAATGCAAGGATGGTTGTAGGAATCTTATAGGAAATCACTTTGTATTTTAATTTAGATGTCACGAGCATCTCTTTTGCAAGAGAATTTTCCAACTCGGTCTTTCTTTTTCAAATGTTGACAAGACCCGTGGATTCATGTTTTTTTAGTGAAACACAAAACACAGGTTCCTTTTGTTTTGTTTTCAAATGGTTGATTTATGCACCCTTATTGAACACAGGAGGACATCGTGTGTTGACTCGGATTCAACATGGTGTTTCTTAGCCCGGTCCATGTGATAGAAAAGTAATCAAAAAGTTAAATTTGATTTGACGTCATCATTTCTGCGGATTAATATATAATTTAATTAAAATTTGATTATACATAACTTGGATTTTTGTTAAAAATTTTTTATTCAGTAGTTTGAATCTTGTACCCCGAGTAAAGTTTAATAATTATACTACTAATCAAGAATTAGACAAGAAAAAAAAATGAAACTCAATGCTGGGCGGGCATTTCTGAAGCCGATTTTATCATAGAAAATAATTTGATTTATGAAATGGGAGAACATTTGCAAAGTTGAAGAAGTTGCCTATTTTTGCACTTGAGGGTCTAGCTCAGTGGTCAATCGTGTGACTTGTTCCGTCCCCGTTTCGAGTTCGATTCTCTATGTGCACGCCTGTCACTCCTGTGGTGCCTTACCTGCTCACTGGGCTTGCAGGATGCTCAGTAGGCTGTGGGGAATAGTCGTGATGCGTGCAAGCTGGCCTGGACACCCCACGATCAAAAAAAAAAAAAAAGAAGAAGAAGAAGAAGAAGAAGAAGAAGTTGCCTATTTTAGCTGATGAGCAATATTTGGTGTCAGACAATTTCTTCCCATGTATTTTTTTTCTCGTTTAAGTTACAATCACGTGCTCATATTCCTCTGTGTCTAGAATAGATCTTGACCATCCATTAGTTACCTTGTAGTGCTGAGATTTACTTGGGAAATCTGTCACCAAATCTTAAAACTTTACCTTATCTCCAACTCTAACTCCAAGTCAACAGTTTAGCGCCAATTCTATATCTTATTTTCACTTTTCACGGAGAGTGAGAAGAAGTGAAGAACCCACTAAAAAAATTCCCTCCTCTTTTAACTCGTAACCCAACCATCCAATAACACGTTGCCAACTAACCTTTTCCCTTACGTGGCATGAATCCGTGGGTTGGGACTTGTAAATTCTTCGCACCCTGCACCACAGTGTACACTATCCCATTAGACAAATGGAGTCACACCATTAATGTTGAAATTTTAGAAGATAGTTAATCAAACGGCGAAACAACGATACCTGATTCTCTATCTATGAAATATGACCGTCAGATCATCGAATTCAAGAAAAACCGTCAGATTAGAAACAAAACGGAAATCCAACCATTGAATAAAGAAGAAAATTGAATTTCAAAATCACTTGAGAGAGAGGGAGGAGAGACACTCGAAACGAGAGAAGAAGAAGAAGAAGAAGAAGAAGAAGAGAAAAACAACACCGCCAGCCAAACCAGAACCGAAAACAAAAGCAGAGCACAAAACAAAAACACTCCTTTGCTAACCTACAGTTACTTTTTTTTTTAATAATAATTACACTCAAAACCGCGCGTTTTCGTTCTCTCTCTAGCCCCCCCGCTCTTCGGTTTTGGATCAAAGTTATCAGTAATTCTCTTTTTTGTCCAGTTTTGGTTTAAATTTCCTGTTGGGATTTATTTTGAGCTGATTAATTTCACATTTGTTAAGTAATTGTGTTTTCTGGATTATTTATTTTCATGTTTTTGGATCTGAAGGTTTGAGGATTTTTCGAATTTGTGTAATTATTGAGAGGGAAATTCTGTGGATTCATTTTTTTTTGTTAAAGAATCTGGGAAGGGGTGATTTGGGGAAAAAATTGAATTGAGATGGGGGAAAGTGAGGGAAGCGAATTCCCTCCAAAAAAGCAGCAGCAGCAATCGGAGAATGCATATTTTCAGACCAAGAAGCTAGCCAGACAGCTCGATTTTACACAGGGTGTACTTCCTGACCATCCTCAATCGCAGCCGTCGCCACTGCAGAAGCCGCCTCTCTTGGTTTCCCTGGCGGCTGCGCAGAGCCAGCCCCAGCCCCACCCACAATCCCAACTGCAACTGCAGCCACAGGTGGCTGAGATTCAAGTGGTACCGCAACAGCAGACGCAGCAGCAGCAGCAGCCAGTCAGGGCTGTGTAAGTTACAATTTGTAATTTTTGAAAAGAAAAAATTGCTTTCTGAGATGGTATGTGTAGCTTTTGTTGTGTAGGTTACTAAATTTGCAATTTTCTTGGAATAATTGATTATGGAATTTTACCAATCTGTGGGCTTAATTGAAATTTTTGTTTGAAAGTTTTGATTTTGGACTTGCAAAGTTTTCATATTTGCGAATTTTGGAGGGTTCTTATCACTGCTCTCTCTCATTAATTCAATTTTGAATTTTTCATTTTTTTTTGTTTCAATTGTTGGTAATGAATTAGAAACCATAAAAAAATTTCATTTTTGTGGAGGTTTTAAAATTTTTTCCAAGGAGATAATTTGCTTGCTTAGTTTTCTTAAAAGAACGGAACTCTTTTTTCCCATTGAATAATGAAAAAAAGAGACAGTCTTGTAAATGTGATTCCTCACTAGGTAGTTGTTTTCCTTTCCTATTGATGAAGATATTTTGGTGTGTTTATTTTCAAACTGAGATGCATTTGGTGAATAATTGCCGTAAACATGAAGTTTAGAGAAGTTTTGGTAGAAACAGACACGAAATTAGTTACTTTGCAACTGTTTTCATTGTTTGAAACTCTGCATTGATCAAGACACACAATTAGTTTGCCATTATGACATTCTTTCAAATTTTCATCCATTTATTTCTTTCCTAAGAGTCTAAGAATGCTCCCCCCCATGTTCAGGAAGCCAGAATCACCAAAATCAACACCAATACCGAACATTGAATTGAAAGATGGTACTCCAAAGAAGCAAAGACAGTGTAACTGTAAACACTCACGGTGCTTAAAGCTGTAAGTACATCATCGTCGTAGTATTTCATCAGTGTGATGATATTGAGTTATGCTTTAGAGTCAGCTTTACTGTTTCTTTTCTGATGAAATTTAATTCAAATACATTTTGGTACTACTTAATTTGGTCGTAGGATTTAGTGCTTGTTTGCTTTTCTATTTAAGAATTTAAAAAATGGAGTTACATGTGTCGATTTGTTATAGAGTTTTATTTCAACATAAAAAGAAACAATTGAATTCCTTTTCCACTCTTATATCCAGGAAGTACATGTTTTAAGTGCAACACTGAAGGTCTGGTACTGCTTGTCTCATGCCATATGCTTGAAATGATTTTCATACATTTAAACAATGCCCAGGAAGGTTGCTTAAATCATTTTAAACATACGGTGCCTGCTTTCTGTGTTTCAGTTGCACGATATCCTAGCATTCTGTATAATGTGTGTTTCATTTGCACGATATCCTAGCATTCTGTATAATGGGTTTCGGGTTTGCTTTGACTTTCCTGGTTTTCTGGGAATTTTATGTCAATTCTTGTTCTGCAGTGGTTGGCACAAGATATTTGCTGATATATAACTTTTTTCATGTCTGGAGCAGTTACTGTGAGTGTTTTGCCTCTGGAACATACTGTGATGGGTGCAATTGTGTTAATTGTTATAACAATGTTGAAAATGAGGCTGCCAGGCGGGAAGCTGTTGAAGCTACTTTAGAGCGTAATCCAAATGCATTCAGGCCAAAAATTGCAAGCAGCCCACATGGAACACGGGATAGTCGGGTATGTTGGTTATGCCTATGTAGACTGCTTTTCAGCTGAATGCTTTTATGAAGTTTATTAACCAATATCAAATCATGATGTTGTTTCTTTTTGTTTTAATTTAGTTCAAAAAATGGAAACAATTGTTATGGTATTCTCAACATTTACTCACAAGGGAGTCTTTGTCATGTATAGCCATTTCTTTACCTTTGTTGTTCCTCTCTTCTTTTTGGAACCAGAGCTCTTTCCCATATTTTGATGGAATTTAAATGACAATTTTTGTGTCTGAAGCTATAGTTAGGTTGCATTTTTTATTGTGAAGATTTTGAGTGGTGGTTGTCTTTTTCGCTTGCTTGTGCACGAAAGTGTTACCACTACTTGAGATGTGACATGATTTTCAATATTAACAAAATAATATTCCTTTTATCATTTTCCTTTTGCCTTGAATGACTTTTCAGTTTGTAATACCAAATAATCAAGTCTTGGACAGTGGGAAAATAATTGGGGGTTCAAATTTTGACATTAGAAGAGACAGAAGGGCTCTTGACATTGGAAGAGATTGTAGGGATCTTATATTCTCTCTCTTCGTTTCCCATTCTCCATTTCGATGGATGACTTATTCTTTATTTTGTTATCCTGTTCTTTTTTCATTATTAATAAAATTTTCTTCTATCGAAATATTCAGTAGATATCAAATCTTTTTCCTATGAATTTTATCTGAAATAAATCCTCATATGCTGAACTTTGTAAAGTGGAGTTTCTTTTTATGTATGTGGAATTTATTCATTTAGAAAATTAGCACAACACCATTATGATAGACACATAGGTAATAATTAATTTCTTCTTGCTTGTTACTGTTGAATTTAAAGGAATTACCTTTGCTTGGAATTCAATTGAGTTCTTTTTTTTTATGAGATAACACTGTTTTCTGGTGTTGTTGACCATCATATGAAATGGTTGGAAACAATTGCAGGAAGAAACTGGGGATGGATTGGTGTTTGTAAAGCACAATAAGGGATGCCACTGCAAGAAATCTGGATGTCTCAAAAAGTACTGTGAATGCTTCCAAGCCAATATTCTTTGTTCTGAAAATTGTAAATGCATGGACTGCAAGAACTTTGAAGGAAGTGAAGAGAGACAGGCACTCTTTCATGGTGACCACGGCAACAACATGGCATATATTCAACAGGCTGCGAATGCTGCAATAACAGGGGCTATTGGATCATCTGGTTATGCTTCCCCTCCAGTATCTAGGAAGAGAAAAGGTCAGGAGCTTTTCTTTGGGCAGACAGTCAAGGATCAATCATTTGACAGGCTTGGACATTTTCAACAGGTAAATGTCCTCTTAGCCTATTTGGTTTCAAAGATAATTTTTTTTATTGCAACTATGATTTTTTAAAGCTACCTGATCTTAGCTGTTTACAATTTGATGCATAAAATAAGCTAGTATTTGTAGAGTCAAATCAGAAAGAAGAAGAAAGACATAATCATAAAACTTGCTTCTGTCAGTCTTCTGTATCTTTGAGTCATGGTTCACATTTGCAAAATACATCCACATTGCTGTTTGTTAGATCCGTTGATTTATTACCACATCATCTTATTTGGGTCTGGTTTCACAACACATGACAGTGTTACTGGTTTCACAACACATGACAGTGTTACTGTGTGATTTTTGTGTTCATCAGGGAAGCCATACCAGGCCTCCTGCACCCTCCTCTTCATTGCCCTCCAATCCTGTTGCTCGTGCCGGTAATGCTATAACATTGGGCCCTTCAAAAATCACATACAGGTATAGTGGCTATCTTCATGAAAACATTACCAATTTTCTTGTCTTCAAAACTAACCTTCATGTCATGATTGCAGGTCTCTCTTGGCAGACATCATCCAACCACAAGACTTAAAAGAACTTTGCTCAGTTTTGGTGGTTCTGTCCGGAGAAGCTGCCAAGACGTTTTCAGGTATAACGATGCTCATATATGTCCAAAAAAAAGTTTTTTCTGGTTCAGAATGTTTAAGCACAACTTTTCATTATGCTTCTATATTGCATCTCTTCATTTGCATGCCGAATGACTGCCTATGGCCATATATCTTTGATGAAAATATCAGAATCGCTCAAAATTGTTTCTCATGGTTTATCTATTAGAACTCTTGATCATGTTTTCCAACTCTTGACTTGTTCTAACAAGTGCATGCCTTAATTTGGTTGACGTTTGCTAAGTGTAGAATGCAGAACATTTGCATGGGTGAGTTTGGATATGCCAGTTGCTTATATGCATTACTAGAAAGAAAGTTAATTGGACAAGGAATGGGTTTCATGATGATCCTACAACTCCCTAATTGTAGCATCCATGGGTACCTGTACCGTGCATTACTTACATGCAAGGTTGTCAAAAATATTTTTTTGCATGACATGGAAAATACAATGTAAACTCGTATCATAAAATCGTAAGTAAATTTTTTTAACTAATTATATATCGACAATTTCAGCCAAGAAATTAAATTACATTAAAATTTGATGAAGAGAGTCATCAACATTATAATCAATGAGTGATCTAAATAAAATGAAAGAGATAGATAGTATGAATCAAGAAATTAATGACATGGAGAAATACAGTGTCTCAGAACGAAACTTCCCAATACATGGGGGAATCATTGAATGGTAGAAAGTACATAAGAACTTGATGACAACTTGGTTGTTCCCATCACAACAAGTCTCGATGGACCCCTTTTGGGTTGCAAGCTAAAGAGCCTAAATTACTAATTAACTAACATAACTGCGTTTGTTTCCCGGAAAGTGGTTTCCGGGAAATCACTTTCCAAACTTTCCTGTGTTTGTTTGCCATTAGAAAAGTTGGTCAACGGAAAACACTTTCCAGTCAAAGAAAAATTTGGCTTGGTTTTCAGGAAAGTGTTTTCCTTTTATTTTGGGCGGAAAACACTTTTCGGAAGTTGTGAAAAATTTAGAAATGTCATATTATTTGCTAATTATATCAAATTTGGTCCTCAAACTTTTGATTGCTATGTATATTTTGTTTTGAATATTTGTTTTTCAATTTCACCCTTTAGAATTTAATTTTTATATTAATTTTGGTCCTCATTTTTATAATTGTTATTTGCTTTTCCCTTATCATTTTTTAATTGAAATTTTTTATCTATCAAATTTGGTCCTTATTCTTTTGATTGTTACTTATTTTATTTGAAATAATTTATGAAATGTTAATTATTATTATTTTAATTTCTTCATCTTTTAATTTTTTTATTTTTTAGATTTGATCTCTATTATTTTGATTATTATTTATTTTATTTGAGATAATTTATGAAATTATATTTTTTTTCTATTTCATTCCCATTCAACCTTTTAATTTGTAAGATTTGTTCCTTATTATTTTAATAAACTTGAAAAAATAAAACATTAATAAGTTATTTTCCAGCTCATTTTCCATGACATAACCAAATACTAAAAAGTTTTTTCCAACTTATTTTCCATTACACTACCAAAACATCGGAAAATAATTCACTTTCTCGGAATTCACTTTTCAAAAGGAAACTACTTTCCAGCAAACAAACGGGGCCTAAGTCTAATAATGAAATAAATCCCTAGACAATGTCTAATGTGCTAGAACAAACCCAAAATAAAAATAATTATTCAATTTTAAATAAATAAATAAAATAGGATAATAAAAACAAAGTCTTTATGCTAAAATTCCTTGATGTAGCCTGAATCATCAATTTTCGCACATTCTTGATATATTTTAATCTTGATTTCAAACACATTCTCTTTCGTCTTGATGAATTACTGGGCCTACCATATATGGTTGGAAAGCTTGAGATGTCTAGTTTCCAGCTCAACTTGAATTCTAACAACATTCCACCTGTAGCTCCAATATGTCCCAAACAGTACACTAAGTTCTAGTTTGGTAAATTTGACAAGATTCGTCTAGTAACTTCGACCCTCTGAAATAATGTTCCCGAACTCCATTTGACTTGAAAATTTACTACAATATAGTTTCATGTATCCAGTTTTTCCCTGTAAAATCTCAGCTTGATCCGATGGTTTGAGAGATAAGTCCAATCTCGTAAAACTGGTTAGCAAACATTTTAAGGTCAAATTCAGACCTGACTTGATTCATATCACAAATTTAGTAAACTTGTAAAATCGGACTGGGTTTACCGATTTTCCACGAATCAAGTCCGATTTTACTGGTTTTCAAGTTTTTAGTTTGATTTTGCACGTTAAATACATGTTGACTTGTAAAATTGTATAATTTTATGAATCAACTCACGATTTTGACAACAATGCTTACATGTATTGTGGAACAAGCGAAAGCATTTTATCATTGTGAGGCTTATGTGAAGTTTTATACGAGTAATTTAGTCATTCCAAAAACATCAATATGATATAAATTTCAGCATTCGGTACATGTTTCCTTCTCTATGAAGCTATTGAGAGTTCATGATTTGCATCAATGTTGAACTGAGCTGGCCTGGGAAGAGAGGAAGCTTACTAGGTTCCAGAAGATGGTTTTTGCTTCTTGGTTTGGGAAGAGGAAAGGAAATTTGTTATGAGATTGATAGTCCCACTAAACTAGGGAATATGGAGATAGTCCTACCCTTCAGAATTTAAACATTAAGTGTCTGCTCTTTATTTAAACATTAAGTGTCTGCTCTTTATTTCTTAAAAGGATAAGTGCAGAAAAGAAATATAGAAATGCCTCATGTTTTTAGCTTTCTGAGCTTTCTCTAACAAGTCAGTGATATAACTTCCTGGATCTTGCTCTCTTTAAAACTAGAACCCCCTCATTTTCATACAGGGGTCTCCATTATCCACTTGCAACAAAATATCATCTTCCATGTCTGCATTCCTCTTGATATTCCATGTAATAAGTGTCATTCCCATTCTGCATCCCTTCTTGGCCTCCAAGAGCTTTCTGAGATGCTTGCAGCCATGCCAGCTTAGTTTCTTTTGACTGCGTTTTTTCTGAACTGATTAGATTATCTATCATTTTTATGTCCAGTTTGGTTTGCTTTATCTCTCTTAGCTGACTATGCTCTCAGGGTTAGCTTGTGATATATAAACCTCTCTCTGAGATTTTCAAGAAGTTTGTTTGCTAGAGGAAGAGGGCGGGGACTTTATGTGATTTATCACATTTCCTCCACCATGTGACAAGAAGTCAGCTTCATATTTGTTACTATTTGCAATTTTTTTATGGTATACCAAGCACCGCTAACTAAATAGATATAAGAAGACGCCCAACTACTTATCCATTGTAAATATTTTTATGCTCTGTAGCCTTTCCTTTTCTCCAAAAATAAAGAGTGAATTGAATAGAACTATATCTGATCTGACAAAAGGGCGTTCCTTTTCATTATTTAAATGTTAAAAAAATAAAAATAAAATGTGAGTACTACAAACAATATCTAATGAACGGGCCTCCTTTAATATTTTTGTATGCCCAGACCAAAGAAATTCAATGGAAAAGCGAGTAGAAGATCAAAGAGAAACTTTGCTTGCTTCATCTACTCAAGAAAGGTTGCAGAGCCACAAGGATTCCGATGCTGATAAAATTGTTGCTAATGATTGTTCTAGTGCAAACCATGCTGATAAAGTAGGTCCTGATGATTCCAGCTCGGATGGTGCTGATATGCCAAAAGGAAGACCAATGTCTCCTGGGACCTTGGAATTGATGTGCGATGAACAAGATACAATGCTTATGGCTGCTGCTTCCCCCAATGGGTTGATGGGCCATGGCTGCAACACTTCTTCACAGCTGCCTTGTGGACAAGGCATGGCAAAGGCTCATGCAGAGCAAGAAAGAATTGTTTTAACAAAGTTTCGAGATTGCCTTAATAGGCTCATCACATTCGGGGAAATAAAAGGCAAGTTTCTCTTTCCTTTCTCCAATTTTTTACACTAATGGTTCCAGAAATGGAAACTGCCAGGTCTGGTATTTTGAGATGATAAACTCACGTTTAATGATAAGAGACTAGTATGTCCTAATATGCATTGCCAATATGCCAATTTTATTAAACTTTTTCCCTGAAACAAACATTGCTTTTTAACTCCTTTTGTTTGTGTAGTTTGACATTATATTGCCCTAATTGAAGTTGGAAATAGTTGTTTTCTAATAGCGTATGCTAGACAAATTATCTCTTTGCAATCAGAAAGTTGCATTTACTAGAATTTCTACATTAGGAGGCACATTGGTCCTAGGGTTACACATTGGGAAATAGCCCTCTTCCACCCCATACAATTATTCTCCGTTGGCTTTGAAATTTGAACTGAGGACCTCCATAGTTGGAACAGGAAGATCAAACCATTGGAGTGTACTCTTGTGTATGTGCATTAACTACAATCAGCTACTGTAATTACATATACCACTTGTTACATGATTCTCATTTTCCGCTCAATCAATTGTGATTGTTTTAAGTTTCTTTATTGCAACTTGCAAGGGCTGTCTTTAGTTGCTCCATTGTAAGGTGACATGGATTTCAAATTCTCAGTTGTTGTGATCTTCGCTATTCTGATTAGTGAAATAATGACAAGATTTAAATTTCAACAGAAACAAAGTGTTCATCATTAGCCAGAACTGAGTTGGGGAATCAAAAAGACCCACTCAGCAATGGTATAGCAAATACCAGAAGTGGAACTGGGAGTCAACGAGGGCCCTTTAGCAACGGGATTGTTAAAGTTGTTCCACCAACTGCCAAACCAACCCAGATGGTTACTTCTATAGTTTCCACCTCTGGCAGTGATCTTCAAAAAATCCCAGGCCTCCCACAAAATGGAGATAACAAACTGAAGTATTGAAAAGAACTGCAAGGATATTTCAGCTCTGAAGACTGGCCCGAGGTATGCTACAGAATTTCTATAATACTACTACAATGCCCATTCTGGCTTCGATGCTGATGCAGTCTCTACGTAGGCCTTGGTGTTGGAACTGACCAGGAATGAATTTATTTCTCACGAAATTAATATATCACATAGTAGTGTTTCTGCTTCAACCATAATTCAACTGGTGTAAATTTCTGAGCCTTACAATTGCACAGGATATGGTTTAATATTATTACTTGCAGTTACCATCATAGATTGTATTTTTAGATACTAGGAATTTTCTCGTTCTTTTCACATTGTTAAAAACAAAGAGCAATTTAACGAGTTCTCATGGAATATGAAATTTCAAGTTTGACCCATGAATTGCCTGCAGAAGTTCTTTTATTAATTGTGTAATGATACTGTTCCTACTTGCTGATTGTCTTTGCAATCTAGATGCTACATTCAATACCTAGGTAGATGGAGTTGCCTTTGTCAATACATTAAATTTGATAAATTTGCCTTTGTCAATTGGTAGCATTGTTTCTCGTCTGTGATTCTACTTTTGGCACTTGCTGATGCTGCACACAAGTTGGACACACCGGGGGCAAAATACTGATAAATTTGGCCTAAACCCTGAAATTGTGAAATTTCGCAGCCAATCAGCCAAGGTATGCTAAGCTCGTGTCAATATAGGCCATAAAGAAGTATGCATATGAATGTATATTTTCTATATACATTGGATCTCAACTTTTCTATATTTTACTCCGATTTTCAACAAATTCTCTTCCCTAAGCTATGAGCTGCGTTTTCAATGATTATACACTAGCTGATAACTAGATTTATTGCCAGTGCTATGCTGTGGCCCTGGATATGATTTTGGCATCAAATTGGTTGCCGATGATGTTCCCTTGTTTTAAAAAACAGAACCAGATCTGAATGCTCGAGTAACATTTCTTTTTCATGGGCAATTGTCTTGTACAAGTGTTGAAGATGGAAATAGTTTTGTTCCAGTGACACTGCAGCTTGACTTTTTTTTTTAGATTCATGACTGGACCTGCATGGTTTGGACACGAAAAGGCTAAGCATGGCTTAGAAAAAAGATCTCAAACTCTGGATTAAAAAAAACAACAGCTGGATCAGCTCCAACAAAAACAACACTAGTTTTTTAGCAGCAACTAAGCACAACATGCACAGGACACCCTCGCCGACAGACTACACAAACTGGTCCTGCAACACATCGATCATGTCAGCGTCGACTTCTTAAGAAAAAAAGAAAAGATAATGCTATTGTCAAGCAAAAACATTGAATCTGATAGGTCACAGAGCTCTAGTTTCTCACGATGTAAGAGATCATCTACCCAGCTGAGCAAATGATTTGGCCTGGCTGCTTAGGTGAACAAATCGAGCAATATGTTATTTATTGAAACCCTACCTCTTTTAAAAAACAGAGGGAGAAAAAGGTTGGGCGGAATTTATCCCCAAAAATCTTGATAGTGTTTTCTTTCTTTCTTTTTTATTTTTCTTTTCCCCTTATTTCTTTTCTATTTTGGCTTTTTTTTTTTTTTTTTTTTTTATCTTTCTTGATTATGTGTTAAAATATGACATGTCTAACATGTTGGACACATGAAACTTGAACTTAAGGAACATGTTAGCATAGAATTAACAAAACTTGATAGAATGTTTGCAAGTGGTCATTTGATGAGAAGAGGTCTTTTAAGGTATTATTTCACTTTCAAATAGCATGAAAAATTAGATCTGATCTCACGATGTTTGCAGTTCCCAGTTGATTTGTTGTTTTTGAACTGTATTTTGGGTTATTTGGTGGCATAATGGGTTTATTTAGGTGTCTAGGATGTTTTTTTTTTGGTAAAAATCAAATGTTTAAAAATAAATTTTTAGATGTAAAACACTCATGCCCCAACATTTTAGCAACCTCTATTGCTGGAATCTGCATCGCTTGCTATTGTTTTTAAAAAATGCATTCCTCCCCAAAAAAACAAAAAAATAATAAATAAACCCAGATGCTTGGACTGTTCCGAGTCTGCATGTCTTGACCTTTATTTTTTTCGGTTTAATATTTATAAGTTTATCATGATTTCAAACAAACACTTTAATATTTATTGAGTTCTCAATTTTGTTAATATTTTTTTTTATTATATCGTTAAATACAAAATTATATAAAAAAATATTGAACTTAATTAAGTTTATAACCTGAATTACAAGTTTGGAGAAATAGGAATCGAGTTTTCTAATTTATTTTGGTTGCACAAATAATTTTTTAAATTATATATATATATATATATAAATTTTAAATTTATGATTGTGATTTTTTTTTTTATGTTAAGAAGTACATTTAAAATACCATCATATTCATTTTATTTTATTTGTGCGCGTTGAAACATGATGATAGTTAGCCTAATCTTCGCATTGTTACGTTTTGAAATAATTGCTGAAACTCGAGGAAGAAGGGAAAAGAGATCCATGAACTCGTGCTTTAGAAATTCGAGGCCACTGAAAGAGAGATATTTGGCAATTTTCACATTAATTGCATGTTTATTAACTCTCTCTTTGCACCCCCATTCACATTAGAGTTAACTCCGTCAACTACTTGGAGCCAGTATCGGCTGTGCTTTTCTTTTTTCTTTTCCGGTATAAAGAATTATAGGAAAAATAATGCCCAGGCATTAATACACAAGAAAGTTGAATATTATTTAAAGATGCAGCAGCAATAAATGAAATTCTTACATATTACATTTGTCCAGGATCTAGACGTAGGCGTTTGTAACTTGTGATAACCTTTGGCCGTATAAACAAGCGTGGAAAATCAAGAACAAAGGATTTTGACCATACAACGCGTCGTTTATCCATAGAAATACAATCACTTTATTTAACCATGCATCCACGAGGAGTTCCAAAACGATTACCAACTGACAACATGAACAGTTTCTTGAAAGAAATTCTATTGCCTTCCGGATTTCTGCTTACAGGGGAGAGGGGAAGGTAATAGAGCATTTAATTTATTACTCTTGATGAAATTATGCTTGGCGTCTGGGCTATCCACTCAACATAGAACTGTAGACTACATGCGTGACCTTGACCCTGGAGACGATGAAGCAGGCGCACTCTGCAGGGAAGAGCGAGAGGTTGTCAGCGGTCCTTTACAACTAATGTCGTG
>Ga0325400_1000167_pt1 | contig 42867 bp, 22 predicted proteins | sample PopdelMetagenome_2_FD_205662 | JGI IMG/M metagenome (GOLD analysis project Ga0325400, IMG submission 205662) | Populus deltoides microbial communities from Bellville, Georgia, United States - Xylem-PdKOR-R1 | ecosystem: Host-associated > Plants > Phyllosphere > Stem > Wood/Secondary xylem... | reverse complement strand
TTTTTTTAAAAAATGTTTTTGTTTTTACATACGACTAAATCCTAAAAATTTTCCAAGCATGTTTTTCATAAAAAATAAAAAATTGCATTTTCTCATGTTTTAAAAATACAAAAAAAAAAGAATATTGTAACCAGTTTATGATTATTCGTTAGGATTTGACCAAACTATCACAAAACTTTCACCAATCATTTTATTCATTTCATATTAGGGTTTAGATATAGACTTTAATATTTTGGGTGTAAAACTACACAATAGAATATATCCTCAGGTATTAAAGATACAAAGTGCAAAATAAATGTGAGGCTATTGAACTTTAGAACGGTTAGGATTTCATCCAATAAGGTAGAGACTCTCTCACGAAGGGATATCTACTTTGGACCTTAGAAAAAGACAAACAAATAGAAATTTGACCTAGAAAAACAATTAAACAACAATGCATCTTGCCTTTGGTGCACTGGGGGTGATGTGTCTTCCCCTTACATAACCAGTCCCTTACCCAAACTCTCGCAGACTATAGATTTTCTAGTAACCTTAATACTAGGTAACGATTCCTGAATCTTATAATCATAATTTTTTTATTATACCCAAAACTCTTTCCTTCCCAACAATACCCTTTCGAGAGGGGAATAGAGTGCCGCTCAACATCACCCCGTGACACCATACATGAGGTATGTAATAGCATAATTGGTGGTTCTACACCCCTTCACTTGTAACCTAAATTTTGATGTTTGTAAAGTGAATCGGGCTTAAAGATTTTCATTATCCCATTAGGCCTAAATGGTTTCGCTGTTATATTGGATAGTTGGATTTGAGTTTCATATATTAGACTTAAGCTTGATCTATTCTCAACTTTATATATTAATTTTATAATACTTATTTATTTCAAATGGAATTGGTGTTGCTAACGATATGGAATATAAAGAATAAAGTTTATCATCATTGTTATGCCTTTGCAAACCAAGTTGATAAATGACTTTGTATCGACTATGTGAAAAATAAAGCAAGATATACTCTAATTGTATCAAGGTATCACCAAACTTGTTAATTCTGTTCTGTTTCGGTCAGAATGGTTATTATGCTTTGTACAATTTCAAAATATTAAACTAAGTAAACTAAATTTTATCTCGCTCATGATCTTGAAGATGATTCGGGTTTACTTCATTCATTATCTTTTGGATATGTAATGATTTTTTTTCTTTAACATTGCTATTGATGTTTTAGACAAAAAGCATTCTAGAAGGATGTCTAACAACAATTAAAGCATTAGAGTTCCCTTGACCAATACGAACTCCCTCGAGGAGACTTGAATTTCCTTGGCCCTTACCCCCTTCTTATTCTATTCACTTTTTCTTTTTGTTTCTTTTTTTCCTATTCAACTACTAAACTGTTTCATCTTCCATTGGAACTCTTTCCTATTCAACTACTAAACTATTTTGTCTTCCATTTCCAACTTCCATTCAAGATTCCATAAAATCAACCACATCTATTTCCACTAAATACATTATCAATACCAATTTCACTGATATCATCATCACCTCATAGTTGTGTGTCGATGCATGGTGATCCCCTTACCCGGGAGCCTAACATTCACTAAATGTATGGTAGTCGATGCAAGGTGATCCCCTTACCCGCGATTCTAACATACACTAAATATATACTAGTCCATGCTTTGTAGGCATCGATGCATGGTGATCCCCTTACCCGGGATCCTAGCATACACCAAATGTATGCTAGTCCATGCCTTATATCATACTTCTCATATTTCTATGTCACCGATACTTCCATCACTTGGCAATTCACACGAAAAGAAAACATTCACCTTGGACACATATACATTCGAGATACTATCCAAAATAACAATATTTTTACACAAACTTTCATTCTTCATATAATATCTAACATTCGCTAATTCACATTTCACTTTAATAACATAATCAATCATGAAATTTAACTAAGAAGCATATGTGTGAATCACCTACATGTAGTAGAAGCTCTACTCGTACTTCCCTGCTGCACCACGCCTGTAAAACCCGGGAAAATAAGATTGCGTAAATTACAAACTAACTAAATGGAAATAAAGCGAAGAAATCCATGCATAAGGTTTAAAAAAATGAGAATTCTAAAATTTTTAGGGTATAAATTTCCGGGCGAAATAATTCGAGACATTGTAAATTAACCCGGTAATGTTGAGGGTTGGATTAAATTAAAGAAAATAAACTAAACTAAAAGTTGTGGGTAGAATTATAAGAAATGAAAAGAGGTATAGCTTAATTTTAAGAAGAAAAAGGATGCGGGGGGCTAAAATAATGCACTTAAAGGAAATGGGGCCTAAGTGCAAATAAGAGAAATTATAAAGTATAAATACTCCTCTCCTCACCAAAAATCTGCAGCAACCATAAGGAAAGAAAAGGAGTTTTTGTATTTTATTCTTACAAATCAAGAGAGAAACACCAAAATTTCAGGAACCCATCCAAGATTAAGGGTTTATAGGTAGAATAAACACTTGAGGGCAAGGAATTAACAAGAAACATTTGAACAAAAAAGGGAAAGGAGTGCCAGCTATTCATAGGAAAAAAAGGGGAGTCGAAAATCTTCAACTGGTTGAAGATCGAAACCTTGATTCTTATCGGGTAAGATGTTTTAATTATGATCCTATGAGTCATTTCAAATTCGATTATGAATTAGTGCTTTGATGTTGAATTATAGATTAGGGTTCTTAGACTTGAATTGGAAAAAATGAAATAGATGTTAAAATTAAGTTAATTCATGTGTTGTATATGATTGGGGGCATGAAACCATAATAATTTACCCAAAAGATGTAATATGTGAATGTGATGTGTGAATGGAAATGGTGACGAATCTGGACAAGCTTGTCTCCCGACTTCCGGTGAGATTTTAGGTAAGAGGATGAGGGAATTAGGATCTGGTTCCTCATAGAAATTATAGTTTTAGATGTTGACTAACTAAGAAAATTGGTCTTGCTTAATTTGGAGTTATAGAACTCCAATTATGGATTACCAATCGAGACGGGGTCATGACAGACCCTATAGGGCAGTAAGTCTATTTTGTTGATGAGTAATTTTGACTATCTTGGGGGCAGAACTGGGTTCTCCTTCCTTTAGAGGACTTGTAGCCCCATGTCTTAACTTTTCATCGCGACCAACCTCGCTTAAAAACGGAGTCCTAGAACTCTAGATAGAGTTAAAAATCTGAGAGTAGGTCGAAATGCAACCTCTACAGACAGTAACGGTTCAAAAGAGTAACAGTTCGAAAGAGTAACGGTTCAAAACAGTAACAGTTCGAGATTTAAACAGTAATAGTCCAAATATAAAGAAAATAAATGATTGAAAGAAACACCTATTGGTTGTTGATATGGTTATTATAAAATGTATCATTGAATGAGGAAAATTTATGAGATAACCCTTTGATTGCAGGAGGGACCACCGAAGTGGTGCAACAGCAGCAGGGGAACACAAATAGAGCTTCTACTGCAGGTAGGTGATCCTCACCTAAGCTTTTTAATTAAATTCAAGAATTTAATATGTTAATAATGTGAGATGTGAATTTGAAAACATTGGATGTTATGTGAAAAGATGGAAATTTATGTAATGTTATTGTTATTTCGGATAGTATCCCGAATATATGTGTGTTCAAGGTGAACTACCTTTGTGTGCATTGCCAAGTGATGGGAGTACCACTAACAAAGAAAATATGAGAAGTGTAATATGTGTTTCGACTAGCATACATTTAGTGTATATTAGGATCTCAGATAAGAGGATCACCGTGTTTTAGACTAGCATACATTTAGTATATGTTAGGATCCCGGGTAAGGGGATCACCGTGTATTGACTAGTATACATTTAGTGTATGTTAGGATCTTGGTGTGAGGGGATCACCGTAATTTTTTACTAGCATACATTTAATGTATGTTAGGACCCCAAGTAAGGGGATCTCCATATGTTAATGCTAATGGGATGATGATGATACCGAGAAAAAGGGTATTAGTAGTGTTTGGGTGAAATAATTGCAGTTGATTTTAATGGAATCTTGAATGGAAGTTGGAAATGAGAGATGAAACAATTTTCAATAAATGAATGAGAAGGAGTTCTAACAGAAATGAAAAGGGAAAAGGGATAGAATAAGAATACATATCTACTTTTTTAAATTATTGAAAATTTGTGTTACTGTACTTATTATGATATTCATATTTCAATAATATGTATTTTGTTTCAGGACCACTGCATGCGAGGCAGGAGTAGATTTTAGCTTTTATTCACTTTTTGTTATGTAGTATATGGAGGATGACCTTATATTTTGTAAACATGGAAACATTTGTTAATGGTCTCTCTATAAGATAAACTAGAAAACAGGCTGCAAGTTATATGGATTTATTGCCCTAATCTCTCAATGGGACTTACACCATTCATTAGAATACATATTTGCTAATGGTCTCTCGTCTCAATTGGGTTTCTATAACCTATGTCACTATTCCTACCCAGATCCCAGTAGGCACTGATACCAGAATAAGAAGAATAATCAAAACAAGAGCATGAAATATAACAAATAGGATATAACAAAACAAATAAATTTCTTATGTGAATGAGCAAGGCAAGACCAACAATGTCAGGATCCTTGATCAAACACAAAGCATACTTAAATTTGTAGAAATATAAATTTTGCAAGAATGTAAATAGAAATAGAATCTTACTTAAATTTATATTAGAAATCAATACAAGAGATACAATAGATATTGGTTATAAAGGAGAGGGTTACGGAGGAGATATTGGGTTTTTGGAACACTTAAATTTGTAAGGAAAATGATAGTCTACCCTTGAAGGCTCGAGGGGTCTCCCTTTTATAGTTGATCTGCCATGGAAAAAGGCCAAAATGCTTTGTTGGAAAGCCTAGGGATTCCTTTTGAAGCCATATGCCTTTGTTTTCCATGATTAAGAGACGACAAGTTGGAAATGGCCCATGTTTTTTGTGGGTTTTCCTTTTACTGTCTTTTTGTTGCCGACGGCTGCTTTGTCTGTTTGTAGTCTCAGGTAGTGTTTGTAGAAGAGGCCTAAAACAATGGGCCAACAAAAAAGAACTCAAAATAGTTCAGTCTAAAAGATATTGAAAATGGGCTTATAGTAGGTGAGCCTGAAATACTTTTTTTGTTTTTTGAATTTTTCTTTGTCGTCTTATGCCGATAATTTTAGAGAGTGGAGAGTCTTCAATGCCTTTTGATGAGTGGCAGAATGTCATAATAGTCATCTTCGTTGTTGTCTCCAAGGGAAATGGCGGGAGATGAGGAACTGGATTTGTTCAAGACTGATTTAGGGTCTTAGCTTTGTATGATTCCTTGCAAAAGAAGGAGGTAGTCTTCCTCAGTCTTTACAGAGGCCAGGAGGGTTGTTGTCCTAGCTTTTTAGGCTAGAAATTTGGACTGTGGATCTTGTTTAGTAATAGGGGCCAATTTGTTCTTTTGTAACCATTCCTCAACAGCAAATTTGGAACTTTTATTTTCGAGTGCAAATGAATCCCACCATTTAATTTTGAATTTGCGGATAAGAACTGGATGCTCGTTTTGAGGGTTGTAATCATAGAACCATGAATATACCCATGGAACAAAGAACTTTGTACAAAAAATAAGAAGGCAACGAAATTTCCTTTCGGAAGAAATAGGTTGAAAATGTTGTTTGAAAAGAAAGTAACCGCTTTCAACCAAAGGGTGACCTTGGGGGAAAGCAATATAACAACTAAAATAGTCCCACCATTAGAGGAACCAAATAGGGAGATTGGTAGATTTCATGGAATGATGAAAGTAGAATAGCCAGGAGTGGCTATGATTTGTGTTTTGTAGGAAGAAGGCATTAAACTAGGCTTGCTGGTAATCCCAATATGTATATGATATGGTAAAGTTTTGGAAAGTGGTACGAAGATGCATTGAGAAGGAGATTGGTTTATGTAAGGGTTGTTCCCAATATGAAGGATGGATGATTTTTTGGATAATGCATGTGGAATATGTAGGTTCAGAGTGATCTGAATGTATTCTGAAGTGTTTGAATTTGACAGAGTTTGTAATGTCAAGTATGGTAGCATAGTAGGATTATGGTTTGGAAAAATCTCGTGGCTTAAAATACTAGTTTTCAGGGAAAAGTTTTGTAACTGCAATGGAAGGGTTTTCATGATAAAATCCTTCTTCCATAATCAAAATGTTTTGAAAATAGGTTTTGAAAATGTATTTGGATTTAGTTTTGGAAAAGTCTTGTAGCTGGTTTTGTAAAGCAAATAGGGGTTGTTAAGGAGGAAATCTTGCTTGAGAGTTAGAAATAGGTTTGGAAATACTTCATGATTGTGACATGGAGTCATTAGAGGCCTGTTGGGAAACCTTTTGTAATGTCAGAAGTAATTCTGGTGATTTGGAGAGGGTATCAACCAGTGTTGAACTAAGTCTGTTTGTACCTGTGAGTGTTTGGTAGCTTCTTGTTCTTTAACCACTGCATCATACCAAGATTTGATTAGTTTGGTAGCAAGGATAGCTGAAGACATAAGTTTTGTAGCGGGTTTTGGGCTGTTTGGTTTTGCATGTTGGATTTGAGGGGCTTTCCCCTTGTCTTTGAGTCATGACTTAAGAGGCATCAGGACCTGTTTTGGAGAAATTCACGGGTGAGGAAATCAGGGATGGAATTTGAATCTCCTTTTATATATTGAATATCAAAATAAAAAAAATGCTTAAAATAGCTTGCCATCGGGAAAATATATGTTTTGAAGCAAAATTTTGAACATCTTTCTGTAAAACTTCTTTTGCGAATTTGTAATCAACACGTAAAAGAAACTTTTGATGTAATAAATCACTTTGGAATTTTTTAATACAAAGAACAATGGAAAGAATTTCTTTTTTGACAGTGGAATAATTCTTTTGATAATCATTCCAATTAGCAGAAGTATATTGGAGGATGTGTTCTTTGTTATTTTGAACTTGTTTGAGAATCCCACCATAGCCTAAATCGAAGGCATCGGTCTTAACTATCTTAGGGGCTAAAGGGTCTACTAAATGTAGAAGTGGAATGGACTAGATTTGTTTTTTGATTTGTTTTACTTGGTTGGTATGGAGATCAGACCAAGTAACTGGGTTAGTTTTTAGCCTATCATGTAATGGTTTTGCTAAACGACTAATGTTTAGATAGAAGTCTAATACATAATTAAGACTACCTAAAAACCTTTGTAACTAGGTTTTGTCTGTAATCTTATAAGGGAACTTGTATGTAAAAGACAAGGATCTCTTTATAGGTGTCATAGTACCTTGGCAGATGTAATGGCCTAGGAAACGAACACGGGTTTGAAACAAAGAAATCTTTGATTTGGAAATAACTAAACCATTTTGTTTAGCGGCATGGAAGAATGTATGTAAATGTTTGAAATGTTGATCTATGGAATGGGAGAAAATGAGAACATCATCAATGTATACAGTGCAGAATTTTGAATATGCATTAAATATGTCATTCATGATACGTTTGAATTCAGAGGGTGCATTTTTTAAGCCAAAGGGCATGACGTTCCATTTGTGTTGTCCAAAGGGAACTGTAAATGCAGTTTTGTAATGATCCTTAGGATCAATCTAGATTTGCCAAAATCCTAATTTCATGTCAAATTTGGAAAAGATGAATGCATAATGTAATTTGTTCAATAAATCTTTTTTGCTTGGAATTAGGTATCGAATCCATTTAAGAACAAACTTCAAAGGTTTGTAGTTGATCACAAGTATTGGTGTGCCTCTTTCTATTTCAAAGTTTTTATTTACATAAAAAGTTGCACACGACCATGGTGATTTGGATTTTTGGATTAGACCTTTAGACTCTAGATCCTGGATCTCAAGTTTACAATGCTGCTCTAAATCAGTATTCATTTGTATTGGTCTTGCCTTTATAGGTATAAGTGTTTTGGAAAAAGTATCTTCATAGGGAAGATCAACAATGTATTATTTTCTTTTCCAGAAAGCAGTGGGTAAGTCTGAACAAATTTCTTGTTCAATCTTATTTTGGAAATTAGCAATTTCCTTTTGTAAAACAGGGTCCTGTAATTTTTTGTCAAATCGACAAAAAGAAACATGGTTTTGTAAATCATGTAAATGAAACGGTTTACCGTGAATTAGTACATGAATATGATATGTATGTATAGAACATGCTTTAATCATATTTAAATTTTTGGTCTTAGATTTTTTTAAGAATGGAAAATTGAGTTTGACGTGGTTGATCTTTAATATAGTGTGATCATATCAATGAATGGAGTTCCAAATATTATAGTATGATTTATGTCTTTCATAACGATGAAAAAGGTTTTAAGAGAAATGTCATTGTTAAAAACAGAGACTTGAGTTTTGCCTGCAATGTGAAGTTTAGAATTGTTAGCGACAGAGAGTTTTTCAGAGGTAGTTTGTAAAAATCTTTTCAGAACTGCTCCTTCTTTGAAACAATTTAAATCTACAACGGTTCAAATAAGGCAATAGTATCGAGTTTGAAATTATTTGAAAAAACTAAAGTAATCTTGATAAGGTACTTCTTAAAAGATATTTGAGTTAAAACATTTAAGAAATCGTCAGGGATATGTTCAATGTTTGTAAGTGCATGATGCAATGTTTGAGACTTATGGTTTGGTCTTTTGTTTCAGACTCGGTGTCAGATTGACTCTCTATTTTGGACAAAGATGTTGTAGGATGGATGAGTCTTTCTGCTAAACTTGTTTCAAGGTTTGTAACTTAGCTTTGAAGATTTTGATCTCAAATTGTAATTCTGGAATGGTTGTTATGGTTTTAGATTTCTTTTTATTGAGAATTTTTGTAAGGTCATAGGTATTGGTGCTGGTTGTAGGTAAGATCAAAAGGTTTAAATGAGCAGATTGAGAAGTTTCTGGTTTGTTGAAATTATTCAACAATTTATCAAGATAGGTTTTTTGGAGTTGAAGATCATTAAGTCTTTTGATAGCTTCAAGGATGAATTATTGGTCTTTGGATAAGATGTTAATCTGTGTTGGAGTGTGTAGAAGTGTTTGAATTAGAATTAGAAGTTGCTAATTCATCAATTTGGAATTCTTCTTCGGAGATGTCAGAAGAATTTGGGTCAGTTTTTGAGGTTTTTATGTAAAGGTTTTGTATCTGGTTGATTATGTCTTCATCTATCTAAAGTTCATGGAGTTTGGTATTGATTTTGCAGAAACAGGACGTATGTCTTTTTTGTCCATATTTATAACAAGAAATGGTGTTAAGGTCAAAAGGTTTTTTGGGTTTTGGATGGGAAGGTTTATGGGTTTTGGTAAATTTCTTGTAGGGTTTTTTTGTAGTAGGTTTGTTCTGGTTTGGAGTAGAACTATTTTCCGTATTTATGGGCTGATCTTTTGTATGAAGGTTTGCTATGGTTTGGATAGTTTTTGGGTTTTGAGCAGTTACCACTGTAAAAGGGTTTTTTGGTGGAAAGGTCAAACTGGTGACAAAAACTACCAAGTTCTTGTTTGGTACGTGTCATTTCCCATTTCAAATGTTTTTGAACTTTAAGATCTTGGCAGATCTTGAGACCTTCTTTTTGGGTGAAGCTAACAAGTTCACCATAGGTAAGCTGATCATATGGAATAGTTTTGGTTGTAAAGATATCTTTAATTTTGTTTCAGAATTTTTCCCCTAAAAGGATTGGCAGACCTGCAAGGAATTTTTCTTTCCAAAAGGGCTGGTTCGAGTCTTCTCTAAGTATAACATGAGTAAGGAAAATGTTTTTGTACCATTGAAAGTCACTGAGCTTCTTACACCTAAGGTTAGAGAAGAGTTCAGCATTTTTATCTTTTAGATGGAAAGGATCTCCAACAAAATGTAAGGAAATTGTAAGAATAAGGGTTGATACATCATCTTGGATGGTGTTTCCTAAAGGGTCAAGGATGGGTGTTTGGTCTTCATAGGTTTGGATGGAATTGTAAATGGTCTGTTTCAGTAAGATGGTAATCCCACCATCCTTTTAGGTGGCTAGAGAAGCCAGCAATAAGAAGTTCAGTTATGGCTTTATCTGGGGTTCCTGTTTAGGTTTTATAGGCGTTGGCGGCCATGGTCATTTGTTGAGGGGTATTTAGGATATTGTATTCGGACATTCCATCTATGTTCCATTCATAGAGGTATGAGGCATTGTATTTATGTTGGTTAAGGATAGTGTTTCGGTAGATATGGAAATATCTGGGGCAATGGTTGTCTGGGATTCTGCTAAGTAAGTCTGTTTAGAACAAAAGGGGGATCTTGAAATGCTTCCTCATCAGAAGTTTTTACATGGCTATTTTGAAGGGTGTTTACTTGGTTTGTAGATGTAGAAGGGTTGGTTGTTTAAGGTGTGTCTGGAACGGTTAAAGTTGATCCATCAAGAAGCTATAAATGTGTTTTGATGGCTTTGAGGAAATCTGTTTGATTTTCTTGGATCTATGTTTGGCTTGTCTTGGTAACTTGGTAAGGTTTAAAGACTGGGTTTTTTAGTTTTAGGTCAACTAAGGTTTTGGTATCAATTGAACTGAAAGTGGTTCTTTGTATTTGTTTTTCTAGTCTAGTAAGTTGTTTACCTAAGGTATTGAGGTTGGTATTGGTAAAGTTGTTTTGTTGAATGATATGTTTAGTGTTTGTAAAGGTATCATCACCGGGTATTTTGTAAGGTGCTGCATCGATAATTTGGTCTTTATGGTTTTGTTGGATGTTCCTCAGGAGTGGATGTTTAGACTCAACTGTAGGTCCACTAATGAGATTCCATACTGGTGTTTTGGATCTGGTGGTGATTGGACATGCATGTTTAATGGATACAAATGGATATGTAACATGATGTGCTGATGCATAATAGAGTTCAAACCAGTCAAAGAATAAAATTTGTATTATATGTAGTTTAACAAAATCATAGAATTGTTTTTGGATAATATGTCTTTGTTGGAGAAAGTGTTTGAAAAACCAAGATCACTTCTCGGAATTATGATTACCATAAAAATCATTTTTAAAACAAGTTTTAAAACAGGCTTGAAGTTATATAGATTTACTACCTTAATCTCTCAAAGAGACTTACACCATTCATTAACATTCACCTATTTGCTAATGGTCTCTCGTCTCAATTGGGTTTCTATAACCTATGTCACTATTCCTACCCAGATCCTAATAGGCACTGATACCAGAATAAGAAGAATAATCAAAACAAGAGCATGAAATATTACAAATAGGATATAACAAAACAAACAAATTTCTTATGCAAATGAGCAAGGCAAGACCAACAATGTCAGGATCCTTGATCAAACACAAAGTATACTTAAATTTGCAGAAATATAAATTTTGCAAGAATGTAAATAGAAATAGAATCTTACTTAAATTTATATTAGAAATCAATACAAGAGATATAGTAGATATTGGTTATAGAGGAGAGGGTTACGGAGGAGATACTGGGTTTTTGGAACACTTAAATTTGTAAGGAAAATGATAGTCTGCCCTTAAAGGCTCGAGGGGTCTCCCTTTTATAGTTGATCTGCCATGGAAAAGGCCAAAATGCTTTGTTGGAAATCCTAGGGATTTGTTTTCCATGATTAAGAGACGACAAGTTGGAAATGGCGCATGTTTTTTATAGGTTTTCCTTTTGTTGTCGACAACTACTTTGTCTGTTTATAATCTCAAGTAATGTTTGTAGAAGAGGCCTAAAACAATGGGCCAACAGAAAAAGATTCAAAATAGTTGAGTCTAAAAGATATTGAAAATGGACTCAAAATAGACACACCTCAAACAACTAACCCTTCTATATTTACAAACCAAGTAAACATCCTTCAAATACACACACTTACTTTATGTATCAGTTGACATAAGATTGTTGCTTAATCGCAGATATAGGGATGTTACAACGCTTGTGGTTCCTCGTGTAATCACAGGCATATCTCATAAATTATCCTCATTCAAGGATACATTTAATAATAATCATATTAACAGTCAATACAGGTCTTTCTTTCAATTATTCCTTTCTTTATATTTTACGTTTTCTTATTTCATTCATTAATATCTTCACTCTTTGTCTGACAATAGTTATCATTACAAATTTTCATTTTGAATATGGCTTGTTTTTTTTTTTTTTTGAAAATTAAAATGTAATATCACATGTTCCTTGAAGTTAAAAGACCTAATTTTCACCTTTAACTCATCTAGATAGTCGCTTTAGCGACTTTCCAAACCTGTCAATAGAGGTCGCATTTCGACCTCTCCTCACACTTCTAACTACATCTAGATCTCTACGACTCTGTTTCAAGTGATGTTGGTCTCTTTAAAAAGCTAAGACACGAAACTACAAGTCTGATGAAGGGAGGAGAACCTGGTTTTGCACCCAAAACACTTAGAATTACTCATCAACTAATTAGACCTACTGCTCTACAGGGTCTGTCACGACCCAGTCTCGGTTGGTAACCCATAACAAGAGTTATATAGCTCCTAATTAAGCAAGATCAATTTCATTAGTTAGTCAACATTCAAAACTATAATTTCTATGAGTTACCCGATCATAATTCTCTCATCCTTCTACCCAAATTCTCTCTGAAAAGCAGGAGAAGAATCTATCTAGATTCATCAACCTTTCCATTTACACACAACATCCACGATTCAACTTTTCCTCTATTATCTCAACCCCTAACCATATCACATACCATATAAGAGTGTCAAAAATATCTTTTAGGATCCAATTTACTCTATTTATTACAATATTCCCTCTCAACGTCAAAATAAAATATTTTCATCGATTTACTAACTTTCCGAATAATGTTTTTCAAAACACAATCCTCGTTATTTCAACATGCATCTTTCTTTATTTCGACACAATTAAACACATGTTATCAAGCTAAATGTGTTGAATTAAACATCCTCCCCCTTTGATGCATAATTGGCCGAAAGCATAACCTTAAGAAACCAAGAGTTCCCTCATTCCTTTCATGCTAATTTCATTCAATTCACACACACACATTCGCTTCATAAACAACCTATTATAATAGATTCAATAAGGAAAAACCACAATCTCCCCCCTTTCCTCTTCATATGGTCGGCCACTCATTACTTAGTTACCCATACATTTCCTTTGATTAATATATCTTCATGATTTCATGCCCCTAATCACATATAATACATGAATTAACTCAACTGTAACAATCAATACATTTCCTTCAATTCAAGTCTAAGAACCCTAATCTAAAATTCAACATTAAAGCATCAATTTGTAATCGAATTTAAAACAACTTATAAAATCATGTTTAGAACTTTTACCTAGTGAGAATCAAGGTTTTGATCTTTAACCAGTCAAAAAAATTTTACTCCCTCTTTTACTAATGACAGCCGACCCTCTCTCCTCTCTTCTTGTTCAAATTTTCTTGTTAATTATTTTTCCACAAGTGTTTATTCTATCTATAAACTCTTAATCTTTGATGGGTTCTTGGAAATTTTGGTGTCTCTCTCTTGATTTTGCAAGAATGGATACAAAAACTCCCTCCCTTTTTCTTATGGTTGCAGCAGATTTTTGGTGAGCAAGGGAGAGGATATTCTTTCTATATTAATGTTCTAAATGATATTTGATTTATGCTTCTTTTATATTAAAACCTTTTACTTTCTTAATATTTTGAAATTTTATTTGTGTTGAACTACTTTAAGTTAAAGTTTTTTTTAGTCTTGATTCTTAACTATTTAGAAATGTTTTAAATTTTAAAATTATATTTAGATTCTTGATATTGTGTTTGTATTGCACAATTTAAAGTTAATTTATCATTGGATTTGAATTAGAATCATGTATGTTGAATTACACACACAGTTTAAGACCTTAGAATGGAACGCTGAAATGCTCCAAAACTGAGATTTATTGTTCCAATAAGAAAAATAGAATTGACAACCTTGAGTATCACAATATGGTTGAAAAAGGTCTTATTATTGTGAAACAAGTATTTAAAAAGTTTTTTCAAGATAATATTTCAAGAATTCAAAAATCTTTCTAAGGGTGATAGTTTAAAACCTTAAAATCAACAATAAAGAATTGGAACCAAGAAATCTAAAATCATATTAGAATGACCCAATGATTTCTTGAACCTAGAATTGAGGGTATATATTTAGAATGCCACAAAGATGATATTTTTGATAAGTTCAAATAAGAATATAAAGAAGAAGTGCACTCACACTGTTCAATTCTTAAATAAGGAAAAGGTTTTGTCTTTTCAATTTTATTTAAGCTACTTATATAATATGGCTTACAAAAGAAACCCTAACTAGCTATTTAGCATAAATTATATCTATATAACTAACTAACTTAAATCCAAAATTGAATAACAATAGAGTACAATTTGCATATGTGGTAAATGTTATACAACTCAATCTCTTGCTTGGATCACATTAATCAAACCTTGATCTTTATTGGAATTAAATTTGTGCTTGACACCACTTTAAAAGGAGTTTTTTTTATGCTTGCTTGACCTAAATGTGATGAATCAACCTATTAAATGCCTAATTGGCACATGCATTGGGTCCTATAGTGTTGTTTGTTGATTCATCATTGAAAGTTGCACTTGAGAGTCTTTCTATAAACATCTTAAGTATGTGCATCCATACAAACAAGAACGTGAAATCTACTTAAGTTATTTTGAAAATAACTTGTTAAGTATCTATTAGTGTATATACCTTGTAACCTATCAATTAGTTACATATGTCACCGACTTTATTCACATAAAAAAACAAATTTATTATTAATAAAAATATTATTTATCTTTAATATTTATTTATGTTTGATTAATGAGTCTAAAATAAAAATAAAGTTCTTGGAACAAAGATAATTTACAAAGAAAATTAAAAAGTGATTATAATTATGAGGATTCCTATTGTATCAAAGTATTGTTTTTAAATGTTAATAAAATTAGTCCTCCATTTGATTATAGATAAATGTCACCTTATTGCAGGTTTAGTCCTAGCAATATCTAATTGGCAACAAAGACATTATTTAAAATGCAATTCATGGTTATGTTTGGCCAATAGGAACCATGGTTCATGATAAGTCATCTTATCTTAATTCCAAATTGGTGAGCTCTATAATGCCCTTCATGAACCTCAAACATGACTAATAAAGCTTTTTTTGGTCTTAAAAAATTGAAAAGAGTTCCAATCTTATATTTCTTATATGATACATCTTCTAGGAGTATATAATTGATTGCTTTCATTTTAAAAGATCTTGAAAATTAATGTGAAGGATCTTGCTTAAAGGTTTTAATTTAGTCCTTTTAGTGATTTTATGGATAAAGAGCAATAATGTTATTAAGACTTTCTGCTTGTACTTGATAAAAAAGTTTCATCAATGATTTTGTTATTACCATTTTATGTATTCTCAACCATGAAATTTGTATTAATCTATTTGTCATGACATTCATGTTGGATATTAGTTATGGCTAATCAATTGATGATTTTGACAAGGATAATGCTATGACTATCGTAGGTTATCTTATACCCCAATCCATATTAAGCCAATTCATTGGCTCATGTATTGTTTTCTCTCAAAAAAAAAAAAAAAGATCATAAAACCTTTTAATAAGGTTTGTGGACATAGTGTGGTATAGAGTTGGAATTGGGTGATCACACTTATATTCTCTAGATAATTGTTGATAATAAGTAGGGAATCCCCAGTTACAATTACTGATTATGCTCCTAACTCTAGGAGTATTTTTAGGCCTATAATTGCTAGGAAAATCAAGCCAAGAGAATAAGATAACTTTTTGACCTGTTAAGGATATTATGACCACCCTTGTACTAACTTTATTTTTTGTCTTGAATCCATCCAATCATAATTACCATACAAAAGGTTATGTCATGATAATATTAATATTCTTTTTCCAATTCAATGTCGATGTTAATGAATGGATGATTAGCTAAAAATCACCCAAAGCTTGGCCTTTCATTACTTCTTATGGCATATAATAAAGATTAAATTTAGATAATGCTAATATTTATTTGCCAATACGAACTCTTAAAAAAGGACTTTGACAACATATATTTAATTAAATTTGTTTTACATATTATTTAAACATTAATTGATATCATGTACCAGTATAATTTTCACAAACAAAAACATAAAGATAGATATAATTTATCTATCAATGTATATATTTCTTAAACTTATGTTAGTACATGACTAAGATAATACAAAACATGTTCATGCCTAGAGTCGTTTTCTTAAACCAACATGTTGCCTATTAGTAGTTTTATTCCTGAAATATACAACCTTAAAAGTTTCTCGGGCCTTGGTAGGGGACAATACTAGAGGTCTATATAGATAAGATTTTATGTTTTCAAAGGCAACTTGTTGCTTTTTTGTCCACTAAAACTCTTTAGAAAACAAATTTTGCTAATAAGGTTTTGTATTTCATTCTTATTCTAAGCAGGTTTTACTTTCATGATTGCTAGTGCGTTATTCTTGTTCTCTTTTATGACTTGTTGATGTACTAAGAATCATAAAAAATTGTTTGCTTACTCTTTAAATATACATTTTAAAGGGTTCATTTTCAAGTTATGCATTCTCATTCATTCAAATACAACATGTAATTCATCTAAATATGGTGAATTTTGACTTTAACTTTACCACAAATCATTAATTTAGATCATGTATTATGATTGATCACGTCATGAAAGATCAAGTCCATTGCCTTCTGGTATATTGCACCAACATTTTTCAATGCAAATGACATTCTCACCCATTCATACATCCCTCGTAAACTAAGATATCTAAATATAGTTTTGGAAACATAATCTTTTATAATGGATATTTGGTTGTAGATAGGTGGCCATCCATGAAATTGAGTATCTCATTGTCAATGTTGCATTAACTAGCATGTTAGATACTAACAAAGGACATTGATATTTAATTTTTTAGAGTTGAAAGAAATAATAAGAAGAAAAAAGATGAAAAACTTGGTCAACAAGGAGAAAGAATTCCCAAGAAAAGGAGGGAGAAAATTCTTGAATAATAGTTATGTAATTTCATATTTAATTTTTGAATTTTAATTGAAAAGAAAACTAGCTTAAAAAACAAATTCATTTGCCATGTGAATCATGTCCTAGGAAGCTACAGAAGTAAAAAAAAAAAACCAAAGAGATTCAGCATCACACAATCTTCCTCGTGTCCCCTGAAAGGAGGTAAAAATAATTGTTTCCAAATCTTCCTTGTGAATACCACAGATCTTCCTCCTCGTACGAAGACAGTTTTGCTCTCGTTGAGAGTCGAACTCAAGACCTCCCGCTTACTAAACGGGTGCTCTAACCAACTGAGCTACGAGAGCTTGTTGAGCATTCGTTTACCTATTCTCCATATTGAACATGTCCTTTAATTCCTAATTAGTGATGATATTTACTTGTAAAATTCTTTTAATTTTTTTTTGTATATGTTTCTGTGAAAAAAATACTACTTGTTTTGAGGTCATTTGTAACTTCTAAATAGGTTTCACTAAATTTTAAAAAAAATCATAAATTATTTTTATATTTTTAAATTATTTTAATATTAAAAATAATTTTTTAAAATAAAAAATATTACTTTAAAATATTTCTAAATAAAAAAATATTTTATAAAACAATTATTATAACTCTCTCGTGCGGCTACATCTACATGTTCAAGAGTAAAAAACAAAAAAATTTCCATTATGCAATCTAACAAAAATAAATACACCGATGTTTACAACCAAAACTTTCAATAATGTTTTTCTTTAAAATAATATTTTTAATTTTTTAAAATTTATATTTTATATTAATATATTAAAATAATTTAAAATAAAAAGATAAAATATTTTAAAATATTTTTAAAACGCAAATAATCTCTCTAGTTCCGTAGAGAAGTCTCTCTCTCTCTCTCTCTCGCGGTTTCCTCTTCCTTTCCTGTCTTTATCTAGTCTTCTTCAACATTCCATTAAACCCTTTGTTTACTATCACAATTACAGTCACCCCCACCCTTCACAGAAGTTTCACTCTTTATCTTCATCAAAGTCTTAACCTATTTTTTTTTATCACAGAACAGAGAAACCAACAGAGCAATGGCTTCTGATTCATGGGCTTCTCGCTTCTCAACTTCTTCAAGAAGATATCAGACTCGATCTGGTTTGTTTAAAATCTTTCATTTCTTTTGTAATGTCCTTAGTGTAGTAAGAGATGGTGTCTGAAAGCTGCTTTTTTTTGGATTTTTTGTTGGTTTGTGGTGCTAGATCTGTATGATGAGACTGAAACAGAAGAGGATTTGAAAGCAGAGTATTTGTGTCCGTTTTGCGGCGAGGATTTTGATGTTGTTGGTCTCTTTTGCCACATCGATGAAGAGCATCCTGCTGAAGCCAAGAATGGGGTATCATATTCTTATCGAGTTCTATTGATGGATGTAAATTAAAAAGTTTAGTTCTTTAGTGTTAAATTGCTTTTGGTAAAGGGTTTTATGGGGTTTGATTTTAAATGAGATAATTTGGTTAACTGTGTGAGTTTGTTGCCTTGTTTTTGAGGATTTTTGATTTATCCTAGAGCATATAAATTGGTCATTTTCTTTTTGTGACACTATTAATTACACTTTCCTAGTTTTTTTTTGTCTAGAGACTGTTACTGAAATGATACTGGAATTGTTTGTTTTCAGGTATGTCCAGTTTGTGCTAAAAGGGTGGGGATGAACATTGTTACTCACATTACTGGGCAGCATGGGAACTTCTTTAATATATCCTTTTATCTCAAAATTTGACTCTTAACATTTAACATTTTGGTTCTGGTTTTTTTGCATAATCTGGATTGGTTTACACACAACCAAACATGCATGTTTATGTAGTTCAAATGTTAATTATATGGAAAAGTGACCTAGGTAATGTTGGTAACTGAAAATCTGTCTAGTGAATCTCTAGGCTCATGGGAAACTTTCAACATCAAAGGGGTGCTTGGGAATCTCCTATCTTGTTAGTTACCGGTTAACGGTGTCCAAACTATTGGTTTGTATCGACTTCTATGTTGAAGTTCCTTGACTGGAGATTACGTGCAGCGTAAGAGGAGACTGCGGAAGGGGGGAGCTAACTCAGCATTTTCTATACTGAGAAAAGAGCTGCGAGAAGGAAGTTTACAATCCCTTCTTGGTGGATCTTCGTGCTTTGTTTCGTCCTCCAATACAGAACCTGATCCATTGCTTTCACCTTTCATATTTAATCCACCCAGCTTTGATGAACCACTGAATGCAAAACCTCTCTCTTCTGTTGAAGGAAGCTCAGTGAAGGGGAGCACAACTGAGGAGTTTCTAGAAAGGTATGATCACTATCTTTTTCCCATATAAGCCACTGCATTTGATCTCCATTTATAAAAGAAGTTTCTGTATTTTGGCATCCAAAATATGAACTAAAAGGTAATGATTTAGGGCTGGAAACATGAGTTGCTGAACTCATTAGCCTCTTCTCTGATCTATCTGGTAATGAAACCAAGAATAAGACTGACTATTTCAAATATGCATCTTTTCTTAATCTATAATGTGAGGATGTCTTCAAACACTTGAGTTAATAGGCGATGATGTGTGAAGTTCAAATTTTTTAGGATCAGTGTGCAATTTTATAGAGTTACTGCCTTTAAGGTACTTTTTGCTTGGTTTAGGTTTAGAATATCGGTCTCTCCATGATCTCAAACCCTTGAAGGCAAGGACGGAACTATAGTAGTGCTGATACCATAGTCTTCTCTGGATGAATAGGTAATGATTTGTGGATTTTGAGGTTTACTGGCAGTGTATAATTTGTTCTGACTATGTTTTAGGATTCTATTATTATGGTCTTGGAAGATTGACTTGAAGCTTGCATTCAACTGATTCCATAATTTTTAGCAAGAAACTTAAGACTGTTAATGATCATTCCATCTTTACCTTTACATGTTATTCACTAATTCATCAATATAGTTTTGTTGGAGAAGAGTATCACGTTTGGCAGAAAGGTAGCTAAAAGGGAACGAATGCAACTTGAACCATGTAATTGATAACCTGTACTATATTTGCAACTGACCGCTTTGAGGCTTTTCTGCCATTGCCAGTATGTTGTGGAGTTTTTCTTTTTCAAGATTTCTAACATTAGTTTGGTGTCAGCAGGAAAGTCCAACATCCACATCTATCAGACGAGGACCAGGAGAAGTCCCGGAAATCAGAGTTTGTCCAAGGACTCTTGCTCTCCACCATTCTCGATGATGAGTTATGAGAGGATTGTTAATATAATGTTAGGAGTGTGAGCAAAGTGAAGAGGAAAGCTGTTCAATTTGTGACACAAGTCGTGTTAGTTAGGTCCGATTGACTACTATGTACTCCTATTTGTATTTAGAGCTGGTGTGCATATTGCATAATGGAAAAAATAAATGTAATATTGAGCCCGATTAATATTGAAATAGAGATAAAATAATGTTTTTTTTAAAAAAAAATTGTTTTTAATATCAGGACATCAAAATAATTTAAAAATACTAAATAAAAATTTATTTAAAATAATTAAAAAAGGTTCATTACATTTTGTGCGTGATTGAGTAAAATAAAAGAAAGTTGGACGGTGCCATTTATCTACCCATATATCGTAAAAGGCAAGATGCCAACTTTTTCCAAGGTGGAAGGCCCCATTTTCCAAACTTCAAGTTGCGGTTTCTGGATTCCCTTCTTCAACTTGGGAAATAGCTACTTGTAAGCATGGATTTCCTGGACGGGTATATAAACAAAAAGGAACAGCGAAGGCAAAATCCACAGCCTGAAAACCATGTTGCCTTCTGTCTGAAAAAATGACTATAGCTTTAGCTGTTGCGACAAACAGTTGAGCCATTGATGCATCTTCTATTGCAGCTATATGTCTATAGGAGGAAGTTATCATTTACAGATCATTTAGCGGATCTTTCTTAAAAGAACACAGCATACGTAAGATCATATTTTAAGAAACTGCTGCTACAAAAAGTATATTGAACATTCTACCATGGAATCAACCATATACAAAAGTCAGTAGTTTTTATAGGACAAGGTTATAAAAAGTTGCAACAACTAAAGCTTTCAGGCCTGGAAAACTGTCCATAAGATCCAAACACCGTTTATGATCAGAAAGCTCCTTCGAATCTGCAACTCCTCGAATAAAAGCCAAAGCACCAAGATACTTAATTATCAGAAAGCTCCTTCAAGCGCAAGAAAATCATTGCGTAAAAAAAACTGGACCATTCTTGGACTTCTTTAAGGATATGTGATGGCAGAGCCAGGACATAATATAAGTCTGCGAATCCTGAAGACATACAACTCCACACTACTCCATACAACATTAAAATAATGGAGGTTATTTAGTATGAGCTGAAATTGGGATTCCTCTTACAGGACTTAAGGTACCAGTTTCCTTTAAAAAATCGTTTATAAAGGACTCGCTTCACCTTGGGCTTGTGTTGTGGGAAACAAAGAACCTATAGTCAGGATGATTAACTTGCCAAAGCCTAAGCCAGTTGTCAGCGGCTTTTAGTAATGAACCAGCCTTTTGACATTCATAGACTCCATTCGTATTCCAGAAAGTAACTTCGAACTTATAGGAAGCAAGCCCAAAAGTTGGCAAAGGTAGCTTGAGGGGCATGTCAGCACGGTGAAGCTCCCTAACAGTAGAACTGTGAAGTTGCATCCCCTCAGTGTTTTGACCTGTCCCAACAAGAAATGCAACAAACACATAAGCCTGCAGGCAGATATAAAAGCTCACAAAGGACATACACAAAAGGAAAGATATGTACTTTGAAGGGGTGTTGACAGAGAATGATAGGTTAGAAAGCAGGCATCCAGATTCTGCAGTGTCGGACCCATGGGTATCCTATATATGGGATACCAAGCCACTGAAATCCAACTTGAGGGTGATAGGTCACAGCTCCTCAATGTCTTGAGTTCTGGAAACTGAGATGCAAGAACTGAAATCTGGAGGGATGCAAGGGTGGGTGTGGATGTTAGTATTCATGAACATGCGGAAAACATAAACAAAGAAAAAGAAAAACAGAAAACCCAGATTTTAAGTCAATTGAAGACAAGGAACTTGCCTGGTCAGCCAAAGGTTGGCGTGTGAATGGTGAAGCATACTCCATGTATTCAAAAATAAGCCGACCTGGTGGATTGGAAATCTCACATTCATCACTTGATGAACCCCTGAAGGGTTTATTTCTCAGAGAGAGTCTATTCAAACTCTGAATATTTGCATCTGTAACATTAAGCTGGCTCCAAGGTTCCCAAACACCATTGCTTGCTACTCTCTCTGCTCCATAGTCACAGCTACCATCACTACTTGTCTCCCTGGATGACTCAGTATCACTCTCCTCACCAGGCCTCCTGTCAGAAGATGGAAGAAATAACAATGTGATGCAACAAGCATGATAGTTACAGTTCTATAGTTTCAAACATTAGGCTGTTCACTTTTAATTTATCATTCCTTCCATTGGAAAGACTATCAAAACTTGCTGTACTGCATAGGCATCCAATTACCAAAAGTACCCATCTAGCCAGTACAATTTTAAAATGTAAGTGCTCTGTCAGAAAGGCTGGCAAATTCCTTTCTGCTGCATCACAACATATTCAAGAAAATAAAATTTTACGATGTTACTATCAGTCAATACTTGCAATGTGGACCACTGAGAAACTTTTCATCAAAATTTACACTACAGTTTCAGAAGATGTCACAAACATTCCACAAGGCAACAAATGTAACTGTGCCGGAACCACACTCACAATCCTAGGAATTTGGATGGATAAATCTTCTTCCTCCCTCTTAAAACTCAGTATGACATGTCTGTGGTATAAGGAATTCAGTCATTCATGTCAACTTTAAGTACCAGTACATGTCTTAGCCACTCCAATGACAAATTATCTCTTGAAAGGTTAATTTTGGCATTTTCCAGCAAAAAGTACAACAAGAATTATACTGTAAATTATTATCATTACTAACATGAAAGTAGTGGCTCCAAATTCTCCAAACAGTATTAACAATTATTTGTATTCTTGCACTTGCAGCCACAAGGGAGCGGCTCCAAATTCTCCAAACAGTATTAACAATTATTTCTATTCTTGCAACTGCAGCCACAAGGGAGCAGTTTTGGCCTCCAAGAATCCTACTTTAAAGGGATCATGACTGCATTAAGGGTTTTTAAGGTATAAACCAAAAAAATGATCATGTAAACCTTTAGATAATACATAGGTGGGTGACCAAATTGGACTTTGGATTCAACATGTCAGTGGACTATGGACACTAGATAGTACAGCACACAACCCTGGGATGCAAAATTTGCTTGTATTTTCTGTTCAAGAAAAATGTCATTTGCTTCGCAGAAAGCTATTAAGAAAAATACACCTAGCGAAAGACAGATAAAACAATCAACTATGAAATTTAAAACCCCCCTTGTCAATGACAGCTCTAATGCATCAAATTGAATTCATTTCATCCAAATAAATAGCCTCGCATTGCTCTTTATCCATCCAAGTCAAAGATCCATCTATAAAAGAAACCACAAGGAGGAACTGACTGTGAATGGACCTCAGAATGGAATTTTAAAAAAAAATTCCAGAAAAAAAAAAACCATAACCTTTCTCATATAAAACTAAGTTTGTAGACTTTTGAACCATTTGTTAATTGGAATACAACTTTAAGATTTAGATAAAAGAGCCATCTACAAAATGGCATATCCGTCAAACCCTGTTGTTTATTAAAAGGACAAACTAACAGTATCAAACAGAGAAATCCATAGAAGCATTTGACAGAAGTAGGTACTGCTAGTAACTATAAAGTAACCAAAGTGCTAATACTGGCCAACAGTACTAAAAGCCTTTCACTTCCATCAGATAGTTGATTCAATGTCTTTCAGTGTGTCCAAACCTTATGCAAATAAAAATAAATTAAGCCAGAAAATTAATCATTCACTTAAACTCAATGCGTACAATTTAAGATTACAATATTGAAGAATGGCCATACATTCAGAGTCCACATCAATAAATCCATCAAAACAATGCCAGGACATCAATTGGAACTGGGAAAATTAACAAACATGAAAAATATAACCAAATAAGAAGCCAAGAAAATGGCTCACCTCAGCCTGTGGGAGGGACGCAATGGATCAATATAAAGCTGAATGCCAGACAAATAGGGAACATAGTACTGCACAACAGTCTCACTCCCGTTCAAGAGAAGAGGAACACCTGCTCCATACGCACTCCACTCCTTAAAAGATTCCCATAAATCCCCAAGCACAAAATACAAGTTCTGGTGATGCTGCACTTCACGCATTCTCCATCCCCCAACACTTGTCTATATGACCCACAAATGCCACCATTAAAAGAACATACATGCCATTAAAACATAAAACGTTCAACTCATCTTCAATCTAAAGCAAACTCAATTACAATCAAATCAGTTTTCCCACAGACCCGTCTAGAATCGAAGCTGTAATATAGGATAAGTTGGAATAAAAGTTTAACAATTCTAACAAGTCGTTTCTAGAATAATTAACAGAATTCCAAACCCTAAACCTTTAGAATTTAAGACCTCTAATCAATACTAACCCCTTTAAAACGAAACATGTCATCAACAAACAACAAAGTAAATCAATCTGAAAAAAGCTAATTAATTGTCCAATTGGTGTCATTTAAAATCAACACCCTAATTAATTACAGACGATTACGTTCAAAATTAAACATTGTAAACAATTATTGGATTGATTAATTAACCTAATTCATTGCCCTATACAATTAACTAACTCAAAACCCTAATCTAATCAAGTAATTAATTATGTCCTTCACAATATAAGACCTCTAATCAAACAGACAAAAATTAAGCCACAAGATCAAAAACCCACTAGACAAAAGCCATAAAAATCTAAACTTTATTAAAAAAAAAAAACAGAAATCAACAAAAACCCAAAAAATAACCAATTTTTCAATCAATTACCTTAGGCAGAAACTGAGCAGGAACGCCAGGAGTAGTATACTCCAAGAACCGATCCAAATTCGTGGAATTAGTGTCAGACCCAACCCGACCCGAAACAGAACAATTCGACCCACATTGATCGGACCCCTTTCTCTTCTCAATATCAGCCGTTGAATCCTTCGAAATCGACGGCTTCAGCTGCTGCTGCTGCAGCTGCTTCTGTTGTTGTAATTGTTGTTGTTTTCGGATCCCTGGTGAAACATAGAATCGATTCTCTCCACGGGTTCGGGCGACTGAGACACCACCGGAGCCTGACATTGTACGGGATTACAGAGAAAAAACGGTGTCGAAAGTAGGAAGCTTTTGGGAGATTTTTATGTTCTGGAGACAAAGTTTTATAGGTTTTATTGTGTTTTTTCGTTTCTGGTAAAAGGAAGTCTCTGTTTCAGATATTTATTCCTTTTTTTTCCGTGCGTGTGAATGGAAAATAGCGAAATAAATACTCTTATAAGATAGATAATTTTTCTTTTTATCTCTTTTATGAGTTTATGTTAATCCCGTGTCTCCACAAAGATTGATTTGGATATTATCTCTTATTATTAATTATTATTATTATTATTTATTATAAATAAAATAAAAAAAGAGTATTTTCCTCTGGGTTAGTCTGCTAATTAATAATTATTTAAGAAAAAACAAAGAATGGAGTATATTTAATTGACCAACAAAGGGAAATTTCATAAGAAGAAGAGTCAAGATATAATAAAACTAACAACTAAGAGATCTTCAAAGGAGGGGTGGGTGAGGTTTGGGATTATTTTGACTTTTTGGGTGAGGATTGGGTCCAAGTGTTTTGTTTATTTTATTTTATTTATTTATTTGTTTGTTTCAGTAGTAGTGGAACCAGTCAAGGGCATATCCGGGAGGAGAGATGCTTCATGCCAAATCAAGTTCATGAATAATCCTTCATTTACTCCCTTTTATTTAATTATATACATGAACATGGAACAAGCACACTTCATCGTCACCAAAATGCTGCATTTATTTTATATATATATATATATATATATATATATATATATGTTAATTACAGGAAATTGAATTGCTTAAGCTATGAGATTAGAATTCATGCCGATCGCTAAACCTTTTTTGAGCCTTACCAGAAGTACTTGTGTCCCCCTTCATGACATGATATTTGTGCCAAATTGTACTGTTTAAATTTCATATTTGACATGATCGAGGAGAAAAGATCAATTTAAAATAAACTAAAGGTTAAAAAATCAAATTAAAAAAAATCAAATTAAAAAATCAAAATCAAAATTATGAAAACTTAAAAGAAAAAAACAAAAAAACATAATTAAAAAAAAAAAACCTCGGGCACACGAGCTTGGGCGGCCAAGTGTGCCTAAGCCTTAATAAGAAAAGTCCAAGCATGTGGGTCAACCATCTCAAGTCCGCGCACCTTCATACTTATTTTAAGGGAGGACATCATACTATCTGTCCTTTATTTTTTGAGAAAAAATTAGAGTAAGCAACCATTTCCTGTTGAGGCAAGTGACTGTCGCTTTCTATGTCTAGATGTGATAATCAGAGGGCCATAGGAAAACTGGGCTAGAAGTGTTTTACATCTAAAAATTCATTCTCAATTATTTTTACCCAAAAAAACTAAGAAAACACCATAGAGACATAAATAAACTCGTTTATGTCTTCAAAAACCCTAAAAAAAGGGTAAAATTAACAAAGTATCAACCTTAAACCAAAAATCTTCCCGAGATTAGATATACTCTCTAAGACGATTTCAATGTGAAATAACACCCAAGTGGAACTATCATCATCAAATAAGAAGTTTGAATATGTCCCGTAGCTCAAATATTGTTAAGTGTTTATCCCATATCTAAAGTTATAGAAGCCCAGATAAGCCTATTCTTTTTTAGTTGAAAAGATGAGAAAAATATCTAGAACTTTTATTAAAATCATATGTTCAAATTATGATGTTATCAATAATGTTTTGTCCAGCTATCAAATCAATAATTAGTCACTATATCAATAACTCTAAATTTTAGCATATAAAAGGAGGCATTTATCATACATTTAAACATATTGGTTTTCAGATCAAGGTCAATGCTTTTGCTTTTTTTATTTGTATTTTTATATTATTCAAGTTTTATTTCATGTTATATTCTTATTACTCTTTTATTGAGGTTGATGCTTATCATTTTCTTTATTATACTTTAGTTAATTTATATCATAACTATGTTCTTATCTTGTTTATTTATATTTCTCTTTTTTAATTATGTTTATTTAATTTTATTTTTGCCAAGATGAAAAGGTTATACTAATGGTATAAGAATAAGTATAGTACAAACTTAACATGGACGTTAATGTTTAAATTCAAGAAAATTTGATATTAACATATGTTATAATTGTTATTTTAATCAATCCCAATACCTACTTATTAAGTGGTGAGTCTAGATTCATGGTGTATAATCATTAGGACAACAAATTCTTTATTCGTTCATAACCTATTGCATGGAGAACTAATACATATGTTATGAAAGGATCTTGATTTGTTGTTGATATCAATTAGCACCATGAATATTTGACAACATTTACAAGTGTTGACGTTTCTCAAATAAGGTAATTAAAAATAATTAATATGATCATGTTAATAACTTGAAATCAACCATTAATGATAAATCATCCAACTGAAACCTTATTTGTGCGTGGTTTCCAGTTGAGTAATAGAAAGAGTTTAAACTATACTTATTTGAAATATATTTAGTGGATCATCTAAATTTAATAATTGTTTTATCTATCTTAAGTCTTTATATTAATATCACATCTTAAAGATTTCTTTAACTTTTTTTATTTCATTATTTATGGTTCTGTATATTCAACCTCCCTGTGGATTGACCTTAGTCCTGCCGAGTTATTTATTACTTTGAAACTTCTGCACGTGGGAGAATACATCAATTATTCGATCGTGTTAAGTTTTTGGCACCGTTGTCGAGATGGTAAGTTACTATACAAACTATAAATTTTATTCTAGTTTTTTTCTTTCACTTTTATTTATTTTTTTTTCTTTTCTTTTTGTACTTGCATTAGGCGGTAGACTTTCTAGGAAATCTTTATTTTCTTTAGAAAACATGAATAAAAAGATAATTAGTCACTTCACAATAAAAATAACCATCTTAGAACACTTAAAAACCACATTTAAAGAACACTTTAATTTTAAGCCATGTATCATTCAACTTTTACCAAATTTCCACGGCTTTGATTAAGAAAATTCATATTTTCATTTGAGAGAATTTGAAGTGGTATGTAACACTTAGAATGACTTGAATTATAACATATACACCATTATACTAAAGCTTTTTTCTTTTTCCTTCAAAGATAAAGTTAAAGCATGGCTATAAAATCTTAGGTCAGGATTTATTCGGGCTTAGGATGAAATGCAACAATAATTTTTAAAGAAGTTTTTTCCTTCTCACTGAAAAAACTCTTTTAAAAGACAAAACACCACTTTCACTAAAAAAATCAGGAGAAACATTTTACTAGTGTTGGGATAGGTATAAAGACTTGCTTAATACATGTCTTTACCTTGGTTTTGAAACATGGAGATTAGTTTCACTCTTCTATGAGGGTTTAACATCTACAGATAAGCAAATGGTGGAATTGATGTGCAATGTAAATTTTAAAGATAAAGACCCTAATAAAGTAATGAAGTACCTAGACTTGTTAGTTGAAATTGCTCAAAATTAGGATACTACAGGCATTTATATAGCACCGAGTAAAATTCAGCCCTATATATCAAGTGGAAGATGCTTATAACCTTAGGGAAGATTATAATCTTCAAGCTAAATTTGCATCCTTAGCTAGAAAAGTCAAGGCATTAGAGTTGAAAATGAGTGGTTAATTAAAATCTATTCAAAAAATTATGTGTCAAATCTATGAAACTTATGAACACTCATCTAATGATTGTTTTTGTCATCTTTCAAGGAATGTCTCAATGAACAAGATAATGTTATAAACAGTTTTCAAATGCTAAACCCTAAGACATAAACCTAAAACATTCATGAGAGCCTAAGATTCAATACTGTTATTTTTTAGTTCAAATCTTAGCAACGGAACAGAAGTCTGAATTTGTTCTGCATCCCAGACTTTGTTCGGTGTTCAACCCCTATCTCAAGTTTTATAAACCAAATGAGCTCATTCTTTCTTTCTTTCTTTTTTGTTGGAAAGTTGAGATAAAAACCTACAACTTTCATACAGGTCATCTGTTCAAATTATGATGTTATCAATAATGTTTTATCTAGCCACTAAATCAATAATTAGCCACTCAATTAGTTAAACTACCAAATTAATTAGTCACCATTAATAGTATTAAATTTTAGCCTATAAAAGAAGGCACTAATAGTTTTAAAGGATAACAAATCTTAGCAACATTAATGTCCAGGACATATGACTTATCATGATGGTTTGATAAAAACCATAAAGAGAAAACTAATTGAAAAAATGTATTAAGAAAAAAAAGTGTCATTATAGTTGTTTTATTGATTTAATTATTTATGATGTAGTTATATTTATAATGTGCAATAAATTAATTTTGGGTACTTCACAACCTTGCATGGAATGAGTAGATGACTAGAAATTTCTTTTTGTTAATTAAGAAAGACGTGATTTTGTAATGTAAAAGATAGTATGTAATTAATGTCAAGATTGTAATCCTTGTATCTTTTGTTTAGAATTCTTCAATAGACTTCTTTTATGATGTTATGTTTCATTTAGTGCTTTAGAATTTGAATCATATAAAAATCTAATTCATAATGTTTTTTCTAAAATTATTGCATCATGCCTCGTAATTGCCAATTGATTGTGGAAATTAAATTATGAGATAAGTCTAGGATATTTGAACTCTAATCATGATGAAAAGATGTAGTGTGACGGAAGTTAATGATAACTTGATGAAATCCAAGGCTAAAGAAAAATCTACCTAAAATTTGAAAAGTAATATTATCAAATCAAGGAATTAAGTACCCTGTTGAAAGTTAATAACTGAACATAGATTCATTAACAAATAACATGAATCTACCTAAGTCGGTCAACCGTTTGGTTTTATAAAATAACTTGGTTGATCGCTTAGATAAATCGAACAGTTAATTTATCAATCAATTGATTGATTGATCAACCAATAAGGGAAATATTAAACTATTGAATAAATTGGTCAACCAAAATCCTAGAAAAAATTGAACTGGTCGACCATTTCTGTTAATAACAGTATGTAAAAAAAATTACATTGTTTTGATATTAACTTGAAGGAGATTATTGGTAATCGTATATAAAAAATTAGGGATGTTACAAATTAGTAATCATATAACATTAAAATATCTTCTTTCTAAGAAGGATTTTAAGGCTAGATTGGTATAGTGGATCTTGTTTTAATCCAAGAATTTGATGTCATAATCAAAGATAAGAAAAACACTAAAAATATTATTGTTGATCATTTGTCAAGATTGACAATAGAGTCAATATTTGATATCACACCAATCAATAATTACTTTCCTATCAAATCTTTATTTTCCATTGCTACAATGCTTTGGTTTGCTAGCACTGTTAATTTTCTTGCAACATGAGATTTGCGAGCTCATTAGAGTACCTAAGATAAAATAAATTTTTTGAGCAAAGTGAAAATTTTTTATTAGGATAACCCTTACTTATTTAAGTATTGTCCTGATCAAATATTTCAATGATGCATTCCTGACAATGAGATAAGTAGTGTCATTAAATTTTGTCATTTCAAGAAATGCAAGGGTCATTTCTCATAAAAAAAGATGACTGCAAAATTCTTACAATATGGATTTTATTGGCCTGCCATGTTCAAGGACTCGCATGCATATGTAAAACTTGTGAAACTTTTCAAAAGTTAGGAACTATTTCAAAACATCACATGATGCATTCAAAATCCTATTGTTTTCATTGAAATCTTTGACTATTAGAGTATAGATTTCATGAGACCATTTCCTCTGTCATTTGGTTTTTTGTATATATTTATCATAATAGATTATGTTTCAAAATGAATAAAGGCAATTCCAAGTCAAAATAATGTTAAATTTTTAAAGATAATATTTTAAGTCGATTTGGAATCCCTCGATCTATGATAAGTGATGGTGGAACACATTCTTATAACAAGTCATTTGAATATTTAATGAAGAAATATGGAATCACACATAAAGTTGTCACCCCTTATCACCCCTAGACAAGTGGACAAGTAGAACTTGTTAATAAGGAGATCAAACAAATCTTGGAAAAAACAGTGATCTCTAATCAAAAAGATTGGTCTTTAAGACTTAACGATACGCTTTGGGCTAATCAAAATGCTTTTAAAACATCATTAAGTATGTCACTTTATATGTTAGTTTATGAAAAATCTTGTCACTTGCTTGTGAAACTTGAACATAAAGATTATTGGGTTATTAAAGCTTCAATTCAAACCTTGATGATATTAGCCAATTGTGAAAGTTACAAATAAATAAACATTAGGAAATAAAAATGATATATATGAGAATTCAAAAATTAATAAAGCAAAAATTAAAGTGTTCATGACAAGAAAATCTTAAGAAAAACATTTGATGTTGGTCAAAAGGTTTTGCTTTATAATTCTCGACTCCATTTATTTTCTTGAAAGCTAAGATCAAGATGGAGCAGTCCATTTATTGTGAAACATGTATATCCTTATAGGGGCTTTCATATCGAGAATCCAAAAAATGAAAATGTTTTTAAAGTGAATGGACATCCTTTAAAAGCATACTTTGATAATTTTCCTAGTGAAAATGAATACATTGGTTTGAATGACCTTGTTTATAAAGATATTTTTTTTTCTCATATTGTTTTTATGTTTATTTTTTGAATGACTTTTGTTTTGCTAGTCTTTTCCTAAATCGATCAAATGGTGGATAATAGTACTCCATGATTCTCAAGTTGATTTTTTTAGTTTCTCATAATAACTGATATATGTTTATATATTTATTCATCAATTGTTCAATTCTATGTTTCTCTTTTTCTTTACATCTCTTCTTCACCTCTCATCTAAAAAATGGACACCACTATCAAAAAACTGAAAAAGTATTTTTCTGCTTTGCCTTAAAATACGATAACAAAAAATTATTGTGCTAGGTGTGAGAGATTGAGGTTGTTAATGCACCATTAAATTCTTGAAGATATTTGCTGGATAATTGAAACAAAGATCTGATTATCGGGTGAGTCTTCTAATTATTTTATTACACATATGTCCGGGATAGGTAAAAGCACTTTTACAAAAAAAAACATTGTGCCAACGTTTGAAAGTTTATTACAAATGTACCAGATGGACTTGTAATGCACAATGTCATTCTTTAGAAATGTTATTTATAAACCATGAAGACAAAATATAATTCATTAAAGATTACCTGAGTAAAGAGTCTTTAGATAATCTTCTATTGACTCTTAAAAGTAACATTGTGGAAATGTGCATCGTGTAATTCATGATTTATAGTCATATTTCCATAAAAGATTATGCTAGATATAGTCTTGGGCTTCTGACTAAAAAAGACATTTCGTTAGTTTTTAAGAAAACTGTATGGGAAGCATACTCTGACCCATAGAAGACGTTTAAGCTGCTTTCGGATGTAAAACCAATGAAAGATGTGATCTACAATCTCAAATACTTGTACATATACATGTTCTGAAACAAACAAACAAACAAACAAATAATAATAATAATAATAGACTTTGGCTAGCCTATCCATATAGGTGATATGATTGCATTTTCTTTTCTATATCTATAAAATCTCCTCACCCTTCCCTTCATTTTTATTCAACCCATACATTCAAAGAGTATAAGAGAGTGTAGAAATGGCATGATCCTCAACTCATAAGAAAATATAGTTATGTTTTTAATGGATCTAGTCTTGAAAAAGAAAAAAAGAGGTTTTAGAATCAACAAATCATCTTAGTTCGTACATGAAAATAATAATTTAATCAACTTTAGAATTTAGCTTTTAATAAGAAAATATTTGTTTAGAAGAATTTAGAAACAAAAAAAAAAGTATACTAAATATGATATAAAACCTTTTGTAACACCGAAAATAAAGTCTTTGAACAAATGCATAATTAAAGTAAACTTAAAAAGATTTTCATAAACAAATATCAAATATCTCTTTAAAGAAATTCGATCATATTCTACCCAAAATCTTAACCATAATTGAGAATAAATAATGATCCAGCACGAATGTTGTCTTCAATTAGTCTGATATGGATAAATTTTACTATATAAATGTTTTAATAACATGTTTCCTTTTTATTTAATTTTTCATTGATGTAAATAATGCTTATTATTTAATTTATAAAATACTAAAATACATCCAAAATTTAAAATTTAAAACTAAGTTGTGATGCATGAAATGAATTTTCCTAAGAACTCGCACCTTTAGATTTCCTTAAATTACCAAGAAATATAGTTACCATTCTTACTCACAACATCAAATTGTTCACATTCCTTCCTCTTTTCTTTAGTTTCTTTTCTTTTTTAATCTTTCAATAATCTCAAAATCTTGCTGGTGATTTTCATAAGAAAACCGTAGTTTGAGATTTCTCTACAATTTAAAAGGGATAGCTCCCATCTTCTTCAAAGAAATTGATGATGTCCCAAAAATCCAAGTAGCCTAAGAATATAGTCTCCGGGTTAGATAATATGTTAAATAATTGGTCTTAGCGATCTTATCCATTCTCACTAGCCTAGGTGGTTGATAGCTTATACTTGATGCTTCGTAAGCCAAGGTGGCTTGTGACTAGTACCGATAAAAGATCTCTTTGATGGAGGTAGAGACTCTTGGATGCTTAAATAAGTATCATTTTAGAGAGAGAGAATACAATAATATTGTGAACCTTTGTTATGAAGATCTCATTGTATGTTTATAGTCCATGAGTCTTGTCTTTTTGTGAAAAGAAGGGTCTGAAGTGTAAATTTACCTTGATAGCATTTAACGATGGACAAATATCCCTTATATATGTATTAATGTTTGATGGAAATATAATGGGTTCTTGGAGGACTTTTATACACCTAAAAGATGTATCAAGATTAGGGTCCAAGAAGTCAAATGTAGCTAAGTTCATGAAAGCTAAGCTCTTCTCCTAGGTTAGACACAATAAAGGTGAGTCTTTTCTTTAGTGAGCCTAAGAGAAGTTGAGTCTGCCCCTTGAGTGTGCCTAAGAGAGGATGCTCATTCCCTTGGGCGTGCCCTGAGGAGGATGTTCATTCCTTTTGGCATGCCTAAAGAGGATGGTCTAGTCATTCCCATGAATGCACCAAGGGAGGATGGTTATTCCCTTGAACGTGCCCAGAAAGGATGGTTTGGTCATTCCTTTAAGCGTGTCTAGAGAGGATGGTCTGATCATTTCCTTGGGTGTGCCCAAGAGGATGGCCATTCCATTAGGCATGCCTAGGAGGATGGTCTGGTCATTCTCTTGTGTGTGTCAAAGAAGGATGCTCATTCTCTCGAGCATGCCTAGAGAGGATGTTGACTTTCTCGGGCATGCCCAAGGAGGATGCTCATTCCCTTAGGTGTGTCTGGGGCTTGGCATACTACGAAGCCTCATCGTGGCTAGGTTTGGCTAGGGCTAGACCTAATGCATCTTTACTGGGGCATGTTTGTGTTCTAGAAAATTTATACCCGTAAATCTTTCTTAATCTGGTGTTTTTTTGTAAGATATACTGATAAAAACTTGGTTCATTAGAAACAAACTCCAATCGATGCCTTTTAAATGATTTGAAAAGTAGAACCAAATGCTAGCTTTGATATACAAGCAAGTTCCAAATAAAGGTGTAATGCTTGGACTGTACTGAAAAATGCCCCTTAATTCATGTAAGGATCTCAAACCTTTTGCTAAAAATGTTGTTCCTATGTATGGTTGAAAATTGTAAATCATTTTTCCCTCAAGCATGCCCAGAAAGGATGCTCACTTCCTTAGGTGTGCCCGGGGCTTGGCACATTGTCAAGCCTAATTGTGACTGGGTCTGGCTAGTGCCAGACTTAGCGTTCCTTCACTGGGGCATGCTTATGTTCTAAAAAATTTATACCTGTAAATCTTTCTTGATCCGGTGTTTTTTGGTAAAGATATACTAATAAAAATTTGATTCATCAGAAAATAAACTCCAACTAATGCTTTTAAAATGATTTGAAAAGTAGAACCAAATGCTAGCTTTGATATACTAACAAGTTCCAAATAAAGGTGTCATGCTTGGATTATACCGGAAAGTGCCCCTTGATTCATGTAAGGATCTCAAACCTTTTGCTAAAAACATTGTTCTTTTGTATGGTTGAAAATAGTAAATCATTTTGGTCGTAGGCAATCGACCTATAAGAAAACATTCATTACTTGGTTAAATCAGGTCCAAGTTAGATATAAGTAGTTTATTAAAAAAAATTGGTTTAGAATATGATCAACAAGTGCTTTTGAGGAAAACTTAAATGTAAGATGACTTACATTTAAGGTTAAAGTTTTTTTAAAAAATAATTTTAATATAAGTATTTTAAAATAAAATATTAATATGTATAAAACTATTTGTAGATAAATGAGAAACTAATCTCAAATATTTTTTAATTGAAAAATATTTAAACCTAAAAAATATTATATCATACATTGAAAGATCATAAACCTTTCAAGTGATTTATATGGTGATACCTTATGAAATTAAAATTGAGCTTAAAAGAAATAAAAACTTTTAGAAAAGACATGTTTTATGCTATGCAGGTTTTAGGCTTAAATCATACCCGGCACGACATATACTTAGGCTCGAGCATGAGTTTGGGTTTGGGTTTGTTATAAAAAAATTTAAGCCCAAAATGATTATTTTAGCCAGCTTATGAATCACTTATTTCATTAGTAATCTTTCATAACTTGAATAATTTATTTTAAGGGGAAAAACGTCTAGTTTTTAGGCCAAAACTATCAAGTTTTATTTTTTTGAATTAATTCTGCATCAATTTTGATCTAAACAATCCTATATAAATGGGAGATGAAAGGGTTGCTTTGTAGTTTGAGATTAGAGAGCATTATATCAATTATACCTCTATTAACAACTATTTACCTCCTACTATTTTCCTTATACTTTCCATAGTCTATTCTAGATTTTTAGGCTTCTATCGTAGATAAAACTCAGGTTTGTTTTCAAAATAGTTCATAGGTCTTGAACAATAGTAAAATCCATCAAGGTGGTGTTATTAGAATCCTATGAGGTTGCTTATATTGGAATTGTTTGTTGTTCTAGGATTAAGGAACAATAACACCTAACGGGGGATGAATTAAAGTGGTTAAAGTAAAAGGGAGTATAAGGATATAAATTGTAAACTTCATTTTTAACGTGGTTCGACAAGTCTATATCTACACTTTAAGCACCAAATCGGTCTTGAGTATTGTATTATTTACTAATCCAAGTCAAAGATTACAATGTCCTTGATGAATCTTCGTCATGCCCTTTTTCACTGCTTAAAGAAATACATTCTTCAAGATTTTTCACCTTGATGATGCACTCCACCAATGACCAATATTTTTTCACATAAACTCTTGAAGGATTACAATTGTTTGAAATGTAATAACACTTTCTCAAAAAGTAGATAATACAATTGAAGCTATATACTCACTCAATAGAACTTAAAATGTATGAAGGTGTTTAAGTGTAGTGAGTGTAAGAATTTATACTCTTGTGCAAGAATATGAAGGCTTTAATGCACAAATATGAGTATGATTTAGGATTGATAACTTAAAATTGTTTTTGCTCTTAAAATAGCTTGTATATGATATATATTCAAATTCTATATTTAATTCTGCAATTAGACAAGCTATATATATGTGGGTGTGTGTTTCTAACAAAAACTAGTTATTTTATAACTGTTACTATTCCACTAACAATGAAACGATTGACCGGTTCAGATTGAGCGAGCCAATCAGTTGACCAGTTCGTGCAAATTCTCAGGTTTTCATCCCTAATGAACAAGCGGTTCATTTAGTATAGCTAAGCGATTCAACTTTGAAACCTAAATTTAATAGATTTAAACCTGGTGAATCTTGAACCGACTAAATGCATATCAATCTTATAATGCATACAATATGAGGTGTGTGAATTTATTTTAATTTGTGCTATCAAGTAAGATATAAAGATTTATATAATTTGCACTAAAATAAATCATTACTAACTAAGTCTTCACTTACTTTGTATCTTGGACTTGTTAATGAATTCCTTCATTTAATTCTTTATACTTGTTAATTGTTAATGTGATCTTTATATAAAACATGTTTAAACTTATTCTCAACCGAACATATCATTAGTTCAAATTCATTTAATTGTTATCATCAAAATATATAAATATTAATATGTGATTCAAAGGTTAACATTCTTCAACTATTTTGTTTTTATAATTTAGTGTTTATTAGCTATGGGGAAAACTAGTACTTTTAATTTATCTTAAAATATATTTGTTGGAAATCCAAAAATCCAAAAAGGATAATGCTTTATTTAGAAAATAAATTCAGCTAACTATTGAATAAAGAATAAAGAGAACCTTTTTATTTCACTTATATTATGGCCCACTTAAAAAAGAAAATATTGATTGTGAGAATGATTGTTGAAGTTTTGAACTACGCCTACTTGTTAAAAGACAGAATCATAACCATCGTTTATTAGATGAAGCTCACTAACAACTCTGATCATACCTTACTAAGACAATGTAGATCAATATTGAAGTCTCGTTCGTTGCAGTAAATGCAGACTAGGGTTTTGATCAATGCGATAAACTCAAGAATGATTCGTCAGCAGGAAAATGGAGGCTGGGAACATTATTAGAGAATTGTTGGTAGTTTGATGCCCTGTTACTTAATTTTTAACAGTCCAAGACAACAGCCTGCTGGCGACGGCAGTGCCCATCGAGATCCCCCGAGGACAGACTTGTGCTGGCGTGCCGAAGACCCCCACGATACCCCTTTATACGATGCATCTAAGAAAAAAAAAACAGTGCAAAACAGGATAAGCTAAAGAATTAGTGCCACAAACAATTAAGTCCACTGCAAATGCTGGTTCCTGGTACTTAATTATGATAGGCAAGGAGAAGAAAATGGCCAGAAGAATACGTAATAAGTATTATCAGAACACAAGCCTATGCCCTATGGCACTGCACAAATGCAAGGACAAGTAAATAGTTATATATAATCAAGGTTTACAAATACAGTCCCGAGAACTGATATACATTGTCACAATTTCTTAAAACACAGTAGCGATTAAACATAAACCACACTTGAGAGATCTCTGCTCTTGTGGACTATCCATCCAATATACATATACACATGAGCATGATGATTGAATGATTCAGTCATAATATATCTCGCACGATTCTGAGCGCCCAAAAATTGTGTAGCGATTATTTGCAACATTGTCATATACAAAATCCCTCAAGAACCTGCAACAAGCATCCAGAGGAGGAAAATTTTAATGGACATATCTCATCTCTCCGTGTCAGAATTGGTATCCTAACCAGTTCCAAACTGACTGACAAAAACTAAACGAAAGTTATGGAAAGAGATGACTTACAGAGGCACAATCTGTAGGAAAAATGCTAGCTGGGGAAAAGGTAAGTCTATGTATTCCATTATCTTCAACACAGCTTCCGACTTGATATGTGATCTAAAGATTCACCTTAAAGTATTAGCTCTCCACACTCATTCTTTCTCTAAGCACATCCATAAATCTATAACTTGTAATACATTCGTCAACCAAATGAATCAATGAAGAAACTTTGAAGCATGCAAGCTAACCCTAGTCACCATGTTTTACACTAAAAAGAAAAAGAAAAGGAATTGATCTTGAGAAAATGCTTAGTAGTAATATATGTTCATTAATTACCTATCTCTCTCAACAAGCACAACACTTGAAATATCATCAGGAGCTCTTCCGGACCTCCTCAACAGTTTTCTCCCTGCCTCACTCTGGAGAGCCTCATACCTGATTCTCCTGTCCATGATGAATGAACAAGAAAAGATAAACTTCTGAGAGAAAAAATCAATAACATCTATTCCAAGAAAGAAATGTAAAAGGCCAAGATCCTTCATTACAAGCTCAGAGCTCATCTTGTGCACAAACTCAAGAAGAAAGGTAGTTTCTTGTGCCCTTTGGTAAGATGAGACAATCGATTACATATTATGACAAAGAATGCAAAGCTAAACAACTCCAATCGCTAGCCTGACTAAAGAAACTAAAGAAATCCAAAATTATAGTGTATTTTGGCCATCTAATAGAAAGAAGGCAAATTAAGCAGCCAACTGCCCAGATTGTTCATAATCCTTGCATTTAACATCTAACCCCCAAGCACAAAACGTAGAATTTCAACGTCCTATCCATCAATTAACTAGAGATCACCATCATATGCTCAAATTAATGCAAGGGTGGTCATTATTATATATAACAAACTGACCTATTTCGGTCATTATCTCGCACAAACCTTACACCTCCATTACAGAGGTTACACACACCTGCAGGCATAACAAATAGATATATGAAAACAAAGATAGATGTATAATTGATTGACACGAAAAGCAGCTACGATTCAGCCGTACCATCAAATAACATGATTGGTCGTGAGTCTTTCTCGAAGAAGCCACCAGTTGCTTCAACCCAGTTAACTGCACTGTCATTTCTAGGTGGAGATTGAGTGGCAAAAGTGGCGATTCTTCGTTTATCATGATTGCTAGGTGTCAGCCTTAATAGCGTGCAGCTGCCTGAACCAAGAATTGCCATTGGAGACAGGCAAAGCAAGGTTATATGAGTCTGTCAGTGACCACGTTTCTGTTTCCCAGTAATTGCTATTTGCAACTGACGACTCGATTTGTTTCCTCAGTTACAGCATTACCCCTGTTTTCTTTTCTTTTTATTTTCTTTTTCTTTTTTTTTTTAATTTTCCACATCCTTCCTAGGATTTTTTTTATTAAATTTTATATCTGAAATGGATGTATCATATAATAATAATTCTTTCTTTTTTCATTGTTGATTTTGTGATTAAGGATATTCTTAAATTAAATTCTCTTGCACCGAGGCTGATTATACGTGTTTTATCGTTATTAAGAAATTCAATAATTTATAGATTCATGGGTATTTCTGTGTTATAAGAGAAGGGGCAGGATCGTCATTTCAACTCCTGGTGACGTGGCTCCATGTTTTTTGAGCACGTGATTTAGGAGAGACCACTCATATAACAAGGAGAATCAAGCTTGTGGTCGTGGGTTTTTTTTTTCTTTGTTCTTTTTTTAACATCAAATTTAAAATGCGTTCGAAAATGCGGTGACTCAAAAAATTTAAATTTTTTATTAAAATTTAATATAATTTATTTTTTTTTATCGTTTTGATATAATAATGTTAAAAATAATTTTTTTAAAAAAAAAATATTATTAGCATATATTTCGGCACAAAAAATTATTTAAAAAATAACCAATACCACACTATCAAGCACTCATTAATAAATAATGACAAGTTGTATATAATAATTCCAAATTATTTATGCCTAAACTAACATATTCTTAAAAATAAGGAAATATTTAGAATAGCAATTTTTTTTATTATTATTATATCCCAGCTCATCAACCTCTCATCTTTAGAACTTTTATATGTAACAATAGTTATGATATTAGAAATAATTTCATTTGTGAAAGAATAAAAATTCAATTTTAACATCATTATGATGGAATTTTATATTTTATTATGATGGAATTTTATATTTTAAATTAGAAAATTAATTAGCTTCAATAATATATAGGATTTCCTTTGAGGATAGGTCTTTCCAAAGTAATCTTTTTGCTTACAAATAAAACATCAACTAAAAGCTTTTGTTATCATCTAAAAAAATATGATATTCTAGTAAATAGTTGTTAAGTGTTTAAGAGATTCGTCGTGTTAAGTACCTGTCAGAATATATGTCTTATTTAATTAGATATGACATTTCAATAAATAGTTATTAAGTGTTTAGGAAGTTGTTCTTATTAATCACATCTAATGAATTTTTCAAAGTAATTTTTTAGAGTAAATATATTTTCTAAAAAAAAAATAATTCTAGCGGGCATTCTCACACAGATAAAATAAATAAATAACAAGATAAAAATGAAAAATAAATAATAGCTAAATAAAATAAAAAACATGCTACATTGTTTTTTGTTTTATTTTTCAATATATTATCACGTCACAGGTGTTGTCTGTGGTCGGTGGCTGGCTTTTGACGAGGATGAGGGGCTAGAAATCTCGGTGGCGTTTGTTTGGATCGGGTTTTAGGGCAGTTCAAGTGCTTGGAGGTGGTGGTTTGGTGGTCAAGGAGGATACGTTGGCATGGTTTAACAAAAAAGAGAAGAGAAAAGAAGAGAGTAGAGGGCTGTGTCGGTTAGAAGATGGGAGCTATGGCGTTAATGGCTGTGGCGTGTGTTTGGGAGAGAAAGTGGCAGTGGCGGGTGGGAGTGATTCGTTGGTGTGGAGGAGATGAGGGAGATGGTGGTGTGGATTTGCAGTCTCTTTCAGCATGGGGGAGGTGAAGGTGGGAGTTAGTTTTCTGGGTGGTGGCAGCTGTGATTTGATGAGGAAGAAACGATGGTGGCCAAGATCGGAATTGAATTTATTTGCAATCATCTGAATTCACTTAAATTGAATTTAGAGGTCTTAAAGAAATTTTATTGCTTGTTAAAAATAAAATTTTAAATCAAATTTAATTTTGAAAAATAATTTAGAGGTAAAACATATAATAGTAAAACTAATTTTCTAAATATTAACATTAAAAATTAAATCATAAAATTTAATTCAAATTAAATTATCAATTATATGTTGAATTGAATTACATTCTACATGTGATTTGGTTTTAAACAAGTTGTAGGGGTGGAGTCTCTCTTTTTCTATACACCGAGATATAATTTAAAATCCTACACGAAGACAAATTTATTCTTTTCTTTTAAAGTTAAATTTGATTAAAGAAAATCTAATTTATCATTAAAAAAAACATGTATTATAAATCCCCAGTCTAAAATGGGTAAATCAATGAATTTCAATTAAAAATAATAATTAAAAAGAAAAATTATTACAAATAAGGACGAAATTTTTTAGTAATTTAATTTAATTTTTGAATAAAATAAAATATCAACCTAGTAACAAATCATATAAATTCACCAACAGAGTAAAATAATTATAATTTTTTTTATAAATTACAGAAAAAATAGTTATACAATAATAAAAATAGAGTGGAATTTTAAAAAATATCTCTTAATCATAAAAAAAAATATTTTTTTTTAAGAAAAAAAAACTGTTTTAGAAACCCTGAAATTTGAAAAACATGGATAGGTAACAGCTTGGGATATTTAAAAAAAAAATTAAAATAACATATATATATATATATATAGATAATGGTAACTAAGGAAAGTTTTGGAAGACCCATGCTCTAGAAATCTTATTGTCTTAGACATATTTCTATATATGAAGTTAAATTTTCTTTTTTTTAGACTTCAATTTGAACTTTTCTTTCTTGTTTGGTGAGGCTTTTACGTTCAAAAAGGCACAAAATTATATATGGGAGAAATATGATAAATATAAAAAGAGTTGAGGAATTGAATTTTAATGGTTATTCGGCAACAGAGCCGCCATCCTCCTGTGCTCAACTTCTCTATCAGTTTTAGTTGGCACCATTAATTCTTTGTTTTAAAGTGATCAGCTTGATTTGGTTTTTAATAAAAAAATAAAATAAGAATAATTATCTTGTTTTACTCAGTTTTAGTTTGGTTTTTTCTGATTTGACTCAGTTTTTTTCCGGTTTTTTTTATTTCGGTTCGGTTCGTTTCGTTCAGTTTCAGACTTATAAAACCAAAACCGAACCGAACCGGTTAGTTTTTTAAAATTTTAATCGGTTT
>Ga0325400_1000166_pt1 | contig 42886 bp, 104 predicted proteins | sample PopdelMetagenome_2_FD_205662 | JGI IMG/M metagenome (GOLD analysis project Ga0325400, IMG submission 205662) | Populus deltoides microbial communities from Bellville, Georgia, United States - Xylem-PdKOR-R1 | ecosystem: Host-associated > Plants > Phyllosphere > Stem > Wood/Secondary xylem... | reverse complement strand
CGAGAACGAGCCGACCGACCCACAGCTCGGCGACGTCTGGTTCGACACCTTCGACCACAAGACGCACGCATACGACGGTCTCAAGTGGATTACCCTAGATCCCGAGTAGGCCACTCACACCTCGAGGAGATCTCATGCCCAACATGAAGCAGTCCAAGCCCAGCGACGCCACCGACGCCTTCATCCAGCCCGACTGGAACTCGAAGTACGGCACCGGTGTCGCCGTCCCGTCCAACCGCGACGCGAAGGTCAACTTCGGTTCCCTGTACACCGCGTCCCGCGCCGGCGAGAAGGCCCGTCGGGCCTGATCGACAGCTTGAGCCCACGAGGGCGTCGTGGCAATCCCGCGGCGCCCTCGTGCTGTACCTAGATAGGAGTAGCGATGGGACAGAGTCTTGCGCAGCAGGTCGCGTCGCTGCCGGCGGCGGATCAGGAGGCGATTCTCGCTGACCTGGACCAGGCGTCTCTTGAGTGGGACTGGGACTTCTGGTCTCGTCCCGAGCAGCGCGCGCCCGACGGGGACTGGAACGTCTGGATCTACATGGCAGGCCGCGGAGCAGGCAAGACTCGGTCTGCTGCGGAGTGGGTGCGAGACGAGGCCAAGAACAGTGCCGCCGGGGGGAAGCCGCTGCAGTTCGGACTGATCGCGCGTACCGCGGCCGACGTCCGAGACGTTCTCGTGCAGGGCGAGTCGGGCATCCTCAACGTATCGCCGCCGAGCGAGATGCCCGAGTACCAGCCCTCGCTTCGCAAGCTGACCTGGCCCAACGGCAACACGGCGCTTTGCTTCACCGCGGACGAGCCGGACCAGATCCGTGGTCCGCAGTTCCACCGGGTCTGGTGTGACGAGCTCGCGTCGTGGCGACAGCTGCCCGACGCGTCCGGTCTGACCGCGTGGGACAACATCCGCATCGCCGCGCGACTCGGCGCACACCCCAAGATCATCGCGACCACGACCCCGAAGCGGGTCGACGTCATGCGGAAGCTCATCAAGGAGGCCGAGGAACACCCGGAGCGCGTCGTCATCACCCGCGGCTCTACCGACGACAACCGAGGCAACCTCAGCCAGGCCTACGTCGACGGCATCTACGGGATCTACGCGGGCACCCGCCTCGCGCTGCAGGAGCTCAGCGGCGAGATGCTCGACGACGTCGAGGGCGCGCTGTGGAACGAGCAGATGATCGAGGACTTCCGGGCGACCGCGGCCGCTACCGGCACACCGCTGCGCGTCGTCGGGGTGGATCCGACGGTAGCCGAGCGTCCGGGTGACGAGTGCGGGATCGTGGTGTGCACCGCGACCGCAGACCGAGATCTGTACCGCCGGCAGGCGTGGGTGCTGGAGGACGCGTCGATCCTCGGGTCGCCGGAGACCTGGGCACAGCGGGTGGTCGACACCGCTCGGCGGTGGAGCTGCCCGGTGGTCGCGGAGACCAACCAGGGCGGTGCCCTGGTCCGCAGCTCGATCCAGTCCATCGACCCGAACATCAAGGTCTACGAGGTTCACGCGAAGCAGGGTAAGCAGCTACGCGCCGAGCCTGTCGCACTCGCCTACGAGCAGGGTCGGGTGCACCACCTCGGAGTGCTTCCCGACCTCGAGACGCAGATGACGCAGTGGATCCCGCAGGACACCAAGTCACCGGACCGCATCGACGCGCTGGTGCACGCGCTGACAGCGCTGCTCATCACCCCGCCCAAGGGCTTCGGCGGCGGTCCGATCACGGCCAAGTCACCGTCTCGGCACCGGGTGCCTAGCGCGCGTGCCGCGGCGGCACCGGGACGTCGAGCGGGCGGCGGCAAGGTCTTCTCGGCACGAGGCGGAGGCGGGTTCGGACGATGACGCAGCAGGCGGACGACGAGTTCGAGCGGGCCTTCATCAAGGCCATGACCGAGCCGATCAGCGAGACCGAGGAGACGGGCTACCACTGGTGCCGTCTCGTGCGGCATCCCACGCGCGACGACGGGCCTACGTGATGCGCCGCCGGATGCGCCGGTTCGTCCACGACCACATCGTCGCGTGGTCGGTCGTGACGGTGCTCATGTACGCACTCGCGATCCCACTGACCTTTATCCTGTTCCCCGACGTCAGCAACCTGTGGATCTCGATCCTCATCCTGATCTCGGGCTTCACCGCAAGCCTGGCCAGCCTCGCGGCGGTGCTGGACGACGCCGAGGACGATCCAGACGCAACCTGATATACTGATATCGCATCATCCAACGACAACGACGCAAGGACATCACATGACACAGGCAATACCCAAGCCCGGCGACGTGGTCGACCTGTGGGACGTTGACTCAGACTGCGTGGCACGGCTGCACGCGATGGGTCCCGGCACAGGCTTCAACTACGAGGTGAAGGTCTACCTACTCGGGTTCGATCCGCAGTACTCGCATCAGCGGATCAAGATCGACGGCGAGATCTACGGCGAGATCGGCAGTACGTACACCTGGACTAAGCGGGGTGCGCGGTGGTACTCGCGTCGGTGCCTCCGCAGCGCTCGGGCCTACCGCCGGCGGTACGCCTCGTGACCGCAGGCGAGGACTACGTCGGCAGGTGGCAGATCGAGCGGCGCGACGCGTACCGCAAGTCGTGGTTCACGATCTACAGAGAGTACGAGACCGAGGAGGCCGCGCTCGCTGAGATCAGCGGGGGGATGCGCGACGAGGAGACCAGGACCTGGCAGGACGACGAGGGGCGTACCTACGTCGACCACGTGATCGTCCACAAGGACCTCGGTATCGAGTCGCCGATTCACCACTACCGGATCTCGCAGATCCGCGCGCTCGACGGGCCGGAGGTCATCTCAAAGCGGGTCGGCTACGTCGACGTCGACGCGGGTATCGTCCAGGTCGGCGACCCGTGCTACACGCTGCGCAAGGACTACGACGAGAACTCAGGCGCGCGATACGACGAGCTGATCAAGCACCTCGGCGACCCCACCGACCCCGACCCGCGCAGCGAGCCCAGCCGGTGCGTGGCGCCTGAGGGCTACTCAGGCGCCTGGATGCCCTACCGGCGCGACATGCAAGGCGAACCCCATGAGGGCGCCGGCGTGGTCGTGAGCAGCGGGTTCGGCGACGGCACGTACCCGGTCACGGTCGAGTTCTACTCGCGGTTCCACCCCGATCCCTCGATGCGCGGTCGCGTCAAGAGCCTGCACGTCGACTTCATCTCGGACTACGACGAGGACGAGGACGAGGAGTGACCGAGCTCCACGTCGGGATTACCGGCTCTCGACACGGCATCAGCAGCAGCCAGCTTCAGAGCGCCACCGAGTCGTTCACGCGTTGGACCCAGGAGGGTTACCGCGTGGTCGTGCACCACGGAGACTGCTACGGCGCCGACGTCTCGGTCGCGGATGTCGCGTGCAGACTTGCGCTCGGCATCGTCTGTCATCCGCCGGACAACGACCAGCACCGAGCGTTCTTCTCGGCCGGCGAGGTCAGGGTCGCGAAGCCGTACCTCGACCGCAACCATGACATCGTCGACGAGTCGCACGTCCTGCTCGCGTTTCCGACCGGAGCTCAGGAGACGACGCGGAGCGGCACCTGGGCGACGACTCGTTACGCAAGTCGCAGGATGCGGCCTGAGTGCGTCTGGGTGATCCCACCTGACGGGGTTCCGATCAACTACCACGACCTCAAGAAGTGACGGAGAGACATGCTCTGGCTCATCATCTCGACCCTCGTGATCACGTGGATCGTCAGCGGCGCGTTCGCCGCGACGTATCTCGGACGCAAGTTCGACAACGCGTGTGGTCGCAGCAAGCACGACTACTGCGATCACGACATGTACTCTCTCGCTGCCGGAGCGCTCTGGCCGATTGCGATCCCTGCGTGCGCCGTCGGGCTCGGGGTCTGGAGCCTGGTCCACTTCGGAGCGCAGCTTGGTCGTACTCCGTCTCAGCGGCGTAGTAACGTCGAGCAGCGCAGGAGGAAGATCCACGACTTCAGGCAGGCGCAGGTCGACGCGGCCAACGACGAGCTCGATCGAGAGCTCTATGGCGAGCAGACCTGCTCGTACTGCAGGTGTGACGTGGTCCGCAGGAAGGGGCAGTGGGTCGCGATGAACGGTGGCAGCAACGGCTGCTACAACCACCCCGGCAGCTACGGCGGCCCACACAAGGTTCCCGACGCGATCGACGCGAAGATCGAGCAGGCGGAACGCGAACGTGACGCGTCCTGATACAATCGACACATGACCCAGCCACCCGACTTTCTCATCGCCTACGGCGAGGCACGCGCCGAGTTCTGGCGGAACCCGCCGCGCGGCGAGTGCCCGGTCTGCCACACCGAGGACGTGATCCTGCACCCGCAGGACGAGGGAGAGCACGAGAGCCTCTGTACCTCGTGCTCTCGCTCGCGGATCATGGCCTCGAAGACCCACCGCGAGTTCACCTACCCGTGCGACCGGTGCGGCGGAGGTGCGGCGTTCCGAGATCCGCTGCACCGACAGGACGTGTACCTCTGCGCGAGCTGCCACGAGGAGGACGGCTACCTGCCCGGCGAGCGCGCGATGGTCTCGCAGATCGAGAAGCGAGTGGGATACACCCACTCGCGCGGGCGCCGCGACGTCTGTGACGCGGCAGGACGCGGCACCGAGTGCCGCGGCGAGGTCAAGCCCCGCGGCAAGTCGGGCATTCTATGTACTTTTCATCACAACCCGAGGCTGTACCGATGAGAAACAAGGTCAACTTTCCCGCGACCGCCAGCGCTGCCCTCGGCATCATGGCGATATTGATCGGCATCATCGGTATGCTCGACTCCAACGTGGTCGCCGTGATCGCGTCGATCCCGGTCGCACTCGTGTCGGTCTCCTTCGCGATCCTCTCCTATCGGGCGGACACGTGATCGCGGCGCTCCTGGGCTTCTGGACTCCGATCATCGTCGGCGCGCTGATCGGACACTTTGGCATGAAGATCGTCAGCGGAGCCTACCGCCTCGCGATGGAGCCTGGCACCCCGCTGACCTACCGGTACGACTTCCAGGCGTTTCCGAACTACGCGACCTACATCCGCTCGAGGGGCTGGGGCTACCACGAGGTGACCACCCTCGACGGCCGGACCGTGACGATCAAGGCGTCGGACGAGATGCGAGAGCTGCACCTTGACGACGTCTAGCCCGGAGCCGCCGTTCTACGGCCCCGACGGGTCGGTGATCTCACACGACGACGCGATGCAGCTCATCCTTGACCCGCGTGCACGAACGGTGGGCGCGCAGGCGCTCTGGCTTGCGGGCCGGGAGGTGCAGGTGCGGACCGTGTTCGTGCCGGTCGACATGAGCGAGGACACCTGGGGCCGCGTGGTAGCCAACCCGACCTGCTACATCACGGAGATCATCGGAGGGCCGGACGACATCAACGGGACCGCGGAGTACTCGTCGTCTCGAGCGGACGCGAGCGACGCCCACGCGCGCATGATTGAGCGCGCGGTGGCGAGCGGGTGCAGCACGTGAGCGACTACTACGCGCCCGACGGCACCCCGATGGAGCTCATGGAGTGGGCCGTCGCGTTCGAGAGCACTCAGGGTCGGCACGTCGGCGACACCGTCCTGGACATGGGTGGCCGCGAGATCAAGGTGTCGACGGTGTGGCTGGGACTCGACCATTCCTTTGGCGACGGGCCGCCGCTGATCTTCGAGACCATGGTCTTTGGACTCGACGAGGAGCCGCAGGACCGCTATTCGACGTACGAGCAGGCCCGCACCGCGCACAAGGCGATCGTGGCCGGGCTTGTTGCCGGCGGCGGTTCGGTGATCAAGGACGCGCAGAACCTGATAATATAACAGCATGGGATCAGACCTTCACCTCAGTCCACCGACCGAAGCCGAGTTCAAGATCGTGCACTCGCACGGTCACACCGCGTTCTACTCACGCCAGACCGACGGGATCTACGGATCCGACCGCACCGACAACTGGGAGCGCACCTACCACGCTGCCGATCCGGACCAGGTCGCGGCCAAGGCCCTCGCCGGCACCCGCCGCAGCGTCGAGCTCCTGATCCGCGAGGACTTCGAGGACCTGCCCGAGACCTTGCCACGTGCGGTGCTCGAGGCCAGGACCGAGCTCGAGATGCACGCGGCTCGTCTCGAGCGTGATCTCGCGTCGGTCCGCTCCCGCATCAAGGCCGGCGAGACCACGCTGTGACCAAGCCAGACTGGCAGCAGGCCCGAGAGGACGAGGCCGCTCGCGTGGAGGCACGGGTGCCCGGACTCAAGTTTGACCGTGCGGAGCACAAGCTGTTCAACAAGGAGTACACACCGATCGCCGGCTACGGCGGCGCGATGCCCTGGCAGGCCGAGGGAACGATCGACAACAAGCCGTTCTACGCTCGGTTCCGGGGAGACACCGCGGCGATGCAGGTCTGGGACGTCGACCCGAAGAGCGCACCGATCGACGCGCACGGCCTGGCGCTCGACTACAAGGAGACCACGTGGTCGTCGGTGATCCACTCCTACACCGGCGAGCCGTACGCGGGCGACGTCGAGGGCGAGGACGAGGTCGTCGAGATCATGACCCGCCTGATCGAGGCCCTCGAGCCGACGCACCCGGAGACAAACCCCAACTCCGCGATGATCCTCGCGAGGATGCTTGACAGGATGCACGACTCGTCCTCGTAGGATGAAGGTGTGCGAAGTCTCGAGAGCCTGCGTCAGCTTGCCGACGACAACGGCATCCCGCTCAACAAGCGGCTGTTCACCGAGGACCGAGAGACCGGGCGGACCGTGTTCTTCGACGTGCCCAAGTCGCGGGGGCAGCTGACGGACGAGCTGCAGGACCGCGGGCTGCTTTCATGATATAATCATGATGTGACGATCTTCTGGACCTCCGACTGGCACCTTGGCCACGCGCGGATCATCGAGCTCTCGAACCGACCCTTCAACGACGTGGACCACATGCACTCGGTCCTGGTCGGGCGGGCCAACGAGATCATCACTTCCGAGGACACGCTGGTCCTTCTCGGCGACACCTTCATGGGCAACTTCGACGCCAGCGTCGAGGTGCTTGCACAGGTGAACACCGACAACATCGTCCTCTACCCCGGCAACCACGACAAGTGGGCCGACGCGTACAGAAACAGTGCAGCGCGGCGCGCGCGCTTTCGCGACCAGCTGCTTGAGCGTGGCTGGACGGTGCACGAGGACCGGCGGCCGTCGGTCTGGCAGCGCACGCTCTTCGACGGCACCGAGGTGGACGTCTCGCACTACCCCTTCGTCGGCGACTCGCACGGACAGGACCGCTTCCGCGAGCTGCGGCCGACCGACCTGGGCCGACCTCTCGTCCACGGCCACGTCCACGACCTCTGGCGGGTGAGCGCGAACATGGTCAACGTAGGCTGCGACGTCTGGGACTTCTGCCCCGTGCCTGAAGGCGTGCTGGCGTCCGTCATCCGCGACTGCATGATATAGTCCGCACAACACCAACGACGAACGGACGCACATGGCACTGATCGGCGAGGAGGAGCTCGCGCAGATGATCGCGGACGACCTGCGGTCGGCGGAGAAGAGCCTCAAGCGCACGTACGAAGACAAGAACTTCGAGTCTACGGCGAACGCTCAATACGCAAGCGCTCGAGCTCGGGTGTCTGACGCGCGGGTCAACCACGCACGCATGTGTCTCGAGATGCTACGGGAGCTTAAGCGATGAGCGCGTCACACGAGGACTACGTCGAGAAGATCACCGAGCACCTGGACACAGCGGCAGACTCGCTTGGTCGCGCACTTGCTCATGTGCGAGGTCTCTCTAACTCGCAGAACGTCGACACCTGGAACGCGAAGAGCCGGGCATCCGAGGCGTACTCGTCGATCGCACAAGGACACAACGACGTCGCGATGACCTACGTCAGACTACTCGAGATCACCACAAAAGCGGGAGCAACATGAGCGCGGACGAGAACTTCGAGGCCGCGCGAGCGATCTTCGACATGGATCGGTACGAGGCCGACAAGCGTTCCGAACTCGAGCTGAAGCGGATGCACGCGGAACGCGACGTCAAGATCGAGCAGGCGAAGGCCAGAACAGCGCGCTGGAACGCGATCGGCGTCTTTCTCGGGTTCGTCGGGTTCGCGATCGTGTGCGGCGTGATCGCGTTCTTCATCTGGAACGGGGTGAAGGGTCCCTCGGCCGAACAGCAGTCCGAGGAGCGCAAGTCGATCGCATGCTCCGAGGCGGGCGGCACGTGGATCGGTAAGATCGACACCCGCGAGTCGCAGTCGCCAGGTATCTGCGTCGCGCAGGGCGCGAAGGTCGCCGGCTGATGGCCCAGGACCAGAGTCTCGACGAGCACCGACACCGTGCGAAGATCGAGGACGTAGACTTCTTGATCGAGACCGGTACAAGCAAGCGCGACGCCTGTCGACGTGTCGGCATCTCGGTCAGTACCTATGAGAAGAGAAAGATCAAGGACGCGAGATGACCGAGGACATCGGCGAGATCTCACGCGCGATCACAACCGTCACATCCAGTCTCAGGGAGCTCGTCTCCCGTCGGGACCTAGTGCTTGCCGAGCCGCCGGAGGCACTGCAAAAGATCACAACCACGCTGCATGACAAGGAATGCCGCAAGACCCATATGGGATCGTCCTACGGCATCTGCAGGTTTAACACTGAACTAGACTGGACAGGAGATGACCGCAAGCGATGGCTTATCGCGGCGACGGACCGGATCGGGCGGTCGGGGAAGACACTCGAGGGGTTCGCGGACGCGGTTAGAACGGTGTATCCGGACCCTGATTAAGATACCTGGCATGGTTTTTGACTTCATCGATTTTGCGGTCCGGCCGGTCAACGCAGCGTTGTTTCTTGCTGACTTCGTCTGGTTCATCATCTACGCCTCGCGCGGCTGGTCTCGACTCAAGCCGTATCGCCGTCGTCTCAGCTACGGCGTGATGATGATGCTCTTTGCCGGAGCCCTCGGCAGCGCGGAGTCATTTCGTCGAGATGTTGAGGTGACCTACGTCAGCTTCTTCGTGCTCTTGACCGGACTGGTCGTCCTGTCCGCGTTGTGGATCGGACGCGACACGCCGATCGAGGACCAGTAGCCGCACAACCATGATACAATCGACACATGACCAACACCGAACAAGGAGCTCGCTGTGCAATAGGCGCCTGAACGAGACCTCGTAGAGACGAGGCCAGGCGCTCCTAGGAGCGCGAGCATGAGCAAGACCGACAAGGACTCTCCTTTCTGGGTCCAGACCCTGGACAACAGGATCGAGCACGACCACGCCGACGGCGTGTGCGTGATCAGCGACGACCGGCGAGACCGCTGGTCTGCCTGGAGCCAGCACCGCGCGAAGCACTGCGCGAAGCGCGTCGTCGTGGAGTTCACCTGCACCAAGAGCGAGCCCTACCGCGGACGCGGTCGGTGGAACGTACAGACCTGCTGGATCCTCAGCCGGGTCTGCGAGTGCCCCATCCCCGAGTCCTGGAAGCGCGAGGACCACGGCTGCACCGGCGAGCTTCGGCGACTCGGCTGTGTCGGACACACCAGGATCGAGCACCACCCCGAGATCCCCTGCCACTGCGACGACCGTCCGCCCACCCCGACCTGCACCCCGGCGTGGAACTTCGGATACGTCTACGGCGGCGTTCCGCACTGGTTCGTCCGCGAGGTGTGGCACTCGCCGGAGCGGGCTCGCGAGCGCGAGACCCTCGGCAGCATCCGCCGCGAGTGGAACGAGTACGGCGACGTTGAGGACGGCGACTTCGCGAACTACCAGGCGCGCAACAGCGCGCGCTGGCTGTGGTGGTGAGGAGAGGGATGAACGACAGCGAGAAGATCCAGGCGATCCGCGACCTGATCGCGAGCTGGCCCAAGGGAGACAACGGTCAGGACTACCGCCGCGGCGTGAACCAGGCGGCAGCGGCGGTGATGGCCGTCGTCGACGCGGACGACGGTCCGTCATGATACAATCATCCTGACAGATCGACAACGACGCAAGGACATCAACATGACAGACGACGGCATCCCCGACGGCGTGTTCCCGCGCGAGCGCCCGATGCAGCAGAGCTGCGAATCGCGCGACGACCACCCCGAGCACCTGGACTCCGAGGTGCAGGAGCTCTACGGCGGGCGCCGCGAGCGGTGGTGGACCAGGTGTCCGGGCTGGACGACCACCCACACCGTGACCGTCACCGACATGTCGGGCCGCATCGTCGGCACCGAGAACGTCGACCTGCGCGGCCACGACGAGTACAACGGCAGCACCAACGAGGTCCTCCTCACGATGACCTACGAGGCGCGTGAAGCCGGCGAGGTGCTGACCCCGGACGCTCTCGCGTTCGGCACAGCCGCCTACGCGGTGGCCCCGCTGATCTGTCCGTTCGACTCGGACAGGTGCCACGAGCACCTGTACGGCCTCGCCGAGGACCTGGAGGACGCGTGATGGACGACAAGCTCTGGAGTGACCTCTTCCAGCACGTGCAGAACGACATCGCGCTGCCACCGAAGTTCGCGCTGCTGCTCAAGCCCGACCAGCGCGTGCCGGACAGCAACGGGCGTTGGTACTACCAGATCGAGTGCGAGCGCCCGGACACGTTCACCGGCGAGGTCGGCATCGGCCGCGGCGGCAAGGCCTACCTCTCCCCGGAGATGACCGAGGGCGAGCTCGTGCAGATCGCGTGGGGCCTCTTCCAGGGCTACGTCCTGCACGAGGCGCGCGAGGGCTTCCAGTGGCGCGGCCGGCGCGTGTTCGGCCCGCACATCTCCACCGCGGCCCTGTGGGACGTGGCCGAGCGGACGGAGTACCGCGCATGACCGCGACGACGCACACCTTCAACTGGCACGATGAGCCCGAGCACTCGTTCCTCAAGAACGCGATGCTGCACTTCGTCGTGAACAGCCGCGAGCGCGGCGACGATCGCGAGATGTTCAACGAGCTCGAGCACCGGACCGACAAGTTCGCGCACGTCGAGCTCGGCATCACGATCAACGGTGTCGAGATGGACGCCAAGGCGTTCATGGACCGACTCGACCAGGGCGTTGACTGGGCCGTCGAGCGGCGTACCAAGGAGGCGCTGACCGAGAAGGTGCCGGGCTTCGACGAGCTGACCGAGACGGTCGCGGAGCTCGAGGCCGTGATCAAGGGGCGCGCGATCCAGATCGCCGCGGACGCGGGGTTCGAGCTGACCGACGAGGACGGAAGGTGGAGGTACCGATGAGCCGGACCAACATGGACGACGTCGAGGAGCTTTCGCTCGAAGAGCCCTGCGACTGCGGAGCTGCAGAGACCGAGTGGTGCCGCACCGCATCTGGTGGGTACACGGACAAGCTGCACACTCGACGCATCGCGGGTGGGCACTACTGCTCCGCGGTCGAGGCGTACGACTGCGAGGCGCCGGCGGGCTACCAGGTCGGTGGCCTCGGCGGCGGCACCTGCGGCGCTCCCGGTGCGCGGCCCGGCGTGTTGAAGACCTGCGGCTACTGCGGCGAGCCGGTCTGCGGACCGTGTTCGACGCTGATGACGCCGCCGGAGTTCGTCGAAGACCAGGCGCCGCAGCCGATCTGTCTCACCCACAACGAACACGAGCTCGCACAGTGGCTCGGCCTGGAAGGAGCGGCATGAGCTTCGGCAGCATCTCGTGGATCGCGGAAGAGCTGCTCGTGGACGAGAACGAGAGGCGGCGCGTCGTCGGCGTGCGGGTTGAGTCCTGCTGGTACGGCAGTACGGCGGGTCCGTTCGGCGGGATCGGAGGCTCGGCCATGACCGAGTTCACCATGACCGAGATCATCCTGCCCGACCGCAGCATCGTGTACGCGGACAAGCAGCGGATGGGCACCGTCAAGCCGGAACACAGTGACGAGTTCCGCAGGAGCTTTCCGTACATCAAGCCGCACTGGATCGAGATGGAGACACGATGACCGGCAGCAAGTCAGACATCAACGACCTGCTCACAGGCCCCGGTGGTTGGCGTCGTGTGCGCCGCGACGGGCACCTGGTCGTACAGAAGCGCGCCAGCGATCAGCTCTACGGCAGCTACGAGTCGTTCACCCTCGACGAGCTCACGGACAAGGTCCGCGCGTCCGGGATGGAGGAGTACCGGATCGAGGTCGAGACCGAGCAGGGCACCTACGGCGACTCCGACTACGGTGTCCTCAACGTCGTGGGCTGGCGCGCGGCGACCGAGACCGAGATCAAACTCGGACTCGATGAGATCGACCAGGGTCGCAAGCGCGCGCGCGAGTGGGAGGACCGCCAGATCGCGAACCTCAAGCGCACGCGACCCGAGCTGTTCCGCTGATGGGCTACGAGACGAAGCTGCTGGTCGTGCAGGTCTATCCTCGGCTTTCAAGCGAGGAGGTCTCGACATGCGGCGTCATCGCCGAGATCGACCTGTCGAAGGCCGGCCACACCACTCGGACCGGCCTCACGCTGTCCGTGGCGCGCGACGCCGCCAAGACCGACCCGTCAATGCGGTACGGGTTCTACTCGCACGACGGCAACACCGTGATCGCAGGGGATCGATACGGCGCGCCGGTCTCGTCGGTTCCGCTGGAGCCGCTGATCCGCGCTCTCGAGGCCGACTGGCGAGAGGACGGATACCGCAGGTTCGACCTCGCGCTTCGCCTTCTGTCCGGGCTCGTGCTCGACCCGAGCTGGAAGCACGAGATCGAGAGCGGCGCGGTCAAGGTTCTGCAGTTCGGCTACTAGAGAGAAGAGACAGATGAAGTTCAGGATCCCGTTCGTTCACAACGTGCGGCGCGGGCTGGCGACAAACTCCTCGTCGTCGCACTCGCTCGTGTACTTCGACGAGCCGCGGCCCGACCACGACTCCGAAGAGAGCGTGTCCGGCGTCGACCCGGAGTTCGGGTGGGACACGTTCAAGCTCACCACCCGCCGCGAGAAGCTGATGTACGCACTGGTCTCGATCCTGCAGCGTGACGGTGCGAACGACCGGTGGGCCGGCGGAAGAACCGACTCGGACTCGGTCGACATGGACCGCTACGCCGAGCTCTTCCCGGACCTTGCGGGCGAGATCGAGACCGCACGCGGCGGCTACGTCGATCACCAGTCCGTGGTCGGTGACCCCGAGCAGCTGATCAAGGCGGCCCTCGACCCGTACGTCGAGATCTGGGGTGGCAACGACAACGGCGACGACCCGCACGAGGACTACGTCGGCTACAACTCGACCTGGGACCGGGTCATCGACCGTGAGAAGTCCGGACACATCACACGCGTGGAGTACCTCGGATGATCGAAAGCACATGCGGCGAGTGCGGTGGCAAGGTGCTGCTGCCCGACCAGCTGCCAAGGACGCAGGAAGAGAAGGTCGCGTTCCGCAAGGCGTGGGACGCACGCGTCAGCGAAGGAGCCGACCGATGAACATGAGCAGCCGCCCGAAGACCGGGTCGCACGTCCGCAACACCAGGACAGACTCCACGGGATACGTCGTCGGCTTCGCGGACTTCGGGCAGACGGTCACCGTCGAGGTCGACGACGAGAACGACGGCGGTCTCGAGGTCGGCTGGTCGCTCTTCGACGTCGAGGTGATCCGATGAGCGAGACGCCCGAGCCCGAGGTCTCCGCCCGCGGCTTTCAGCACCACGAGCCCGTGCCGAGTGGGTACGGCGGTCACGTGCAGGTGTCCGAGTCCAGCGCGGCGTTCGTGCCGCACATCTGGGTTCGGACGACGTGCCCGAGCAACCTCAACGACCCCGAGAGTGCGCCGATCGAGGCGGTCGCCCACCTGACCCTCGAGAACGCGACCCTGCTGCGTGACCAGCTCACGCAGCTCATCGAGAACCACTACCAGGTCCGCTCGTGAGTATCAAGCTGCGGCGCGACCGAAACGCGCTGACCCTCTTCAACACCGTCAACGGTGACAAGGTGCGCTTCGCGGTCGGTCACTACTCCAAGGCACGCGTCCCGGAGCTGGTCGACATCAAGATCACGGACTACTGCCCGTTCGCGTGCGCCTTCTGCTACCAGGACAGCACGCTGGAGGGGTCTCACGCGCGACTGGAGGACCTCGCACGTGTCGCACGGGAGCTAGGTCGTGCCGGGGTGTTCGAGGTCGCCCTGGGCGGCGGAGAGCCGACCGACCACCCCGCGTTCCTGGACGTGCTTCGTGAGTTCCGTGCGGCCGGTGTCGTACCGAACTTCACGACGAAGTCGCTGGGCTACGTCAAGCGCAACTGGTCCTCGCTCGATCCGCTGGTGGGCGCGTTCGCCTACTCGGCCGAGACGGTGAAGGACCTGGAGTCGGCGTCGTGGATGCTTGCCGCGGTTCCGAGGGACCGCGTCAACATCCACTACGTGATGGGCCTCGGCACCGAACGCGACTACGTCGACTTCATGCGCGCCGCGAAGGGGCTCGGCTTCCGGGTGACGCTGCTCGGATACAAGACGGTCGGACGCGGCGGCTCGGTCGCGCACTCCCGGTACGACTGGTTCGTCGAGGCCACGAGACTTCTCGTGGCCGCAAAGGCGTGCCCGACCTTCTCGATCGACACGCCGCTGGCCGCGGAGTTCGCTGACCGGCTGCCGATCTCGCGCCGACACTTCCACACGAAGGAGGGCTTCGTGTCGGCCTACGTCGACGCGGTGTCGATGACGATGTCGGCGTCGTCGTTCAACCAGGAGGAGATGGTCCCGTTTGACGAGCGGTGGATCGAGCGGTACGCAGACATCGTACCGGTCTGATGTCGAGCGACGACAAGGTCGACTATCTTGGGTGGTTCGATGACGAGAACGAGGAGGGAAGCGACTACAGGGTAGTCTGCACCGAGTCGTCGTCTGGTCGGTCTGAACTTCACGTTGCTGTTGAAGGCAACACCGCTGCCGAGATCGCGGCCGACCAAAGCGGAGCGTCTGAAGATGATTTCTTCGGTGTCAGCTTCAAGGTAATACACAGCGGTCGTGCTTCCGACTGGGTCTGTCTTGATGAAGCCGCGGCTCGGGAGCTGTTCCGCGCGCTGTCACGCGCCTACGCGGACCGCGAACGGGACGGACGTGCACCCAGCGCATGATACAATGATCGACGTGATGAACGACTACGCGACCTTCTACACGCCCGAGGCGGGCCACACACCGCTCTCGAACTTCTACCCGTCCGAGATCGAGGTCGACGGCCTGCTGTGGGCGACGGTCGAGCACTACTACCAGGCCATGAAGACCCTCGATCCGGCAGCTCGCGAGCGGATCCGAACCGCCGCGACGCCGGGCGTCAGCAAGCGCCTCGGGCGGCGGGTAGACCTGCGGCCTGACTGGGAAGCCGTCAAGATCCCGGTCATGCGGCGCGCGCTGGCGCACAAGTTCACGCACGAGACCGAGGCGGGGCACTACCTGCTCGAGAGCGGTGACGGTGTGCTGATCGAGGGCAACACCTGGGGCGACCGGTTCTGGGGCGTCGACGGCGGCGTGGGCGAGAACTGGCTCGGGCATCTGCTGATGGCACGGCGCGCCGAGCTGCGGGGCAGCTTCTGATGCAGACCTTCGTCCCGTTCGCCGACCTCGCCGAGTCCGCGCGCGTCCTCGACCAGAAGCGACTCGGTAAGCAGCGTGTCGAAACTCACCAGGTGCTACAGGCACTCGCGCAGGCACGGCTGATCTGCACCGGCGAGGAGATCTACGTTCCCACCCGCGGCAGGAACGCGGGCAAGCCGACCAAGCGTCGGTACCCGCTGCCGCGCGAGCAGTGGCACATCGTGGACACCAAGGTCGGCTGGGACTCGCACAAGGTCACCAACATGTGGCGCGGCCACGAGCTCGGGCTACTGCTCTACCAGGCCGCGGTCTGTCAGGAGTGGACCTCACGCGGCTACAAGGACACCTGCCTCGAGAAGTCGACCCTGATCTACAACCACCTCGTCGAGCGCGAGTTCGGTACCATCACCGCCGGACGCACCATCCTCGAGCGAGTGCACGCGGGCACGCTGAAGGTCACCTGGCCCGCGTGGCTCGGCGACGAACGGGTCCACGCGAGCCACCGCGCGGCGCTTCTGTGGAAAGCGCCCGAGCACTACTCAGCGTTTGGTTGGACCGAAGAGCCCGAGTACAACTATTATTGGCCAGTGTAGAGTATTATGTCTACTGTGGCCATGTCTACTGAAGATCAGATCGACTTTATCGAGGCGTCTTCCATCCACTACGATCGGAAGATGATCATGATCGCGCTGATCAGGCTGGGAAGATGGACTACTCTGGAATGTCAGTACCCAAACTGCGTGCTTCCAGGTATCGACCTCTTGTTTGAGCCTGGTAGAGATCCTCGTCAAGCTCAGGTTGATCACATCTTGTGGAGAGCAAATGGCGGCGGAAACAGACCCGAAAATCTTCGCGTTGTCCACAGACTGTGCAACAACGCGCACTCCAACTCAGAGTGGTCCGAAAGAGCCAAATCAACACGTGCTGAGAACAACAGTGTTGTCACTATCTGTCCTTCCTGTGGACGAGAGTGTCGAGGCCAACAAGGTCTGAAGCTTCATCAGTCGTTCACTCCAAGCTGTTCGTCAGATCCGCAAGCCGCGCAAGACAGAGTGTCAGCGATGGTGATTCGCAACAAAAGAGACTCGCATAAAGAAGCGACCAGACGCGGTGTCAAGGCTTGGCATGCAGCCCGCGGCACCGCGGTCGCGGAACCAAGCGAACCTAAGAAATGTTGGTGCGGTGTGGAGATTCACAAAGACCGAACGTACTGCAGTCGGGCGCATTCCAACTCGAGGCCAAAGCCGCCCGAGTCCGAGGTCGGACCGCGATGAGTGACAACGCGATCGACCTCATCCGTGAGCTTCGTGATCTTCAGGAGCAGCTCGCGACACGCATCAACGAGCTCGAGAAGCCGTTCATCCGATACGCAGAAGCCGAGTTCGGCGACAAGCGGTGTTGCTACAGCCATCACACGCACCTGCAGATGAGCCGAAGTTCAAGCTACAAGCTCGACGGCAAGTCGGCGATCTACTTCGAGTGGGAGTGCGGCGACTACGGCACCGAGATGCAGTGCCATGATCACCAGCAGGGCGGCTCAATCACGGTCGCTGAGCTACTCGAGAACGTGGAGCCGGCCGAGTGAGAGGCGGAGGACCGCCGTCGGGTTGGTACGACTTCGGTACACACGCGCGGTGGGATGCGGAGGACATGCCGGACCTAGAGTTCTCCGACGAGGTTGACGAGTCCGGGATGCCGCTGTGGGAGAGGCCCAAGCCGCGGGTCTCTCGCGAGATGGCGATGCAGTGGACGGTGATGGCGGGCACCATCGTGCGATACTCGGGCACAGAGGCAGACAGGGCGATCGCAAACTTCGACGCACCGTCCCCAAGCGGCACGCGGGTGCGGATGATCTGTTCGATCGAGAGGGTGGAGACATGAGTAGATGTCCGACCTGTGGGGGTTCCGGCGAGGTGCCGAAGCACGTTGCGGACGCGCTTCACGCCGAGGACCAGAGCCCGGGCCGCGGCTCGCGCACCGGCAGCACGTGTCACTGCGACGGTCCGCCGCACGCGTGGACTCAAGGCTGGTGTCCCGCGGACGGTCCGCGCTGACATCATGATACAATCATCCTGACAGCGACACAACGACGAAGGACAACATCATGACGAAGGTCTTCCGCGGCATCAGCCACCCGAAGGACGAACCGGGTCGCAACAAGTACCGCGAGAAGGAGCGGCGTACCAAGTTCACCGAGAAGGAGGCCGCGGCCGCGGAGGTAGGCGACTACTACCTCGCGATGGAGGCTCCCGGCGGGATGCGCTACGCGGTCGAGGTCAACGGCGAGATCACGGTCGTGACCCACCAGCTGCACAAGAAGTACGACTGGAAGGAGTCCGACGAGACCGAGTGGCGCGCCTACGACAACGTTGAGAACCTCGTCATCAAGATCGACGGCCGGCAGACCGGCGGCGACCTCCGCTTTGCGGCGCTGCGCTCGATCGAGTCGACCCTACACGCGACGCCCATCGGGCGGGCGCTCGGCCGTGACGCGATGCGGCCGGTGGTCGAAGCGTTCGCGAGGTCGATCGGCTGCGACATCTGGCACGAGTACACCGAGTCCGAGCAGGCGTTCACGGTCGACACCAAGCGTCAGGGCCAGGCAAAGGACGCGCTTAAGGCGCTGCTCGAGTGGGCGCCCGAGAACGGCTACGACGAGAGGATCGGTGAGCTCGGCGCGGAGGTCGACGGTGTCGGCTACGCGGAGAACGCGGAGGAGTACGTCAAGCTGCTCGACGGCGACTCCGACGGCTTTGGCGGCGAGCCGCACGAGGACCAGCGAGGCGAGGCCCTTCCGCTGCTGTCCGAGCCGGTCTACTACGCGGTCGCCGGCGGCAAGGGCGACGGGCGCTCGTTCCGCTCGCGCCTCCAGGACCTCAAGGACGCGGTCGGCTACGACGAGGAGGACTGATGCGGATCAACAGCGGCAAGCAGGGCGTCTGCTACGGGTGCGGCGCCGAGCTCGAGCCGGTGATGCCCTCTGACGTGGCGCTCGCCAACATCGAGGAGAGCAACCAGTACAACGACGCGCTCCCGATCTTCTTCGACGGCGGGTACGGCATGTACCACGACCGCATGGACAAGGAGTGCCGACACAAGGTCGTCGTCTGCAAGGAGTGCGCGGACCGACTTCTCGCCGCGGTGCCCTGGATCGCGCGTCTCTTCAAGGAACGCTGATGCTCGCGCGCTACGGCGGTGTGGTCGTCCACACCGAGAGGATCGACTCCGGCGGCATGTTTGACGACACCCTCGGCGTCGAGGAGCTACCCGACGGGCGCTTCCGGGCGTTCGCCTCCGGCGGCTTTGGCGGCGGCGGCGTGCAGTGCTTCCGCGCTACGCTCGACGACGCAAAGCGCGAGCTCGGGCGCCTGCACGAGAAGCTGCACGGCTACGACGAGGAGGACTGAGATGAACGACGAGACCATCGAGGACGACATGCGTCGTCGCCACGAGCTCGAGATGCTGCGAGCGCGCAACCCCAAGATCGCGAAGGTCGAGGCGCGTCGAGACATCAAGGTCGCACGCGCGAACAGCGAGAACACCGCGATCGTGCGCGGCATCCTCATCGCGGCGACCGCGATCACGCTCGTGCTGCTCGGCATCTCGGGTTGCTCGGTGATGGTGTGGGGCAACGACGAGCCGGTGACCCGCCCGACGCAGGAGCAGATCGACCAGGAGAAGCAGGACGACTACGATCGCTACACCACGTGTACTGAGAACCAGGGTCGGTACGACGAGGACGAGAACAAGTGCTCGTTCGTCGACTGACGCCGCAGGAGAACTACGACCGAGACGAGTCGTTGATCTGTCCCACGCATCAGGACGCGCCGGCGATCCTGCCGGGCGGTGTCTGCCCGTTCGACCGGTGGCCTGAGGACCCGCTGCCGGAATAGTCTGATACAATGATTACATCAGCAACACCGACAACGACGACGTAGGGACAGCATCATGATTAAGTTCGGACTGGGCGTGCTCGCGCTCGTGATCAGCATCACCGGGTGGGTCTTTGGCGCCTACCTCATCATCTCGTACGCGGACGGAAGCGCTAACGTGCCGCCGGGGGATGACCCGCTTCAGTTCCTCTGGCGCATCGCGTTCACGGTGTTCTTCTTCGTGATGACGTGGGCTGTGATCGCGCTACTCGTGAACGAGGCGTTCGACTGATGACCGTCGAGGACGACATCGCCTCCTACGAGGGCCGGCAGGAGCGAGCCAAGGAGCGTGCCCACGAGGTCAAGATGCGCCGCCACACCGAGAGGATGGCGCGCATCAAGGCGAAGCGCGAGCTGATGAGTGATCGACGCTACCGTGGAGACCGGATGACGGTCATCTTCTGCAGCTTGTTCGCCGTGGTGGCCATTGTCATCGTCCTCTCGATCCTGTACGGCGCCACCAGGCCGTCACCACCGCAGTCGCCCGAGCAGCTCCAGGACCAGCGCGAGCGCTACGAGATCTGCATGCAGGTCGAGAAGGACCAGTACGTCTGCGACGACTAAGACCTCCCACAACAACACACCCAACCCAGAAAGAGATCACATGATCACAACCATCATCATCGGCGTGCTGCTGCTCGTCGGCTTCGCGGTCCTCATCTTCGGACCGCGTGTCGACGGCGAGAGCATCCGGATCTTCTCCGCGGTGCCGCTCGGCATCGCGTTCATCATGCTCGTCTTCTCCACCACCGCGATCATCCAAGCCAAGAACGTCGGCGTCGTCACCAGCTTCGGCCGACCGACCGGCACCGAGAGCTCCGGGCTCGCGTGGAAGTGGCCGTGGCAGAAGGTCACTGAGATCGACGGCACGGTCGACACCAACGAGTACAGGGGTGACGACGGCTGCATCTACGTACGCATCGGTGACGGCTCCCGGTCGTGCGTGACCGCGACCATCCGCTGGCGGATCATCCCGGACAAGGCCGACACCATCTACGCGGACTACCGCAGCGACGATCCGACCGAGTCGTTCCGCCGCGCGGTGATCTCGACGCAGTTCAAGTCAGCGGTCCAGGCCGTGCTGTCAGAGTACAACCCGGTCGCGGAGCTCGAGGTGGTCGAGGGGTCCAACGCGGCGTCGGCGAGCCAGCTCTCGTTCGCGCCGGACTACGACCAGATCTCCGCGGACCTCGAGGCCCAGATGCAGGAGCGTCTCGGCGACGACCCGCAGGCCGAGGTGGTGGACATCACGGTGTCCTACGTCTCGCTCGCGGGGTCGACGCAGAAGACGATCGACGACTTCATCTCCGAGGTCGGCCGCACCCGGAACGCCGCGCAGGCCCGCAACACCGCGGTCGAGCAGGCCGCGGCCAACCGGACGATCCAGGAGTCCCTGCAGAACAACTCCGAGGGCGTCCTGGCCTCACGCTGCATCGACGCCTTCGAGTCCGCGATCGAGAAGGGATACGCCCTTCCGGCCGGCTTCAACTGCCTCGGCGCGGGCTCCTCGGTGGTCGTCCCGGCAACCCGCTGATCCATCAGCATCACGGCCCGGCAGGGTGTCAAAGCCCTGCCGGGCACCCACCATGCATGATACAATCATCGCACACGACCATCACAACGACGAAGGACAGAACATGCGCAGGCTCCTCATCACCACCGTCGCGGCGTCCGCGCTGCTCCTGACCGGCTGCGGCGCGGAAGACGAGAAGGAGTTCAAGACGACCGACACCAGTTCCTCGTCCAAGATCGTGTTTCCCGGAGACGCCTACAACGTCGAGTACAAGTGCGAGGGGGCGAACATGGTCTACTCGAGCTACGTCGGTCTCTCGGTCGTCCCGAACGACCCGCGATGCACGGACGGTGCGCGATGAGGTGCATCGTCGACCGCGACCGCCACGGCGGTCGCCTCGTGTTCTCGGACATCTCCGAGCACGCGCGCGACAACCCGGACTCGATCACCGTCCCGATCGAGCTGCTCAATGCGGTGCAGACCGCGCAGTTCGAGCTCAACCGAGCCGAGGCGCGCGTGCTCGAGCGGCTCGTCGCCGAGCACCCGGACGACACACGCTACCGGCGGTGGCTGGACGACCTGAACGCGAGCATGCTCTCGTGAACCCAAGCGAGTACGAGGACGTCGTCAAGTTCACCGAGCACATTCGCGTGATGGCGAGGTCCCTGGTCGCAAGCCTGGTGGACGACGGCTTCACCGAGGAGCAGGCCCGCGGCATCACGACCGGCATCTTCTCGAACATGGCTCCCAGCGGAAAGGACAGCGAGTGACGAAGGACAAGCGCACCAAGGCCGACCTACTCGCCGAGATCGAGCGGCTGCAGGCCGAGGTCGACGAGCTGCGCGAGAAGCACAAGGTCCACCGCGGCTCGCCGCCGCACGAGCGCACGATGATCGGGAAGGCGGGCTACTCCGATGAGTGACGACTACTTCGCCAGCCGCGAGTTCTACCAGGTCGTCAACGAGGGCCTGGTGCCGAAGCTGGTCGACTCCGCGGTGTGTGTCAGTCTCGCGCCGCCCGACGGCGGCATCGACGCGAAGTTCGCGGTCGAGCTCGGCGCGATGATCATGCTCAACAAGCCGATCTTGGTCGTGGTCGAGCCCGGACAGGAGATCTCTGACAAGCTACGTCTCGTGTCGGATCGCGTCATCTACGCGGACCCGAAGACCGATGAGGGTCGCGAGAGGCTCGAGCACGAGATCGCCGAGTTCGCCGAGGAGTTCGGATGATCATCTACGACCTGCAGAACGGCGGGAAGTGCGAGGGGTTGTTCCTGTCTCTCGAGGGCGCGAAGGCACGAGCGCGGGAGGTGCTCGAGAGCTACCGCGAGTTCGACGGTGATCCCAATACCGAGGCCGTCGACTACGACGCGGAGTGGGTCATGCAGCGCGAGACCATCGCGCGCCACCACGAGGTGGGCAAGCCCAAGCCCACCCTCAACTACGGAAGCAGCGGCGGCCGCTTCGTCATCAGAGAGCGAGAGGTACACGAGTGAACGAGAACGACATCGTGCAGGAGTGGGGAGTCGGCTCGCAGCCGGAGGGCGTGCTGCTGTGCTCGCTCCTGTGTGGCGCCAAGCAGAGCTTCGGCTACAACGCAGAGTCTGGGATGATCCTGGCCTCACGCTCGAGTCTGCTGGTGGTCCTGGAGGAGTTCAACCGGTTCGGTGTCGAGGCCGGAATCCTCGACAAGCCGCAGGTCATCTAACGGACAAACCTGATATACTGCAACGACACATCACGCATATCCACGACGGAGGACGCATGACAGACACGAGGACCGCGCCGACCGCGGTCGACGCGGGACCGTTCAACGACTCGCTGACCAAGCCGCAGCTGATCGAGCACCTGCGGGACGTCCACCAGGTCTACCGCCTGCGCGCGAAGTCGACCTACGGCTGGTCGTCGCAGGAGCTCGGGCCGAACACCAAGGTGACCAAGGACACCATGCTCAAGCACCACGCGAAGCTGCACGAGTTCCTCGACGCGCAGACCGACCAGTGGTGGATCGAGCACCCGGAGGGCTCCGACGCCACGATCGTCAGCGACGCCGGATACACCTCCATCACGGTGCCGGCGCGCCACACCCACTCCGAGATCGTGACCGCGGCGCGCTCGGGCGCGAGCCGCGAGGAGCTCGAGGAGCGCGCGCAGCGGATCCTCGCCGGCGAGGTGCCGGACAAGCCGATGCCCGCGGCCGAGCGGTCGGTCGTCAAGCAGCTCATCGACAACGAGTTCGGCACGCTCAAGCAGCAGATGCGCGAGCTCGCGGCGGACACCCTCCGCGGCAACCTCGAGCAGGTCGAGGCGGACTGGAAGGACCGCCGTGCGGCGGCGCACGCCTACGAGACCGAGTACAAGAAGATCCTCCGCAAGGCCGAGGCGAAGATCGAGTCGCTCAAGGCGAAGGGCAAGGCGGCCGGCGTCACGGTCAAGGCCAACGAGATCCGCCGGTACATGGGCGTACACCTCGAGTTCGAAGGCTACGAGAAGGCCAAGAAGGCCGCGCAGGACGAGAACAAGACCGCGCTGGACCGAGCGCTGATGACGCTGGAGCGCCAACGTCTCGCCGCGCAGCAGAAGGTGCTGATGGCGGGCCTGTCTCAGTCCGCGGCCGACCTGCTCAACTCGGTCCCGACCGCCTCGGAGCTCATGATCGAGGCCCAGCGCGAGGCCAGCCTCGCGCCGAAGGAGCTCGAGGGGTGATGCACGAGGCACCCGAGAGGCTCAAGGATACGCCGATCAGCGCTCCGACCTGGCTGTGGGTGGCCTACGTTGTCGGCATGTCGGTGCTTGGCGGCGTGTTTGCGGGTCTCTCGGGTGTCGTTGTCGCGGTCTTCGTCATGGGCTTCTCGTTTCAGTTCTGGACGTTCGCCGTGCACCGCGGCATCACAAGACAAGGCGCAGATCAATGAACCCGATGAAGCCGTTGGTGCGTGACTGGCGTCCGCGGCACGTCCGCAAGGTCGGGTGGCTGTCGGGTGACGTCTACTGCCACAGGTGCGGGCGAGGAACGGCGTGGCCGTGCGCGAGCACGACCCGAGTCGACAGGCTCCTCGTGAAGCTCGGAGCGCGCTCTCGATGAACGGCGACTACCTTCTCGTCGTGCGTAGGTCCGCCTGGAGATGGCGGCCCTGCGTGCGGCGAGGAGGAATCGACGGCCGGCGCTACGGCGTCTGGTGGCTCGGGGTGTGGATCGGTATCTACCGACCGCGATACATGTTACAATGATCTAGCACGGCAACACCAAACATCAACGACAACGACGAAGGACAGCACGTGAGCTACTTCATGCAGAACGGCGACATGTTCGCCCCCACCGCAGGCCGCGAGTCGATGCTCAACGAGCTCCCGGCCGGCAACTACATCGTGGTCGAGGTCCCGATGGCGGGGCTGATGCTCAAGCGCGTCTCGCGCTTCGCGGACGACGGCCGCATGTACGGCGACGTCGACGCGCGGGCGGGCCGCATCATGCGGACCTTCCTGGACCGTCCGCGCGCGACCGGCGTGCTTCTGTCCGGGGAGAAGGGCTCGGGGAAGTCGCAGCTCGCGCGTGCGGTCTCCAAGCTCGGCTACCACTCGGGCATCCCGACCATCCTGGTCAACCAGCCCTTCGCGGGCGACATGTTCAACGCCCTGCTCTCCGCGATCGAGCAGCCGGCCATCGTCCTCATGGACGAGTTCGAGAAGGTCTACGCGGACCAGCAGGTGCAGGAGGCGATCCTGACCCTGCTGGACGGGGTGATGACCAGCCAGAAGCTCTTCATGCTGACCGTCAACGACAAGTACAAGGTCAACTCCCACATGAAGAACCGGCCGGGCCGGCTCTACTACTCCCTCGAGTTCTCCGGGCTCGAGGTCGAGTTCATCCGCGAGTACTGCGCGGACAACCTGAACGACCAGGACCAGACCGAGGGCATCGTGAAGGTGTCCGCACTGTTCGACGCGTTCAACTTCGACATGCTCAAGGCCATGGTCGAGGAGATGAACCGGTACGAGGAGACCGCGTTCGACGTCATCGACGTGCTGAACGCCAAGCCCTACACGGACAGCTACGCCACGACCTACGACGTCACGGCCGTCATGGCGGACGGCCGCGTCTCGGTCCCCTTCGAGTACAACGAGACGCCGCTGTCCAACAACGCGCGTCGCGGCGGCGGTGAGCTCTACTTCCACGTCGCGCTGGTGACCGAGGACGGCACCTCGACCCGTGACATCGCGGACAACATCGACCGCCGCGAGCGCAAGGACGAGAAGATCGCCGACTGGGAGTGGGAGCTCCTGGGCGGCCTCGACTCCGACGGCGAGACCCGGATCCACGTCAAGGCGAAGGACCTGACCCGGATGGACGTGGACCTCGGCCGCTACGAGTTCCGTACCGAGGCCGGCGACACGGTCGTGTTCAGCAAGAAGCCCGTGAAGGTGTACGACTACCGCGGCATCGGGAGCATGGAGTGATCGACCTGCTGACGGTCGCCGAGGTGGCGGAGGAGCTGCGCGTGAGCAAGATGACCGTGTACCGCCTCTGCCACTCCGGCGACCTGGCGTCGGTGCGTGTCGGGCGTTCGTTCCGCGTCTCGCGGGCGGCGCTCGACACGTACCTCGCGGACGCGAGGGTGATCTGATGCCGGACGGCGAGTACGTCGACATCTGGGGCTACTGGGACGGTATGCTGAGCGGACTGTGGGTACGCGACTCCGGGCTCTACTTCTTCTGCCACAACAGCGACGACAGCCTCTATCCGGAGAGCGCGCAGGGCCGGTGCTACGATCTGTGGCTGCTGCACGAGGTGCCCACCCTTCAGCAGGCCCAGGACAACCGCTGGACCCCTCCCGGTGACCCGGTGGGGCATGTCTACGAGGACGAGCTGCGAGGCTATCCAACGGCCACGCACGAGGGCGTGGTGTAGGTGACCGACTACAGCGAGCCGCGAGCTGATGTGTCGAAGTACACGGTCTATCCTCGAGGCTATGACCAGTCTCCGTTCTCGGACTCTGATCACTTCTGCGTCTGCGTCGAGCGATACCCGGACACCGGACGCTGGCGGATTCACACCAGCGGAAGCCTTATCTGCACCCACAAGGGCACCTGGACCTGGGACCGGCCGCAGGTGCGTCACCTGACCCGGTTCGACACCGCGGAGGCCGCGCTGAAGGTCGCGCTACGTGCGGTCGACAAGCGACCTGGTGGTCGCAGTCTGGTCAACGCGATCGAGGGTCCACGCGGCCGCGAGATCGCGGCGAGGAAGGAAAGCTGATGGAGAACCCCGCGACGTGGGGCGAGGCCGAGCGCGTGGTCAGCGACGCGCTTGACGCGGCGCACGAGGCCAGAGAGCGAGGCGTGGTCGGGCTGTCCACGGTCCGCCAGATCACCGACGCGCTGCGCAAGGCGGAGCTCCTCGTGGACGAGCCCTCGTGATCTACTACACGCCGCGGTGTGGCGATCTCGAGCCGCACATGTTCCACAACTTCATCGACGGGCAGTTCAAGGACCAGCACTGCGGCGGCCTGTGCGACTGCGGGATGCCCGGACCACACGGACCGGGAGAGCACAAGTGACGCTGTTCGCACTGACCGATCTGGAGACTCACCTGATCGAGAGGCACGGCGTGTCACTCGACATGATCCGCGCGACACGCCGGCGATTCGACAAGCCCGCGGAGCTGATCGCTCGGCAGAGCCACGCACTGATGCACGCGATGGGAGACACGGACCATGACCACCTCGATGACGGCCCAGCGGCTGGCTAAACACCTATGCCTGAGCCTGAACACCAGAGGTCGAGACCAGAGCATGAACTACGCGCACGAGGTCGACGATCACGGGCATCATGAACACGCGGGCGCGTGCTGTCACTGCTGGGCCGCGGCGAACGTTTTGATGACGGTGCTGGTCGGGGTGGAGGACGCGGCGCGTACCGACGAGCGGTCGAGAAAACCTCGAGAGGGTGACCTGTGGATACGGACCGACAACGACGGCGCGATGTGGAGATACGGATACTCGACCTCGACCAGCTCTGACCCGTGAGCTCACAGGACGACACGCTGTCGGTCTACTTCATGGACTCGAAGAGCGTCGCCTGGGCGGTCGGACGACTGATGAGCCGCGGCGAGTGGTTCGAGTACCGGCCCTACCAGCTTGCGAAGAACGGCAAGATCGCACCGCACACGGTGGTCATGCTCTCCGGGGTGGCGCGAGCGCTGGTGAAGGAGTTTCAGGAAGCGCAGGAGGAAGGAGAGATATGAGCCGGCCGGTGGCCTACGAGTACCGCGGGCACCAGAACAAGCAGCCGAACGAGGTGCTCGTCGAGAGGCTGCGCCAGCGCGACGCGGACCTCGCACACGCACTCAAGCAGATCAACAAGCTACACGCCAAGGTGGCTCGTCTAGAGGACGAGCTCGGACGACCAAGGAGTCGACGATGAAGGACGTACAGGTCAGCAAGACCACGGTGATCGAGCGGATGCGCGCCAACATGGAGACGCACACCGCGACCTACGAGGCGGCGCTCGAGCGCTACCGTCAGCGCCAGATCGACCTGATCAACGAGGCTCTCGACAAGGCCAAGCGCCACCGCGACGTGGACCGGTTCTTCCTCAACCGGTTGCCGGTCCCGGAGAACCACACCGACGACTACCGCATCGCGCTGGAGATGCTCGAGCTCGACGAGCGTGAGACGGTCACCCTGTCGCAGAACGACTTCAAGCGCTACTACCTCGACGAGTGGGAGTGGCACGCGAGCTTCGCGGCCAACACCACGAGCTACGTGGTGGGCGACGCCGAGTAGGGTGTTCGAGAGCTACCGAGTGCTGTATACTCGGTTCTGCCGCAACAGACGCACGACGACATAGGAGAGCAGAATGCAAGTAAACATCGGCAGCATCAGCTGCGACGACGAGACCCGCAAGGCCATCCGACGCGAGATGGGGCAGTCCGGTCTCGCCTCACGGGCCGACGTGAAGAAGTACGTCCTCGACGCGGTCGACCGCGCGTTCGCCAACGCCGGCGTCCCGAACCCCGAGGAGGCGGAGCCCGACGAGGACCCGACGGACGAGGAGCCCACCACGTTCACCGCAGACGCGGTCGAGGCGGGAACCCCGGCCACCGCGCCTCCGGCCGCTGGAGGGCCCCAGGAGCCTCCCTCGGCAGGCACCGCGGTCGGCTACACCGGGTCGGGGTACGTGCCTCCGACCACCTGATCCGTTCGCCGGCGCCTTCCTCGCCGACGAACACCGAGACGACCGGTGCCGCACACCCACCCCGCGGCACCGGTCGTTTCATGTTACAATGATCACGCGTCGATAGCTCAGCGGTAGAGCTCCGGATTCCAAACCCGGCGGTCGGGGGTTCAAGTCCCTCTCGACGTGCTCAAGCACGACCGACAACGACGTAGGGACACCTCATGCTTCTCATCGTGGCGCTGCTGCTGCCGATCGCGGCACTGTTCGGCGTCTTCTACGTGCTCACGCACATGGAGTCCTGGTACTACGAGCGGTACGGCTACTGTGGCACGTGCCACCGGTTCAGCCCCGAGCGTGAGGACGAGCTGCGATGATTCCGCAGGCCAGACCGCGGCGTTGGCCGCTTGAGCCGAAGAAGCGGTACGCCGCGCGCGTGAAGCGCTACCGCAACGCGGTGCGCCAGGAGCTTGATCGGCAGGCTGAGTGGCGAAGGTCGTTTCAGCCGTCGAAGCCTACTGAGGCGCGCCCGGGTCTCGAGGCGCTTTCCCAGGCCGCGCTCTCCGGACTGTCGGGAAGCGCTCGCACCTCGATCGAGTCGGGCACACTGGTGTTCAACGACGGCACGACCACGGTGATCTCACCGCGAGAGAGGATCCTCATCGCGGCCGCGCTGACCGCAGACCGACAGGAGCGCCGCGATGGATGACAACACACCGAAGAAGCCGTGGAGCCGCTCACGCGGTTCGTGGGAACGAGAGCTCGCGCAGAAGAAGGCAGCCGAGGACCTTAAAAAGCTTCTAGAACGTAACCGACGTCGCAGGATGGACGAGGACCGCAGAAAGCGTGCGGAGAAGGAAGCGGCCGACCTCGCGTTTTCAGCAGGCGCGGCGCAGGGTCTGCGAGACCCGAACGTGATGATCGCGATCCGTGAGTCGAAGGTCACGCTGTCCAACGGTCACGAGGTCGAGCTGACGGACCGCGAGCGGATGCTGATGGCGTCGGTTGTGATCACACTGTTGAAGGACGAAGGGAGAGGATGATGCTGTTCAAGAGCAAGATGATCTACGACCCGAACCAGCGAAGCTTCGGTCGGCACGGCAACAAGATGGGACTCACGATCGGGCTGACGGTCCACACTCCGAAGTTCCACGACTGCCACAAGCACGACTACTACACCTCGCAGTGGGACGAGCGGTCACGGCCGCTGAGCGAAGAGACCAAGGAGCGCCGGTACCAGGCGCATCGGCGGCATCGGCACTGCAAGCCCGGCCAGAAGCGCGGGCACGTCAACTACGTCGGCTACGCGTACTGGACCGGTCCGAAGCGGCGCTACACCTTCCGCTACATGGGACCGAACCACGAGCGCTACGCGTGGTGGAAGCCGTTCTCGATCAGTGAACATGGGCGGTACACCCGCTGGCTCGACAACGGACCGCAAAGTCCGACACCACCGACGACCGACGCGGACCTCGAGAGATTTCGACCCGCGATGGACGCGCACATGGCCGAGTTCCGCTTGAACATGGCGGACGCTCGGCGGCAGATGGAGGAGTACGCCGCGCGCCGAGACAGGGAGCTGGACGGGTGATGGTCGCGATGGGCCGGTGCCCAGCATGCCAGTGGGGTGAGCATGAGAACCACGTCGCGAGCTACGCGCCCGCACCGCCGGGAGTGATGGGCGGTCAGATGTGTCCGTGCACCGGTGACTGCGAGTTGACCGAGGAGAACCGTCGAGCGATCGCGAGGTGGACCTAGTGCGGTGTCAACGCGTGTGGTTAGGAAGATCGTCGAAGCGCGTCGAGACGTTCGATCAGCCGGCGCGTGACCGGCTCTTCTACCTCCTGATGATGAAGGTTGACCGTGCGACCTGGTCGCTGCAGCGTCCGCTCGACCGATGGGCGCTGCGCCGGCACCGTCACACGGACGAGTGTATGCGCGACTTTACGAGTACGGCCGACGGCTCGAAGCACCCGCACTGCATCTACTTTCCTCCGAGCTGCCAGTTTGACCTCTGGCTGTACGACCTGAGCGAGAGGAACATCTCGAATGTCCAGCGCGTCGGAGACTGACCTCTTCCGAGAGGACCAGCTCGAGTTTCACCGACGGGGCTTCCACGAGTACGGTGGCCGGTCCTGGCACGCGGGACCGTTCGAGACGTGCTGGCACTGCGGACGGCAGCGCGCGGTATGCCGCGCGAAGGTGCGTCATGATACAATCGACAGCGCGTGGGAACAGTGCGACGACATGAACCGACCGTCCGACCTGCGGACGGTGGTCCCCTACTGGTGTCCCTGGAGCGGCGGCTCGCACTACCACGTACGGACCTCACTCGGTTCGAGCGACAGACGACGGGCGCGCAAGCGCATGGTGAAGCTAGCGATGAAGGACAGAGACCGATGGAGCAGATCTCCAAGAAGCTGATGAACTGGGCGTCCATCCTGGACGACGGCACCCGTGCGCAGGCGGTGACCACGAGCGGGATGCCGTTCATCTTCCCGCACCTGGCGCTGATGCCCGACGCACACCTCGGCAAGGGCGCGACCGTCGGGTCGGTGATCCCGACGCAGGGCGCGATCATGCCCGCGGCGGTCGGCGTCGACATCGGCTGCGGGATGATGGCACTCCGCACGGACATCACGCTCGACCAGCTGCCGCCGCGCGACGCGTACTCCGCGCTGCGTGAGGAGATCGAGCGGGTCGTGCCGATGTCGGCCGGCAAGTACAACGGTGAGGTCTACGACGACGAGACCCAGACACGCCTCGACAAGCTGTCCGCGAAGGCGGTCGAGTACGAGTTCGACCCGAGCTCGTACGCCGGCAACTGGCGGATGCAGCTCGGAACGCTGGGGTCGGGCAACCACTTCATCGAGGTCTCGCTCGACGAGGAAGACCGGGTGTGGCTGTTCCTGCACTCGGGGTCACGGGGCGTCGGCAACAAGATCGCGCAGCACCACATCGGCGTCGCGCAGAAGCTGATGGAGCGCTACTTCATCACGCTGCCGGACAAGGACCTCGCGTACCTGGTCGAGGGAACTCCCGAGTTCTGGAGCTACATCCGCGAGATGCGGTGGGCCCAGTACTTCGCGTACCTCAACCGCGAGGAGATGATGCACCGCGTGTTCTCGGCGTTCGAGGACTGGCTCGACCTCGGTCCCGTCGCCGTCGAGCAGACGGTCAACTGCCACCACAACTACACCGAGCAGGAGACCCACTGGGGCCGCAAGGTGTGGCTCTCGCGGAAGGGTGCGATCAACGCCGAGAAGGGCACGTGGGGCCTCATCCCCGGCAGCATGGGCACCCGTTCCTACGTCGTGCAGGGTCGCGGCGACCGCGTGTCACTGAACTCCAGCCCGCACGGCGCGGGCCGCGAGTACTCCCGGTCGGCCGCGCGGCGTCGGTTCACCGAACAGGACCTGGTGGACGCGATGGGTGACATCGAGTACCGGCGTACCGACGCGTTCATCGACGAGATCCCCGCGGCCTACAAGGACATCGACACGGTCATGGCCGACGCGGCCGACCTGGTCGAGGTCAAGCACACGCTGCGCCAGATCCTCAACTGCAAGGGAGACTAGTGAGGTACCGACGCTGTACCGAGTGTAACCGGATGCTCGCGCTCACGCGTGACAACTTCCGGCCCTCGGGCAACACCAGCCGCTTCGAGGGGGTGTGCACCGGCTGCAAGCCGGTGACCATCCAGGAGCGAGCACGCATCGCAAGCCAGAAGATCAAGGACTCGATCAGAGGAAGATGATGAGCGTCAACGTGCTGCACTGCACCCTGTCCGCCTGGCGCGGTGACGGGGAGCTCTGCCGTTGGTGCAACGTCAATCCGCCTCGAGGCGGAGAGAGGTTCTGTAGCCTTCTCTGCGTCGCGGACTATGCGGACAACCACGTGTATGTCCGAGGCCGCCAGAAGGTCTTCCAGGCCTCTCAGGGGCCGTGTGACTGCGTATCCATGTCCCCGCAGGGCGCGTACCTGGACGAGAACCTGCGGATTCAGTACCTCATCTCGCCGCTACCGCACATGATCTGCGCGGCCTGCGGTGAGTGCGAGGAGCAGGTCGCGCGGCGAGGCGACCGTCTCACCTGCAACCACATCACGCCGCGCAACGGGATCCCGATGAGCGAGCGCGACTGCATCCACCACGTGGACAACCTCGAGGTCATGTGCTGGCACGACCACTCGCTCCTCAACTCGCTCGACCAGAGACGTGACCTGCTCGGCAGGTACCTAGGAAAGGACCGACCGCTGTGCTGACCATCAACCTACCTAGGCTGCTCGGCAGTCCAGACGACGCCTGTGAGCTGGTCGACCTCGAGTTCGCAGGTGAGTCCAGCGCGGGCGAGGACGTGTGCATCTCGTTCCGCGACTCGATGTCTCTGTCCGACGCCGCGGCTCACGCGATGACCGCGAAGCTTCTCGGCGTCGGCAAGGCGCGGCGGATCCTGATCAGAGCCGCGACCGAAAGGCAGGCCGACCAGATCATCGAGTCCGCACGCGCTCACGGCCTTGCGGCGCTGGTCAGCAACCTCGACGAGCACGGCTGGATCACGATGACACAGGACATGTCGGTCCGGTGCATCTGCAACGGCGGACCGTGCATGTGCGGCTCGCGGGTCCGGGACGACTACCTCGAGATGATCAGGACCGGCGGAACATGAAGCGCGTGGTCGTGCTGTGCGCCTCCTGCGAGACCCAGAGGATCATCGTGACCGGCGTGTGCGACGATCCCAACTGCGCGGAGCACACGTGCATGGACTGCAAGCGCGAGAGGGAAGGTTGGTAGCGATGGTTGACCTCGGTCAAGACTGCCGCAACAACGACAACGGGCCCGAGCCTGAGGTCGGCTCGTGGGTGATCGCGTCATACGGCTGGTGCCCTGACCGCGTCGCGTGGCGTCGCTACTCGAACGGGTGGGACTATTGGGTCGACCGGCACGGCTGCCGCCACTCGTGGAGCGAGCTCGTGGACCCGATCGACTGCCTGCCGCCCTCGGAGTGGAGGGAACCGGAAGATGCGTGATCCGGACCGGATGGAACCGCTGCTCAAGATGCTGCTCGAGCACTGGCAGCGTAGCGACAACGCCGACCAGCGTCTCGGGCAGTTGTTGATCAACCTGATGCGGGATGCAGACTTCCCGAGCACCAGCGACGCGGGACCGCAGCTCTTCAACGTGGAGGACGAGGCCCTGTTCGACCTGCTCGACGAGCTACTTGACAATGATGATCCCGAAACTCCAGCCGGGACAGGCAGCAAGATCACGGCAGGGTCGATCTCAACAAGCCGCATCTCGGTGACCCGACTGCCCTACGGCGCACCGCCGACCAGCGTGACCCACCCAATGTACTTCACGCCAGCAAGCCCTCCTACTCCTAGCCCGGGTGCACTGGGGATGGCACGCGCGCGCGCTCGGCGGCAAAGAAGGCGTATCGCTCGCGTCGTAGGTGAGATACCGTTGGCGCATGGCGTCCAACCGAGTGTTCCTCACCTTCGCGGTCGTGTGGGTGCTGCTCGCTCTCGCGACGCTCGCGTTGGTGGTCCAGAACGGCACGTCCTTGACCGCGGCTCTCGTTGCCTGGTGCGGCGGCGTGGTCACCTACCCGCTCGCTGTCGAGGTGTGGAACAGGACGCACCGATGAGCGCACCGGTGCGCTACGGCACCGACTCGTCGGGCCGTGCGATCCTGATGACACCGTACATGCACGACGTCTGGGAGGCGCTGCTTCGCTCGCCGCGGGTCAAGCCCTTCGCGAGCAAGGTGACGGTCGTGCAGGGCGCGTTCATGGCGTCGCTCGGCGGAGGCGCCTCGGCCTCAGCGGGTTACCACGACCTCGGCGGCTGCCTGGACATCCGGGTGTGGAACCTCTCGTCAAGCGAGCTGGAGGCCTTCATCCGCGCGTCGCGCGAGATCGGCTTTCCGTTCTGGCTCCGAGACGCGAGCCACGGCGGGATGGACTCACACGCGCACGGCGTGCTCGGTACCGACGCACCGCTCGCCTCGGGCGCGAGCTACCAGTGGAGCGAGTACCTCGCCGGACGAGACGGGCTGGCCTCGAGAGGCCGAGACTACCACTGGCGACCGACACCTCTCGTGACACGACCACCCGCCGAGCTGATGATGGAGGACGACATGTTCGAACAGAAGGACCGAGAGCTGCTGCAGCAGGCGGCCCGAGACATCGCCGCGAGCCGGCAGGGCTCCTACAAGCGGGACACCAAGCTCGCAAAGCGGGTCACAGCGGTCGAGAAGGCTGTCGACGTGCTTGGCCGGCTGGCCGACGACGCGAAGGACGACGCGACCCGGACGCAGCTGCAGCAGGCCAAGCAGCAGATCCTGGACGCGCTGGCGGACGGCGACGACGAAACCTGATATACTGATCCAGCACGAACGCCAACGACGAAGGACGACGCTGATGCTGACGGTCGACAACATCGACTGGGAGGGCGAGGTTCCTCTCGACGCGGTCATGCGGTACTGGGTTCCCGCATATCCCAACGGCGGCACGTGGGAGGACACGATCCGTGTCCTGGCCAAGTGCCCGGGCGAGCGGATCATCGTCGACACCCTCCGCGCAGAGCTGCGTGAGTCGGGTCGCTTCGAGCGTCCGATCCGGCTCTACCACCAGCCGTACGAGGTGGACGACGGTGAGGTCTATGAGGAGTCGTGGTTCGTCGGCAACGGCACCCACCGTGTCGTTGCAGCGCACCTGGAGGGCGCCGAGACCATCCTTGCGACCCGCGAGGACGAGACCGACGAGACCGACTTCATCGACGTGACGCTGTCCCTGGACATCTCTGGCTCCGACCCGACGTGCTCGCCTGAAGAGTCAGATCAGCTTGACTTCGTCTCCGACTACCTGCACAGCTTCCGGCTCGACGACGAGACGTGGGTCGAGTCACCGATCGCGAGCGGCAGCGACACGGTCAGCATCGGCTACGAGTGCCCGTGGGACAAGCGTGAAGCGCTGGTCGCGAAGGTGCTCGACCTCTGTGACGAGCACGGCGCGAAGGCCGAGCTGATCAGCGTCGAGCTCTTCTCGACCGACGAGGACGACGAGTGATGTTCTGGCTCGTCCTGTTCATCTACCTCTCGGTGGCGGTCGGAGCAGGAGTCCTCACGATGCGCACGCTTGCACAAACGATGCAGGCGTGCAACAAATGCGCGGGACCGTGGCAGTGGTGCCCGCACAGTGGGTACAGCTCCAATCCCGTCAAGCCGAACGGCATCGTCAGTCTCTACCACCTCAAGGGCGCGGTACCGCTCGGTCTAGTCTGGCCGATCGCGTCGGTACCCGCGCTGGTCTGGTGGCTCTCGGTACGAACGCCGACACCGCTGCAGGAGAAGCTGCGGCTCGAGGAGGTCGAGCGCCGATACAACGAGGACCAGGAGAAGCTCGCTCGAGCCGGACACGACGACCTGGACGAGGCCCTGACCGCGGCGGAGGCCGAGATGGGCCTGCGGGCGAAGGTCGACCGCATGCAGAGACGACTGCAACAGCGCGTCCGCGGCTGAGTTGTACTATTCACCAAAACCTGTTATACTAGAACCAACGACAACACGAAGGGCAACGACGCATGACCAAGCTGCACCAGCTCGCCGCGATCCTGAAGAGCACCAAGGACGCCGCGAACAAGGAGACCGCACCGGTCTTCCACACCGCCAAGGCGCCGGCGGAGTTCGTCGGCCTCACCCGGACCTACGAGCCGCTGGACGACGAGGGCGAGAGCCTGCCCGACGAGTCCACCCGCGTCAAGGCGACGGTGCCCGAGATGCTCGAGCGCTTCCGCCGGCCGATGACCCGGCTGTTCGACCTCGTCCTGACGATCGAGACGTCGAACATGAAGGCGTCCGCGGACGTGGTGGTCGACGGCGACGTCATCATCAAGGACGCGCCGGTCACCTTCCTCATGCAGTTCGAGAAGATGCTGCAGCAGGAGGTGCGCGGCCTCATCGTCTCGCTGCCGACGCTGGACCCCGCGCAGGACTGGGAGCTGTCCACGTCGGAGCGCCAGGGCATCTACGAGACCTCGGTCGTCAAGCGGCACCGGACCAAGAAGGTCAACAAGCCGATCGTCCTCTCGCCGGCGACCGACAAGTTCCCGGCGCAGACCCAGATGGTCATCGAGGACATGCTCGCTGGCCACTGGAACGAGAAGAAGTTCTCGGGCGCGGTCACCGGCGCGCGCAAGCAGGAGCTCGTCGAGCGCGTCGACAAGCTGATCAACGCGGTCAAGATGGCGCGCGAGTCGGCCAACGACCAGGAGGTCGAGGACAAGACCGCCGGCGCCGACATCTTCGGCTACCTCCTCTCCTGAGGTAGCCGGGGCAACAAGCCCCGGCCGGGGTCAAAGCCGTCCGGGGCACTCGACAACTAGATAGTGTCAAGGATCTCCCGGAGGCGCGCGTAACTTCGTCGTTGTCGGCGCGCCTCCGGGGCTAGACTTCCCGACCTGAATTGCGGGCGGGAAGACGGAGCATAGGTTCAGACTCAGGTGTAGGCTGAGAGAACGGTTCAGTGGAGGTTCGAGTCCTCCCCGCGGTACGTGCCGCGGTAGCCCAAGTAGGTAGAGGCGCCGGTAAGACTCAGGTGATCGCTCCAGACTGACCTCCTCCGCGTTCGTGAGATCTAACGTGGTGTGACATCGCTTCAGGTGTCTGTGCGGGTTCGAATCCCGTCGGGAGCGCTCCTCATGCTCCCGTAGCTCAAAGGCAGAGCGGTCTGATCATCAGGTTACGCACACCAGACATGTGCTCGCGAAGGAAGTGCGGAAATCGAATAGTCCCTCTCGACTGTGGCTTGAGGTAAGGGACATGGACTCGAAATCCATCCTCGATGTAGGCCCCCGTCGCCGGCTATGCGGCGGGGGCCGCCGCACGTCTGGACATGATATAATCGTCTAGACGAACGACGACAACGACCGAGGACAGCTATGACCTACCTACGACCGCAGCACCGCGGACCGCGTGAGCCGCTAGAGGTCGTGTACCACACCCTCCTGTGGACCTCGGTCTGGTCCGGGACCCTCCTCGCGCTGTTCCTGCTCTACGTGTGGGCAAAGTCGTGACCGAACACTACGCGATGGAGCACCCGCAGGTACAGGCGCTTGCGGAGAGCCTGGAGGACGTCGGGGTCTTCACGGCCGCGATACTGCGTAACATCGGGGTGCGCAAGGGCATCGCGCACGCGCTGCTCAACAGCGGGTGGTTCCAGGAGTACACCCGCCGAGTTGCGGAAAAGGCCTGGGCGGAGGGCAACGACACCGGGTGGCGGGACGCGGCGGAAGCTGAAGAGACCGACGGCGTCGAGACCGAGAATCCTTACAAGGAGGGCACGTGATCGGGATACTGCCGGGAGCCGGTGCGCTTGCGATGCAGCTGCCGAAGGACCTCGCGGGACATCGCTTTCGTATCGCGGACTCGGTCGTTAAAAGCAGGTGGCTGCAGGAGTTCGCGCGCCAGATCGCCGAGGAAGCGTGGGCCGAGGGCGAGGCGGCGGGTTGGGACAACTGTGCGGCCGTCACGCACGGCGTCGCGGACACAGACCTCAAGACCAACCCACACACCAATGAGGACGCATGAAGCTGACCTTGATCCTGGGCACGGGGGTCGCGACCGTCGTCGGCGTGGTCCTCGGGCTGACGTTCACGCCGCTGACGGCGGTACTGCTGGGCGGCGTGTGCGGCGGCGGCGTCGGATACGCGATCGACCAGATCCTGGAGGGATGATGGTAGTCGAGATACTGCACGAGTTCAAGAACTCCACGTGCCAACACTGCAAGACGTGGATCAAGCTTCTCGGATCAAGTGAAACTTCTGCGGAGTGGCTTCACGCGAATACGCTTGACAGGCAGTGTGCCGGTGCACCTCTCGCGGAGCCGATCGATGAGTGACAAGCTGCAGCAGTGTCGCGCGCAGTGGTACACGGTCGGCACCGAGTGGACGAGGCCGTGGTACGGGCTCTGGCGTGGACAATCGATCCGGGTCACGATCACGTGTCGGCTCGAGACAGGCCACAAGGAGAAGCACGGTGGCTGGGTTGCCGGCCAGGCCGCAGGCCAGACGCGAAGGGCATGGGTGTCGTGGTGAACAGCAGGTGGCTGCAGCCGAAGAACGGACGCGTCAAGCACCTCGTGGACGAGGAGCGGACGGGCTGGGAGCGGACCGAGAGGTCGGGCGCGCTCGTGTTCCGTTGCGGTAAGTACAGCAACGAGACGTGGCTGATCGAGACCAGCACGGTGCGGCACTGCCGAGCGTGCGCGACCTGGGAGGGACAGTAGTGGGTTACACGACCCAGTTCGAGGGCGAGCTAACGATCGAGCCGCCACTGAACCGCAGCGAGGGTGAGTTCATCAGCGCGTTTCAGGAGACACGTCGGATGGCCCGCGAGAAGGGCCCGCTCTTTGTCGGAGGAACGGGCTTCTGGGGTCAGGGTCACGATCCGGACATCTACGACTACAACAAGTCACCTCGAGACCAGCCGGGGCTGTGGTGCGAGTGGACGGTCAGCGAGCGCGGAGACAAGCTGTACTGGAACGGTGCGGAGAAGTTCTACCGCGCCGAGGAGTGGCTGATCTACATCATCGACAACCTTCTCGCTCCGTCGAGTGAACACTACGTCAAGGGTCACCTGGACGAGGACAAACGGCTTCACGACTTCACCCACGACCACGTGCTGAACGGGCGCATCATCGCGCGAGGAGAGGAGGAGACCGACGTATGGGGACTGCTGGTGGAGAACAACAACGTGATCATGGTGACCCCGTAAGCGAGATATGCGGCGCACGGATGGAGTCGCAGCTGCTGCCCGGGCACACCCACGTCTGCGGCGGCACGCACGATGCGGGCGACCACGTGTGCTCGATCCCGGGCTGCGGGCGCTACTTCTGGAGCAAGGAGAGCTAGATGAGGATCGGACTGGCCGGCGACTGGCACGGCAACTCACCGTTCGCGCAGCACGTGCTGCACCGCTTCAAGGAGGCCGGTATACGAGAGGTCTACCAGCTCGGCGACTTCGGTCTTGGGTGGCCTGGGCACGGCGCTCGGTTCCTAGCCGAGCTGCACGGCGTCTGCCGCTGGACCAACATCCGACTGAAGATCGTACCGGGCAACCACGAGAACTGGGACTGGATCAACGCGCGCGAGTTCAACGAGCACCGCGTGTCGAAGCTCACCAGCCACATCTCGATCCTCGGGCGCAACTGGCGCGGCGAGATCGGCGGACGGACGGCGGTCGCGCTGGGCGGAGCGCCGTCGATCGACTATCAGCAGCGAACCCAGGGGCGCGACTGGTGGGCCGAGGAGATGATCACGCTCGCGGACGTGGAACTCTGCGTCGCGGAAGGCGAGGCGGACATCATGCTCGCTCACGACGCGCCCGACGGCGGTACCCGCGCGGTCCAGCGGATCATCGATCACCCACACGGCTGGACGACCGCTGGTCTCAACTACGCCGCTGAGGGCCGCGAGCTGATGAACATGGCCGTCGCGGGAGTGCGGCCTAAGGTCTTCGCGCACGGCCACTACCACGTGGCGGGAATCCGGCAGACAAGCGACACGCTTTGGCTGTCGCTGCACTGCGACGGCAACGAGCTCGCGGCCGGGATCCTGGACACCGAGACGCTTGAGTTCGAGTGGCTGCCCCTCCTGTGAGGCGTTAGGATCTTTGTAGGGCAGGTCTCTCGAGAAGGTGGAGTGACCGATGAGCAAGTACAGCAACGTGCGCGACGACAACGACTCCGTCTCGTCGACAGCGGAGGAGACGGCGGACGAGGTCGAGGTCGAGGTCGAGGCTGTACCCGAGCCTGAGCCGACGCAGGTCGAGCGAGACTACACCGACGTGCGTTTCGGCGACGAGAACAGCAACGCGGTCAAGGACGTGCAGCGAGCTCTCGGCGTAGACGAGACCGGCATCTACGGCGCGGACCTGATGTACGCTGTCGAGCGGTGGCAGAACGAAAACGGCTTCGTCGGCGGTACCGGCGTTTGGCTGAACTCGGTTCAGCTCGAGCGACTCCTTAAGTGACTCGATGACGTGTTCATCAAACGAGCTCACAAGGAGGTGACCGATGATCAGCGACCGCCTGCGCACGGTGATCATCATCATTGTTACCGCCGTGTGGGCGGGCAACTTCATCGCGGGACTTGTGCCCGTGCTTGAGTACGAGCCCGACCAGGCGATCAACGCGGCCTTCATGCTCATCGTCGGCGGTCTGTTCGCCATCGGGGCCAAGAACAAGAACGGCGGATCCGGGGGGTCCGACGGTGGTAGCTCGGAGTAGATCAACACAACTCGGGTATACCGTGGACACATCCCCCCACCACGAGAACATGACTAGAGAGCGCTGGGCGGCGATGAACCATGAACGAGATCTTGGCCTACGTGGTCAACTCGGGAGTTTGGTCGGCGGTGGGCTTTGCTGTCGGGTTCTCGGTCGCACGGCTGCGGAAGGAGGTGCGCGATCTTGATGCGAAGGTTGATCGAATCGACCAGGAACATCGCACCGACTAGGACCCTCGTCGGACTTCTTTGCGCGTTTATGATACTGAGCGCGGGGACCACGACCCAGGCCGCGATCTCGGTCGCAGGTGAGCTGAACAGGCCAAGCGAGACGATCGAACAGCAGGACCCGGTCTTTGTTCCCGTCAACGCAAGCGTCATGGACGTGATGAACCAAGCTATCTCGAGCGAGAGGCGAGACGATGACTAGCCCCGGAAACCCCGTTCTTCTGTTCACCGCGATCCTGACAAGCTACAACTTTCTTGCCGGTGGACTGCTGACCGCGGAGATCCTGCCGGCAAAGGTGGCAGGTCTTCTGATCCTGCTCGGAAACGCGGTCGGTGCCGGACTCGCGGTGTGGACCCGCGGAGCCACGACCCCGACCGCTGCGGTAGCCGCGCGGGTGACCAGGTCAGGACTTCTGGTCGCGGGTCCCGCAGGACAGGCAGCCGCGGGCGAGGAGGTCGTCGTCGCACGCGCAGACTCCGGCGAGGTGGTCGCACCTCCGGTCTCGGAGGAGTGATGATGGTCGACGAGTCGTGGAACTGGATTCGTCTCGTCAACGCGGTCCTGGGCCTGATCTCCGCGATCTGGCTGCTGCGCGCGTTCGCACCGGTGTGGTCGAAGCTTAACTCGCGCGAGAAGAGCAACAGCTTCATCCTGCTGCTGTTCACCCTCACCATCGCGAGCCGGTCGATCACGCTCTGGAACGACCCCGGTCGGATCACGCTGTTCACCTTTTCAGAGACCGTGGTCCTGCTGCTTCTGCTGCGCCATTGCTACATGGTGACGACCCGTCGGTGGGATCCCGCGGAGAACAGTGACTTTCGAGACCGCTGACTGATAGGTTGGCCCGATGGTGGTGCCGACCGGAACAGCGAGTCCCTGGATCCTGATGTCAAGGTCGTGGCACACCTACACGCTGGTGTGTCCGATCGGTGAGGTCCGCTCGGGGGCCGACCTGCTTGCCGAGGCGCTGCGCGTCGAGGGAGTCGTGCGCTCACTCGGTCCGGGCATCGCGGCAGCTGAGGAGGCCGAGCTCGAGGTCGGCTGGTTCGGCTACGTCGACGGAGAGGACGAGCCGACACTCTGTGAGAGCGGCGGCTACACCGAGGAGGGTGACGAGGTTCTCGAGGCGGTACCCTGCGCGATCGCTCGAGTTGTTGTGCACTCCTGGCAGGTCTAGTTTACCTTTGCACCATGCAGGAGTCGTGGCGTAGTCAAGGTCTGTGCTCTCAGCTTTCCATCGACGATCCGCTGTGGGAGCTATACTTCGCGGACACCGACCTCGAGCGCCGGCCCGCGCGCAACTACTGCAACTCGTGCCCCGTCCGAGAGCAGTGCCTAAGGCACGCACTCGAAAACAAGGAGATCTGGGGCATCTGGGGCGGCTGCGACGAGGCGGACATCAGGCGGGTGCTGTGGGTCGACGCGCTGGGTTCGCGGTCGCCGCGGTCACGGTATCCGAACTGCCCGATGTGCAAGTCGCGGCCGAGCGCACTGCGAGTCTCCTCGATCTGCGACCTTACGACACGCCGTCGTCGAGACCGGGTCGAGTGTCGAGCGTGTGGCTTTTACTGGCACTCGAGCACGTCGGCCTACGCGGTCAAGGCGTACTGGAAGGAGCGCCGTCGCATCGAACGTGACCGACAGCGTCAGCCACAACCTGATAATATAAAACCGACCTCGTCGGCAGGATAATACGAATGTCTGAGTTTTATTATCTCAGCGCTGCTACTCTTTACCTGGGAGAACTGGCACCTAAGGGTCCTAGACAGCATCAAACGACGAAGAGACGGACAGGCGCATGGCTATCTATGACGACATCAACGAGCAAACACTGCTGCGCCTGACCATGAACGACGCACGTGCGATGGTCGACGTGTACTCAGACACGAACTGTCACCACCGGCCGAGTGACGTGCAGCACGGCGATCCGACGTACTACCTCGACAACTGCTCTGCCTGCTGGCGAGCGGTGTGGCCGCTGGTCCTGCTCGTGGACGCGAGGCATGACCAGGTCATACGCCGAGAGCTGGCGGGTATCGTGAACGGTACCGTCGACGCGGCGATCACGGCGCTGCGCGAGAGATGGTATGTCACTCCCGCGGGCGGCCGAGCTCCCTCGATGCAGGACCGGCAGCGAGAGAGGAGCCTAAACGACCTACGTTTGTAGGTCATGATACAATCACAGACGTGTCATCAACGACGGAAGGACCTGCCCTGACCACGCACATCTATCACGACGTCGACGGCGTCTACAACTGCCTGCCGACCGCGTCGACGGGATTCCAGTGGGGCTGGACTCCCGGATCGATGCTCTCCAAGCGGATCAACGGCTAC
>Ga0325400_1000164_pt1 | contig 43093 bp, 36 predicted proteins | sample PopdelMetagenome_2_FD_205662 | JGI IMG/M metagenome (GOLD analysis project Ga0325400, IMG submission 205662) | Populus deltoides microbial communities from Bellville, Georgia, United States - Xylem-PdKOR-R1 | ecosystem: Host-associated > Plants > Phyllosphere > Stem > Wood/Secondary xylem... | reverse complement strand
AGCTTCACCCAGTCCTGGGACCAGGCGCTGGGGCTTGACATCGGCACGCCGATGATCACCGAGATCCAGAAGCTGTTCAACGGCCAGTCCACCCCCGAGCAGTTCGTGAGCGCCGTCTCGGCGCTCCCGTGACCTCGCTCGACGACCAGAAGGACCTCTCGTGGTGTCGCTGACCGCAACTCGTCGCGTCACCCGGCAGCCTGAAGCCCGCCGGGTCGCCCCCTCCGTGGGGCGGCCCGGCGTGGTGTGGGCCCTGCCCGGGCTGATCTTCTTCGCCGTCTTCGCCGTCCTGCCGATGGCGGGAGTGGCGTACTTGTCCCTGACCGACTGGAACGGACTGAGCTCACCGCAGTTCGTGGGCCTGGAGAACTGGGCCCGCTTCACCACCGACCCGCAGATCTTGCAGTCGATCTGGTTGACCGCCGTGCTCCTGGTGGGCAACGTCGCCGTCCAGATGCCCATCAGCATCCTGCTCGGGGTCTGGGCCGCCGGCCACCAGCGCAACCGGGCGGTCCTGTCGGCGATCTTCTTCCTGCCGCTGCTGCTGTCCACTGCAGCAACCGCCATCATGTGGCGCCAGCTGCTCGACCCCAACTTCGGTGTCCCCGCACAGCTCGCCGCCGTCTTCGGCGGAGACGGGAACTTCGTCGGAACCCCTCGCGGCGCGATGATCGCTCTGGTCATCGTCACCAGCTGGCAGTTCGTTCCCTTCCACAGCCTGCTCTTCCAGGGTGCGGCCCGAGCGATCCCTCACACGCTCTACCAAGCAGCCATGATCGACGGCGCTGGACGCGTGCGGCAGTTCTTCTCCATCACCCTGCCCCAGCTGCGCAACACCATCGTCACCTCTGGCACGTTCATGGTCGTCGGCGGCCTGACCGCATTCGACGTCGTGCTCGTGCTGACCAACGGCGGCCCGGGCACCGACACGACGATCCTGCCCTTCCGCATGTACCGCGAAGCCTTCCAGACCTACAACTACGGCTACGGCAGCGCCATCGCCCTGCTGCTGCTCATCGTGGCCACCGCGGTCTCGCTGCTCCTGGTGCGCCTGAGCGGCTACGACAAGATGCAGAGCACCCAGGAAGGTGTCTGAGGCGACCATGAGGACCAGGCCCAACTACACCGCCGCAGTCATGACTTTCATCTGGCTGATCATCATCAGCGTGCCCCTGTACGCCGTGGTGGTCACCGCCTTCAAGCCCCAGGCCGGCTACATCACCGACGGCCCGCTCTCCCTGCCCTCCAGCTTCACCCTGGACAACATCGTCACGGTGCTCAGTGGAGACTTCCCGCGCTACGTGCTGAACACGCTGGTCGTCACCGCCATGACCGTGGCGATCGTCATGGTCCTGGCGGTGCCGGTCGGCTACGCCGTCGTGCGCGGCCAGAGCTGGCTGACCTCCAGCGTCTTCCGGCTGTTCCTGCTGGGTCTGGCCATCCCCTCCCAGGCCGTCGTCATCCCCCTGTTCCTGCTCATCAACCAGCTCGGGCTCTACGACACCCTCTGGGCTGTCGCCCTGCCGACCGCTGCCTTCGCGCTGCCCGTCAGCGTGCTGGTCCTCACCGGTGCCATGCGCGACATCTCCAACGAGCTCTACGAGGCGATGGCTCTGGACGGAGCCAGCCCCGGGCGGATCCTGACCACGCTGGTGATCCCGTTGTCGAAGTCCGGCATCGCCACCATCGGCGTCTTCGCCGCCCTGCAGGCCTGGAACGGCTTCCTGTTCCCGCTGATCTTCACCCAGTCCAGCTCGGCGAAGCTGGTCACCACGGGCCTGTACGACTACATCGCCCAGTACGGGGCCAACGTGCCCGCCCTGATGGCCGCGGTGATGCTCTCGGCCGTCCCGATCCTGCTGGTCTACCTCTTCGCGCGTCGCGCGCTGGTCGCAGGCCTGATGGGCGCCGGCGGCAAGTAAGACCGCCCCCCACCCCTGGACTCCACGAAAGGCCCTGGACCCATGACCACCACCGCCGACCCGCGCTCCACCGCCGAAGGGGTTCCTTCCTCCGGGGAGCCCGACGAGCAGCCCGGCCAGACCCTCACCACGCCTGCCCGCGAGAACGGCGCGTGGAACGACGCCTCCCTGACCCCTCGCGCGCGCGCTGCAGCACTGCTCGCGGCCATGACCGCCGCTGAGAAGCTCGCCCAGCTCGGCAGCTCCTGGCCAGGCGCGGAGACCGGCGTGGACCACTCCGGCGGCCAGGTCGCCCCCATCGCCGCTGTCGGTGGAACCGCCCCGCCCTTCACCGAGGCCATCCTCGGTGGTCTGGGTCAGATCACCCGCGCCTTCGGCACGGCACCGATCGACCCCCAGGAGGGCAAGCAGCTGCTCATCGACCTGCAGCACCAGGTCGTGGACGCCAACCGCTTCGGCATCCCAGCCCTGGCCCACGAGGAGTGCCTGACCGGCGTCACCGCCTGGCGCGCCACGGTCTACCCCACCTCCCTGGCCTGGGCCGCGACGTGGGACCCCGACCTCGTGGAGCAGATGGCTGCCGCCATCGGGCAGGACCTGGCCGCGCTCGGCGTCCACCAGGGCCTGTCCCCGGTCCTGGACGTGGTGCGCGACCACCGCTGGGGCCGCGTGGAAGAGACGATGGGGGAAGACCCCCACCTGGTCTCTGAGCTGGGACTGGCCTACGTCGAAGGCCTGCAGTCCGCCGGCGTCGTGGCCACGCTGAAGCACTTCGCCGGCTACAGCGCCTCTCGCGGTGCGCGCAACCACGCCCCCGCAGCCCTGGGCGCACGTGAGCTGGCCGACGTCATCCTGATCCCCTTCGAGAAGGCCGTCATCGCCGGCGGGGTCCGCTCGGTGATGAACTCCTACGCGGAGATCGACGGTGTGCCCGCTGGCGCTGACCACGAGCTGCTCACCACGCTGCTGCGCGAGCAGTGGGGCTTCGAGGGAACCGTGGTCTCGGACTACTGGTCAGTGCCCTTCCTGGCCACCATGCACGCCATCGCCGCTGACGCCGACGACGCCGGTCGTCAGGCACTGCGCGCTGGCATCGATGTCGAGCTGCCCCACACCATCAGCTACGGACCCGCCATGCTCACCGCCTTGGCCAACGGGGACCTGGAGAGTGCGGTGCTGGACACCGCAGTGCTGCGCGTGCTGACCCAGAAGGCCGAGCTGGGCCTGCTCGATGCCTCCTGGACCCCCGAGGGCGCTGCTAGCACCGCAGCGGTCGACCTGGACAGCCCGCGCAACCGCGACGTGGCCCGCCGCATGGCCGAGCAGTCGGTGGTGCTGCTGGCCAACCGCGGCGCTCTGCCGATGAGCGCACCGGCCAGCATCGCGGTCATCGGCCCCTGCGCCGACGACGCCGCCTGCCTGTTCGGCTGCTACTCCTTCCCCAACCACGTCGTGGTCAACCACCCCGACGTCGAGCTGGGCATCGCTGCCCCCACCGTCCTGGACGCGATCAGGGCCGAGAACCCCGGGGCCGATGTCCAGCACGTCCCCGGCTGCGGCATCCGCGGCGAGGACCGCAGCGGTATCACCGCTGCCGTCCAGGCCGCCGAAGTCGCCGAGGTCACCGTGCTGGTCGTGGGAGACCGCTCGGGGATGTTCGGTGCAGGAACCTCCGGCGAGGGCTGCGACGTGAAGGACCTGCAGCTGCCGGGGGTGCAGGACGAGCTCGTCCAGGCCGTTCTGGACGCCGCAGCCGCCACCAGCGAGCGTCCCGCCCGCACCGTGGTGCTGGTGGTCCTGTCCGGCCGTCCCTACGCCATCGGTCGCCACAGCGACCGCGCCGACGCCAGCTTGCAGGTCTTCTTCCCCGGCCAGGACGGCGCAGCGGCCATCGCTGGGGTGCTGTCCGGGCGGGTCAACCCCAGCGGTCACCTGCCGGTGCAGATCCCCGGAGAGGCGGCCAGCAACCCGGCCACCTACCTGGCCCCGCCGCTGGCCCTGCGCACCGAGGGGGTCAGCGAGATCGACCCCAGTCCGGCCTTCGCCTTCGGGCACGGCCTGTCCTTCACCACCTTCGAGGTGGAGGCGCTGCACGCCAGCGCCGACGTCATCGCCAGCAGCGGTGAGGTCGTCCTGGAGGCCGTGGTCGCCAACACCGGTCAGCGCGCCGGCGCCACGGTGGCCCAGCTCTACCTCGGCGATCCCGTCGCCTCGGTGACGCGTCCGGTGCGCCAACTCCTGGCGTTCCAGCGCGTCGAGCTCGAGCCCGGTCAGCGGGTGCGGGTGGCCTTCACCATCAACGCCGACCTGATCAGCTTCACCGGACGAGACCTGCGGCGTCGGGTCGAGCCCGGCGAGGTGATCTTCACCGCTGCGACCTCTTCGGGCCAGGACGGCCACAGCGCCGCAGTGGAGATCCTCGGCCCGGTGCGCCAGGTGGACCACACCCGCGTGCTGCGGCCCCGCGTCGACGTCCTCCCCGAGTAGCGTCCCGGTGGTGGTGCAGGAGCGGGTCAACGGGCGAGCCGCTTCGTCGCGCCGCCACGGTCTGATGACCGTGGTGGCGCGAGAAGCCGGTGTGTCCGTGCCGACGGTGTCGAAGGTCGTGAACAAGAAGCCCGGTGTCGGCCCGGACACCCGGGAGCGCATCGAGGTGCTGCTCAGCGCCCACGGCTTCCTCCGCCCCGAGGACGCCCGGCCCCAGCAGGTCTACGTCATCTTCCGGGACCTGGCGGGCCCGTACACCCTCGAGGTCGCCCGAGGCGTCGTCGATGCCGCCTCCGCGGTCGGCATCGACTGCGTCACCGGAACCACCAGCGCCCGACCTGTCGGAGCCTGGCTCGACGCTGCGGAGTCTGCCGGCGCTGTCGGGGTCATCCTGGTGATCTCCATGCTCACCGAGAGCGACCAGCGCCGGGTGATGTCAGGCGGCGTCCCGGTGGTCCTGCTGGACCCGCTGAACGAGCCCGACCACCGCATCCCCAGCATCGGGGTCACCAACTGGCGAGGTGCGCGCGCCGCCGTGGAGCACCTGCTGGCCCTAGGGCACACGCGCATCGGCATGGTCGCCGGTCGGCCCAGCTCTCCGGCCGGGGCGGCCCGCCTCCACGGGTTTCGAGCAGCGCTCAGCGAAGCGGGTCTACCCGATGACGCCTCGCTGATCAAGGCGACCGACTTCGACTACTCGGAAGGCGTGCGGGCAGCCTGCACCCTGCTCAGCCTCCCTGAGCCACCCACCGCGATCTTCGCTGCCAGCGACTCCCAAGCCCTGGGGGTGCTCGAAGCCGCGCGGCGCGAAGGTTTCGCGGTTCCTGGTCAGCTCTCGGTGGTGTCCTTCGACGACACCGCCGTCGCGGCCACCGCCTCCCCACCGCTGACCGCCGTCCGCCAGCCGTTCGAGGAGCTGGGGCGGGTCGCCACCCGCACGCTACTCGATGTGGCGGCGGGCCATCAGCCCACCGTCACCAGGATGGAGCTGGCCACGGCTCTGACCGTCCGAGAGTCCACGGCGCCACCAGCGGCGAGCTGACGACGAGGTCGAGCCAGGGCCGCAGCGCATCGACACCGGCTCTTGGTGACCTCGTGGTGGTCATCTCGCCGTCCCTGTCGACGGCCCTGGTCCACCTGGCCGGACGCCCCGGTGAGAGGCGCTCCTCGCAGCAGGCGCTCCTCACCGGGTACCTGGGCCAGGGGCGGAGGCGAGGTGTCGCTCCAGTCTGCGCGGGACCGTCGGGTCGTAGACCACTCTGGGTGTCCCGGTGGTTCGTATCCCGGACGGGACCTGCGTCACCACGCGGGGACCCGAGCAGCTCTTCGCGGACATGGCACAGACAGTCGACCTCACGCCGAGGGGGTCCGTGCTGGAGCTGCTGGAACGTCGGCGGGTTCTTGAGCCGGAGGTCACGGCGCTCGGAGCTGCTCGGACCGACCCGAAGCAGGCGGCGGTGACACATGCTCACCTGCCCTTGAAGGGGGCGGTGGCTGACGACGCCGGCCTCTTCGCTCTAGGAGCTGCCCCCGATGAGGCGGTCGCCCGGGCCCGTGGCGACGCAGCGCTGGAGGCACCCCTGCGGGGGGTGTCGGGTGTGGCCTCGAGAGCGAGGACATGGCATGCGTCATTCGGGACGTCGGCGTCGGCAGGTGGTGCGTGATCACCGCCTGCTCTGTGACGCGATCTGCGCCAGCGACCCGGAGGGGGCGCATGCACGGGCGCTGGTGCAGATCGCCTCACTGCAGGCGTTGCTGGAAGAAGGCGCATCCTCACCGTCGCTGTGACGGGGGGAAGATGCCTGCACTCAGGCCCCGTGAGCCCCCTTGGGCGGAGCAGCACCACCGTGGATGTCGCGACCGTGCGCGCTCGTCCCGCGAGGCGGCTCGGCGGAGCGGGCCGGGTGAGCGCACAGCCGGCGGGCACCTGGAAAGGTGCCCGCCGGCTGTGCGAAGCGGAGAACGGAGGTCAGACCTTGACGAGCTGCCACTGCTGGTTCAGGGAACCATCGTCGCTCCACTGAACGATCTTGGCGCCGTCCGCCGCTGAACCGGCGTCCACGCCCAAGACTAGTCCGCTGTTCACGTTCTGGATCTTCATGTAGGAGCCGACGGTGACCATGCGCCACTTCTGGTCGGCAGCGCCGCTGTCGAGCCACTGCACGGCGCTGGAGCCGGCGCTGCGCGAGCCCTCCAGGACCCCCAGGGCGCGTCCGCTCCCGCGGTTGCCGAAGACCGTCTGACCGTTGGTGGTCGTGACGTGCCAGGCCTGGTCAGCCGAACCGGTGTCGCTCCATTGGACTGCTCCGGTGCCGTCGGTGAGCGCGCCGCCGAGAACGCCCAGGACCTTGCCCGACGCACGGTTCACGATCTTGTAGTAGTCACCCGCGCTGTTGCCGAAGTCCTCATCGCCGTAGGTGATGACGTTCTTGTTGTTCCCGCCGTTCTCGAAGAAGCCGGGGCAGGTCACGATCAGAACGCGGCCGGTGGCATGGACGTACTGCAGGGTCCGGCTGTAGCCGCCGGCCTCTTTGACCTTGACTGGGGTCCAGGCACCAGCACCGTTGCCCGTGTTGACGCGCACGTCGCCCGAACCGTAGCTGTTGTAGAGGATCTTTCCGTTCGGCAAGACGATGTTGTAGGGGCTGCCGCCGTAGTCGATGGTTGAGCCCAGGTCCGTGGCGTTCCAGTACTCGGGATTCGAGCTGATCTTGAAGTTGTTCGGCAGCCCGGGCGCGTTGACGACTTCGTAGGTCATCAGGTAGCGCCCATCTGCCATCCGCGAGACCACCGGCATGCCAGGGCGCAGGTTGGTGTCAGTGGAGGCGACGTCGTTGACGACGGGGCCCCAGTTGATACCGTCTGTGGACGTCTGGTGCACGATCTTCTGGTTCTGGTTGGCCTTGTCCCGCTCGTCCGAGTAGTAGACGATCAGCTTCCCGTTGGCGACCAGGATGAAGGGCTCCCAGATGGGCTTGTCAGAACCTGCGCCCGAGGCGATGCGGCTGACGTAGCTCCAAGTGCGTCCCTGGTCGATGCTCTTGTACATCTCCAGGTACATCTGTGAGTAGTCGTTCGTGCTGGACAGGCCAGCGGCGAGAACGGTCCCGGCCGCCATGTTGCCGATCTGCTGCGGCAGCTCGTACAGGAAGGCGCCGTTGTTGTTGCCGATGCCGTTGCGGGTGTCAGCGATCTGGCTGATGCGGTTCCACGTCGCCCCGTTGTCGGTGCTGCGGTAGACGGGGAAGACGTTGCCACCGTTGGCCGAGGTCTGCTCGTGGGTGGCCAGCAGGGTGCCGTTGGTCGAGCCGCTGTGCTGCAGCTCGACGGTCTTGGGGTACAGAGCGCCGTAGCGGTAGGCGTCCTGCGGTGAGGAGTACAGCGTCGAGGGGCCGTAGGCCAGCGCCGGCAGGGGCGCAATCACCAGCGCGAGCGCTGCGAGGGCTGCTGCGAGGGCACTGGTGCCCAGTCGTCGGACGGTAGTGGTCAAGGGAGGGCTCCCTGGCGTTCGTCGGTGAACGTGTGTGCGGCCTGGAGCATCCGTTGCACCCGTGGCGCGCTGCATCACTGTCACAGCGAACTCACGTGGCGTCACGCCCGTGTCACGCAACAGTTTCTCGCGCAACCCCCGAGGCGATGGACGATGACGGTCCCGTGAGCGAGGCATGCTGGGGGCGGGGGCGGGGCGCGCCCGCGGCATTGCGGGGCGTCAAGCTGCTCAGCAGCTCCGGACCGTCCGGAACGACGACCTGGTGCCCGGCCGTGCACTCGGTAGTGCCGTCGGCGCACACTCGCGAGGCGACACGGTCGAGCAGGCAGGCCGACTCCCTTGCAGGTTCGAGAGCGACCCAGTTGGCGAGCGCCGCGAGGAGCTTGGGTGACACGACGTCGACGTCGCGCTTGAACTCGTAACGGCCCGACTCTCCGAGGTCCAGGACCTGCCGTGCCGCCTCGCTCACGTCCTGGTGGCGTGTGGGCTCGGGCGTGGCCGTCATAGCGGACTCTTAGCACGCACCACCGACGACCCATCAGCCTCGGGCCCTGCCCACGCAGACGCCGAGACCCCCCGGCGAGCGTGGGGTTTCCACTCGCCAGGGGGTCAGTCGCGTCAGCGGCGGCTGCGGGTCAGTTGAAGACCATGCCTCCGTCGCACAGGATCGACTGACCGGTGATGTACGCCGAGTCGGGGCCGGAGAGGAATGAGACGACCCCGGCCACGTCCGACGGCTCGGACAGCCGGTCGAGGGTGATGCCACCTGTGAACTGGGCCCACCCCCACTCCTCCGGCTGACCGGCGTCAGCCGCGACCTTCTTGGCGAGGTCTTCCATCAGCGGTGTGCGCACGATTCCCGGCGCGTAGGTGTTGACGTTGATGCCGTACTGGGCCAGGTCTCGCGCGGCCGTCTGCGAGAAGCCGCGGACGGCGAACTTCGTGGCGGAGTACAGCCCGATGCCGGGGTTGCCGACGTGCCCGGCCTGCGACGCCGCACTGATGATGCGCCCACCGTGCCCGAGGGCCCGGAACGTCCGGGCCGCGGCCTGGACGCCCCACACCACGCCTTCAAAGTTGATCCCGAAGATCTTCGCCAGGCTCTCCGGTGTGATGTCCTCGATCGGCGACTGCGGGGCGATGCCGGCGTTGTTGACCATGACGTCGAGGCCGCCCAGCTGGGCGACGGCCTCGTCCACGGCGCTGTTGACGCTGTCGCGGTCAGCCACGTCGACCTGCAGGGCCAGCGCTCCGCCGTCCTTGCCGCCGAGCGCCTCTGCGACCCGTCCCGCGGTGGCCGTGTTCAGGTCGGCCACCGCCACGCGGAAGCCGTCGGCGTGGAGCCGCTCGGCGATCGCCTGACCGATGCCCTGACCACCTCCGGTCACGAACGCCACCCGACCGTTCTCGGTCCTCGTCATGTCACTCCTCTCGCAGGTCTGCTGGGCCGCTGCCGGCGGCTCCGGTGCTGCCCCAGGACGGGGCAGCACCACCAGGTGCTCGTCGGGTCAGGCCGCAGCCGAGGGCGTCCGCGCCGTGTAGCCGCGGAAGCCCTGCTCCTCGACCTCGGCCAGCAGGTCGCGGTAGGCCGACATCCCGCCCAGGTAGAACAGCACCGAGTGCTTCTTGCCCGGGATGTTCGCTCCGAAGATCCACGAGTCGGTCTTGGGGAAGAGCGTCATGTTGGCGATCGAGGCGCACTCCTCGGTCCAGGCGTCCTCCACCTCCTGCGTCACCTCGACCACCGCACCCCGCTCCTGCGCGGAGCGCACCAGCTTGGTGACGAACTCGACCTGCACCTCGATGCTGGGCACCAGGTTGGTGAAGGGCCCGTTCGGGCCGAGGATCATGAAAAGGTTCGGGAAGCCCGCGGTCGACAGCCCGAGGTAGCTCGTCGGTGCGTCAGCCCAGTGCTCGTCGATGCTGATGCCGTCCCGCCCGCGGATGTCCATGCGGCGGTAGTTGCCGTCGACGGCGTCGAAGCCCGTGGCCAGCACGAGGACGTCGAGCTCGTGGACCACGCCGTCGGCGGTCTTGACGCCCTGGGGGACGATCTCGACGATCGGGTTCTCCTTGATGGAGACGAGGTCGACGTTGTCCTGGTTGTACAGCTCGTAGTAGCCGAGGTTGCACAGCGGGCGCTTGGCGTAGGGCTGCGTCGGCGTCAGGAGGCGCGCGGTCTCAGGGTCGTCCACGACCTCGGAGATCTTCTTGCGGATGAAGGCGGCTGCGGCCTCGTTCGCGTCGGGGTCCGTCGCGATGTCGCTGAAGGTCCCGAACATGAAGTAGAAGCCGTTGCCGCGCTCCCACGCCTTCTCGAAGATCTCCTCCCGCTCCTCGGCGCTCACCGACATGGTCGGGGTCGTCGACTCCTCGAAGCCGAAGGCCACGGACGAACCGCGGACCTGCTCCCAGATCTCGGGGTAGCGGGCCTTGACCTGCGCGACCTCCTCGGCCGTCGTAGGACCGTTGCCCGAGGGGACGCTGTACTGCGCCGAGCGCTGGAAGACGGTCAGGTGACCGGCCAGCTTGGACGCGGCGACGATGAACTGGGTGCCGGTGGAGCCCGTGCCGATCACGCCCACGCGCTTGCCGTCCAGCGACAGGTCAGCCGGCCACTGGGCCGTGTGGACCAGGTCGCCGGCGAAGGTGTCGATCCCCGGGATGTCCGGCTTGTTGACCGCCGCGAGGAGGCCGAGCGCGGTCACGACGTAGCGGGCGGTCCACGACTGGCCGGTGGAGGAGGTGACGGTCCAGGTGTCGCTCGCCTCGTCGAAGGTCATGGCGGTGATCTCCGTGTCGAGCTGGATGTCGCGCCGCAGGTCGTGCCGGTCGACGACCGCCTCGAGGTACTCGAGGATGTCTGGCTGGTCGATGTACTTGCGCGACCAGCTCCACTCGTCCAGCAGCTCCTTGTCGAAGGAGTAGCGGTAGAAGGGGCTCTCGGTGTCGGACATGGCGCCGGGGTAGCGGTTCCAGAACCAGGTGCCGCCGATGCCCGAGCCCTTCTCGAAGGCTCGCACCTTCAAGCCCAGCTCGTCCCTGAGCGTGTGGAGCTGGTAGATGCCGGCGAAGCCGAGGCCGATGACGATGGCGTCGTAGTCCGTGGACGCAGTGCTCATGGTGTCTATCTCCTTCGATAGTCCGTGGTGCCCGGAGGCCCTGGTCGTTCGGCCGCCTCAGCTGGCGGCGGGGATGCGGACGAGCTTCTTGTTGGAGAACTCGTTGATCCCGTAGCGGGCGAGCTCACGGCCGACTCCAGACCGCTTGACCCCTCCGAACGGGAGGTCGGGAGCACTGCGGCTGATGGCGTTGATCCACACCATGCCGACCTCGAGCTGCTCGGCGAGGGTGCTGGCGAGCTGGTGGTCCTGGGTGAAGATGCTGCTGGCGAGGCCGAACGGCGAGGAGTTGGCGAGCTCGACCGCGGCCTGCGGAGACGGCACGCGGTGCACGACGGCGGTCGGCCCGAAGAGCTCCTCGGTGAAGGCCCGCATCGCCGGGGTCACGCCCGTCAGCACGCTCGGCCGGTAGTAGGCACCCTCTGGGCGGGGGCCGTCCGCCACGTGCAGCTCGGCCCCCTTCGCCACGGCGTCGTCGACGAGCTCGTCGAGCTCCTCGACCGCGCTCCTCGACGAGAGCGGCCCCAGGAACGTGTTCCGGTCGCGCGGGTCGCCCGGGACCACGCTCTTCATGGCCTCGATGAAGCTCGAGGTGAACTGCTCGTAGACCGCGTCCACCACGATGAAGCGCTTGGACGCCGTGCATGCCTGTCCGGCGTTGGCGACCCGGCCCTGGACGGCTGCGGCCACAGCGGCGTCGACGTCGGCGTCGGCCAGGACGATGAACGGGTCGGAGCCACCCAGCTCGAGGACGAAGCGCTTCATGTGGCGCCCCGCGACCTCTCCGATGGCCGACCCTGCGCGCTCGGAACCGGTCAGCGACACGCCCTGGACGCGCGGGTCCGCGATGACGTCCGCGACCTGCCGGCTGTCGATGAAGGCGTTGATGTAGGCGTCGCGGGGGAGCCCGGCGTCCAGCAGCACCTGCTCGATGGCCAGAGCGGACTGGGGGCAGTTGCGGGCGTGCTTGAGGATGATCGTGTTGCCCAGGGCGAGGTTGGGCGCTGCGAACCTCGCGACCTGGTAGTAGGGGTAGTTCCAGGGCATGACTCCGAGCAGGGGACCGATCGGCTCGGTGCGGACGGTGGCGGTCCCACCGGCTGTGACCTCGAGCTCCTCGTCGGCGAGGAAGTCCGCCGCGCGGTCCGCGTAGTACCGGTAGATCGACGCCACGAGCTTCACCTCGCCCTCTGCCTGGGCGATGGGCTTGCCCATCTCGAGCGTCAGGAGCCCGGCGAGCTCGTCGAGGCGCTCCAGGTGGATGTCGGCGGCACGGCGCAGCACCGCCGTGCGCTCGTCCAGGGCGGACGAGCGGAAGGTCGCGTAGCAGCGCGCCGACCGGTCGACGACGTCGCGAACGGTGGCGTCGTCGACGACCGGGAACTCCGCGACGGTCTCTCCCGTGGCGGGGTTGATGGTCGTGTAAGCCGACATGGAGGGCCTCTCCCAGCGTGGTCGTCGTCGTCCCGCGAGCTGGCGGTCGTCCCGCCGGCGCACTCACCGTCGCACCGGCTCTGCGAGAGCGTCCAATACCGATGTGGCGGCTCATTGATGTCCCCTGGGTATCGAGCTTCGGGGCATCACGTATTGGACGGGTAAGGATGACCGGTGCCAGGCTCCCGGCATGAAGACCTTGCAGGTCCACGATGCGGTGGACAGGGTGGTCGTCGAGCTGGACCGGCCAGCGGTCAGGAACGCGATCGACGACGTCATGGCGGGCGAGCTGCACGAGGTGTGCGACGCGCTGGAGCGCGACCCCCGCGTGCTGATCATCACCGGCTCGAGCAGCGAGGAGAGAGGGGTCTTCGCCGCTGGTGCCGACATCCGCACCCTGCTCGACCGGGGTCGGCGCGAGGCGCTCATGGGGTTCAACGCACGGCTCTTCGGGCGCATCGCGGCGCTCCCCGCGCCGGTGGTCGCTGCCGTCGACGGCTGGGCCATCGGTGGCGGCGCCGAGCTCGCCTACGCCGCCGACTTCCGCCTCGCGAGCACGCGAGCGGTCTTCGGGAACCCCGAGGTGGGGCTGGGGATCCTGGCCGCTGCAGGTGCGACGTGGCGGCTGGTGGAGCTGGTGGGGGAGTCCATGGCGAAGGAGGTCCTCATGGCGGGGCGCAGGCTCACCGCTGCGGAGGCGCTCGACCGGGGGCTCGTGATCTCGGTGCACGAGCCCGACGACCTGCTGCCTGCGGCGCAAGCGCTGGCCGACCGCATCGCCGAGCAGGACCCTCTCGCCGTCCAGCTCACCAAGCGCGTGATGCGCGCCCCCCGCGAAGCGCACCCGCTCGTCGACGACCTGGCCCAAGCCGTCCTGTTCGAGACCGACGAGAGGCGATCGCGGATGACCGCGTTCCTCGAGAAGCGGAAGGCGTGAGCATGTCCCTCCCCCAGCGCGTCGGAGTGATCGGCGGCGGCACCATGGGCGCCGGCATCGCCCAGACCTTCGCCCAGGCCGGGGCGGCCGTCGTCGTGGTGGAGCGCGACGCCGACGCCGCGAGGTCGGCGCACCAGCGCATCAGCAGCGGCGTCGAGCGAGCGGCTGAGCGCGACTCCTCCTTCGACGTCGCCGAGGTGGTGGACCGGGTCCTGGCGGTGGACGACTACGACCGCCTCTCCGACGTGGAGCTGGTGGTCGAAGCGGTCCCCGAGGTCGCCGACCTCAAGCTCACTGCGCTGCGGCGGGCCGAGTCCGTCATCCCGGACGGCTCCTGGCTGGTCACCAACACCTCCTCCCTGTCGGTGTCGGACCTGGCCGCCGGCCTGAGCCGGCCGCAGCGCTTCTGCGGGCTGCACTTCTTCAACCCGGTCCCGCGCTCGTCCCTCGTCGAGGTGGTCCGAGGTGACGCCTCCGACGACCACCTGGTCGAACTGGCCGCGAGCTGGGTGGAGGCTCTCGGGAAGACCCCCATCACCGTGCGGGACTCTCCCGGCTTCGCCAGCTCCCGGCTGGGGATCGCCCTCGCGCTCGAGGCCATGCGGATGCTCGAGGACGGGGTGGCGAGCGCCGAGGACCTCGACACCGCCATGGTGCTGGGGTACCGGCACGCGACGGGGCCGCTGCGCACGACGGACCTCGTCGGCCTCGACGTGCGGCTCGGCATCGCCGAGCACCTGGCGCAGACCGTGGGGGATCGCTTCGAGCCGCCGCAGATCCTGCGCGACAAGGTGGCGGCGGGACACCTGGGGCGCAAGTCCGGCCGGGGCTTCTTCGACTACTCCGGCTCGGAGTGACCCTCGCCGCTCGTGAGCTCGCTCTCCGCGATGCGCAGCACCGCTCGCAGGGCCCGGTCCGTCCCGGCCCTGCCGGCGTGCCAGGCCATCCGCAGCAGGACGGGCTCGACGTCGTCGGCGAGCGGCAGGAGGCGCAGGTGCGGGTCGGCGATGCTCTCCACGATCGAGGACAGCGTCAGGGAGCACCCGACCTCCGCCGACACGAGCGACATCACGGTCCAGGTGTCCGGTGCGTACTGCACCACGTCGGCGTTGAAGCCGGCCTGGCGGGCGAGGCTGTGCAGCCGCTCCACCAGGACCGACCCGGTCTCCGCGGGGAGCGAGACGAACGGCTCACCGCGGAGATCGGCCATGGAGACCGAGGGGCGCTCGGCCAGCCGGTGCGTCTCCGGGACCGCGACCACCAGCGACTCCGTGGCCACGGCACGGGTGCTGATGTCCGCGGGCACGTAGTCCCACCGGCCCAGCGCGACGTCGATCTCGCCCCGCACCAGGGCACCCATCGCCAGCTGGGCGAAGCGCTGGCTGAGGAGCTCGAGGTGGATCCCGGGGTGCTGTGCCCGCACGGCGCGGGCCAGGCGGCCCACGACGACGTTGGTCGAGGCGCCCGCGTACGCGAAGCGCACGTGGCCGATCTCGCCCTTGCCGGCCGCTCGCGCCGTGGTGCCGAAGCGAGCCACCGCCTCGAGCACGTCGGAGGCGGGCCGCACCAGCGACTCGCCCACGGAGGTGAGGGTCACCCGGCGGGTGCTGCGGTCGAACAGCGGGGTGCCGAGCTCGCGCTCCAGCTGCTGGACCGCCCGGCTGACGGGCGGCTGGGCCATGTGGAGCCGCTCCGCAGCACGTCCGAAGTGCAGCTCCTCGGCGACGGCGAGGAACACCCGGATCTGCTGGACGTCCACGTCCACCACCCGCTCTCAGGTCTCGTGATTGATGCGATCGCGTCATCAAAGGCTGGCATCAAAGGTATTGGACGAGCATAAACACCTCTGACATGGTGAAAAGGTCTTCGACGCGGAGGAGCAGTTCGATGAGGAACTCCGGAGAGCGCGGGGCGACACCCTTCGACCGGCGGACGGGTGGCCCGCTGGACGGCCTGCTGATCGCCGACCTCGGTCGCGTGCTCGCAGGCCCGTACTGCACGATGCTGCTGGGCGACCTCGGCGCGACGGTCATCAAGGTGGAGAACGCGCTCGGAGACGAGAGCCGGAGCTGGGCACCGCCGCTGTACGAGGGCGAGTCCAGCTACTACCTCTCGGTGAACCGCAACAAGCACTCCGTCGTGCTGGACTTCAACGACGAGGACGACCGGGCCCTCGCCCAGCGCCTCACCTACCGGGCCGACGTGGTCCTCGAGAACTTCAAGCCGGGTGGTCTGCGCCGCTTCGGTCTGGACTACGACTCGGTCAGCGCGCAGAACCCCGACGTCATCTACGCGTCCATCTCCGGTTTCGGGTCGGCCGGTGGCGCTGCGCTGCCCGGGTACGACCTCCTGGTGCAGGCCCTGTCCGGGATGATGGACATCACCGGTGCGCCGGACGGCGACGGGTACCGCGCCGGCATCGCCCTCTTCGACGTCATGACCGGTCTGCACACGGTGATGGGGGTGCTCGCCGCCCTGCACCACCGCGATCGGACCGGCGAGGGCCAGCACGTCGAGCTGAACCTCCTGGCCTCCGCGCTGTCCGGGATGGTCAACCAGACGGGCGGCTACGTCCTCAGCGGCAGCGTGCCCCACCGGCTGGGCAACGACCACCCCAGCATCTACCCCTACGCGCCGTTCCCCACCGCTGACGGTGACATCGTCATCGCCATCGGGAACGACGCGCAGTTCCGGACCCTGTGCAGCGAGCTCGGACTCGCTGAGCTGCCGGAGGACCCGCGCTTCAGCACGAACGCCGCCCGCAGCAGGCTGCGCGAGGAGCTGCGCCCGGTGCTGGTGGAGAGGCTCGCCGAGCGTTCGGCCCAGGACTGGTTCGAGGCGCTCTCCACCCGTGGCGTCGCCTGCGCTCCCATCCTCGACGTCGGAGGCGGGGTCGACTTCGCCCGGCGCATCGGGCTCGACCCCGTCGTCACCGTCGGCACGGGAGACCGGCAGATGGCCGGCATCCGCCACCCCGTGACCTTCTCCCGCACGCCGGCGCGCTATGACCACGCCGCTCCAGTGCTGGACGGCAGTGGCGAGGAGGTGCGCCGGTGGCTCACCGACGACAGCCCTGCGCCCACCGAGCGAGCGACCGACGGCGACGCCCTCGCGACCGCGAACCGATGACAGCACGAGAAGGACGACGCACACGATGACGACCACCACCGGCCCCAGAGCCGTGCAGTCCGACTTCTACTCCGTCAGCGACTACCTGGGGGAGGCAGACCGCGACGTCGTGGCGCGGGTCCGCGCCTTCGTCGACGCGGAGGTGACGCCGGTCATCAACGAGTACTGGGAGAAGGCTGACTTCCCCTACGAGATCCTCCCCGCCCTGGGGCGGACGGGGATCGTCGGCACTGCCGTCGAGGGATACGGCTGCCCGGGGCTGACGCGTCTGCAGACGGGGCTGGTCGCGATGGAGCTGTCGCGGGGGGACGGGAGCGTCAACACGCTCAACGCGGTGCAGTCGGGCCTGGTCATGGGCAGCATCTCCCTCCTCGGTGACGAGGAGCAGAAGCAGCGCTGGCTCCCGAAGCTGGCTCGGCTGGAGAAGCTCGGCGCCTTCGGCCTCACCGAGCCGGACCACGGCTCGGACTCCGTGGCGCTGGAGACCCGCGCCCGCCGTGACGGGGACCACTACGTCCTCGACGGGGCCAAGAGGTGGATCGGTCTCGGTCACGTCGCGGACGCCGTCATCATCTGGGCCCGCGACGAGGCGGACGCCAAGGTCAAGGCCTTCGTCGTCGAGAAGGGCGACGACGGCGCCTACCCCGACGGCTACTCGGCGCACGCCATCCAGGGGAAGATCGGCAAGCGGGCCATCCAGCAGGCCCAGATCAGCCTGACCGGAGTGCGGGTCCCCGCTGACAACAAGCTCGCGAAGTCGGCCTCGTTCCGCGACGTCGGCGCCATCCTCAACCGCACGCGCACCACCGTCGCCTGGGAGGCGCTGGGGCACGCGCTCGCCTCCTACGAGATCGCCGCCGCCTACGTGCACGAGCGCTCCCAGTTCGGCAAGCCCATCGCGAGCTTCCAGCTGGTCCAGAACAAGCTGGCCACCATGCTCGCCGACCTCACGGCCATGCAGCTGATGTGCTTCCGGACCGGGGCGCTGCAGGATGAGGGCAGGCTCACCAACGAGCAGGCGTCCCTGGCCAAGATGTTCACCGGGCAGCGCTCCCGCGCCCTGTGCCGGGACGCCCGCGACCTGCTCGGAGGCAACGGACTGCTCCTGGAGAACCACGTCGCGCGCCACCTGACCGACATGGAGGTGGTGCACACCTACGAGGGCACCGACTTCATCCAGTCCCTGATCGTCGGGCGCGAGATCACCGGCATCTCCGCCTTCTCCTGACGACGACGCGTCCGTGCTGGTGCGGGCGCAGGAAGGACGACGATGACCACGTCGTTCGTATACGATGCAGTGCGCACGCCCTTCGGCAGGGCGGGCGGAGCCCTCGCGGCCGTGCGGCCCGACGACCTCGCGGCGGTGGTCATGAGGGCTGCCGCGGACCGCAGCGGGCTCGACCCGGCTCGGATCAGCGACGTCGTGTTCGGTGACGCGAACCAGGCGGGTGAGGACAACCGCAACGTGGCGCGCTTCGGCGCCCTTCTGGCCGGCTTCCCCACCTCCGTGACCGGGACGACCGTCAACCGCCTATGCGCATCGTCGGTCGAGGCGGTGATCCAGGGGTCGAGGGCGATCGAGTCCGGTGACGCCGACATCGTGCTCGCCGGCGGCGTCGAGTCGATGAGCCGGGCGCCGTTCGTGGTGGAGAAGGCGGCGAAGGCCTGGCCCTCCGTCGGCAACCAGACCCTCTGGAACACGGCGATCGGCTGGCGCATGACCAACCCCTCGCTGCCGCGGCACTGGACGATCTCCAACGGGGAGTCGGCGGAGCAGATCGCACGCAGCTGGGGGATCGGTCGCGAGGAGCAGGACGCCTTCGCCGTGCGCTCGCACCGGCTCGCTGCCGAGGCGTGGGGCGCCGGGGTCTTCGCCGAGGAGGTGGTGCAGGTGCCCGGGGCGGAGCTGGACCGGGACGAGGGCATCCGGCTCGACACGTCCGTCGAGAAGCTGGCGGGTCTGAAGCCGCTCTTCGCCCGCGACGGGGCGGGGAGCGTCACCGCCGGCAACTCCTCACCGATCAACGACGGCGCCTCCGCGGTCCTGCTGGCGGGCGAGGGCGCGCTGGACGGCGAGCCCCTCGCCCGCATCGCCGGCCGCGGTTGGCACGGGGTGGACCCGGACGAGTTCCCCATCGCCCCCGTCGAGGCGGCCAACAAGGCGCTGGCCCGAGCCGGGCGCACCTGGGCGGACGTCGACCTCGTCGAGCTCAACGAGGCCTTCGCCTCCCAGGCCCTCGCCTGCCTGAAGGGGTGGCCCGACCTCGACCCCTCAGCGGTGAACGTCCATGGCGGTGCCCTGGCCATCGGCCACCCGCTCGGCGCCTCGGGTGGCCGCATCATCGGCCACGCCGCCCACGAGCTCCGCCGCCGCGGAGGCGGAATCGCCGTCGCCGCGATCTGCATCGGCGTCGGGCAGGGGCTGGCGGTCGTCCTCGAGCGGTAGCCCGTGGGAACCCGCCCCGCGCACCTCAGCCGCATGGACGTCGCCCAGCTGAAGGCCTTCCTCGCCGTCGCGGAGGTCCTGCACTTCGGCCGCGCCGCCGAGGCGCTGCACCTCGCCCAGCCCCACCTCAGCAGGACAGTCCGCCACCTCGAGGACGACCTGGGCATGCCGCTGTTCAGCCGCACGAGCCGCCGGGTCGAGCTGACCGCCGCCGGTGAGGCCCTCGTCGAGCCGGCGCGAGCCGCGTTGCGGGCCCTCGAGGAGGCGCGGGACGCAGCGGTCAGTGCCCACGAGGGACGCAGCGGACGGCTGCGGTTGACCTTCGCCGGCCCGTCGTCCCACGCCGCGGTGAGCAGGCTCGCCCGCACCCTGCGTCGGACTGCCCCGGACGTGCGGCTGGACCTGCTGCCCGGCTGGTACGGCTCGGCGGCGGTCACCGAGCTGCTGGAGGGGCGCACCGACCTCGTCGTCGCGCGCTTCACGACTCCACCGGACGGGCTGGAGCACCACCGTGCAGCAGCGGAGCAGAGCGTGGTGGTGGTCCCCGACGACCACGACCTCTCCCGCAGGTCCTCGCTGACGATCGAGGACCTGCGCGGCCAGCCGCTCGTGACGCTCCCCGCTTCCGCGGGGTCGGAGGTGCGACGGGCGCTGGTGCGGAGCTGCCTGCGGGCGGGCTTCACCCCGGACGTCGTGCAGGAAGCCCCAGACACGTGGACGAGCGTCGCCCTGGTGGCAGCAGGCGTGGGACTGCACCTGACGACCGGCACCGCCGTGGCCCAGACACCGGCCGACGGCGTGCGGGTCGTTCCCGTCGACGGTGTCGAGCCGGTCTTCGTCTTCCTGCTCTGGCGCCCGGCGGACACCAACCCGGTGCTCCCCGGAGTCCTCCGGAGGGCCCGGGGGGTGTTCCGCCCGACGTCAGCGGAAGAGGATGCCCCCGTCGATGAGGGGTGACTGCCCCGTCATGTAGTGGCCGTCGGGCCCTGCCAGGTAGGAGACCAGCCCCGCGACGTCGTCGGGGACCTCCGCCCGTCCGAGAGCGATGCCGTCCACATACTGCTTCCAGGTGGCCCCGGGCTCTGCGCCGGTGTGCTTGGCCATCTCCCGGTCCACCGTCACCCACATGTCCGTGTCGACGACGCCGGGGCAGTAGGCGTTCACCGTGATGCCGTGGGTCGCCAGCTCCCGGGCTGCGGACTGGGTGAGCCCTCGTACCGCGAACTTGGTCGCCGAGTAGAGACCCAGCAGCGCGAAGCCCTCGTGGCCGGCGATGGACGAGGCGTTGACGATCGTGCCCCGGGTGCCGTCCTCGATGAAGATCTCGGCCGCCGCCTGGATGCCCCACAGGACTCCGGCCAGGTTGACCCCGACGATCGCCTGCAGCGCCTCCGGGGTGGCGTGCAGCACGGGCTCGACCTGCACGATCCCTGCGTTGTTGACCACGGCGTCGAGACCGCCCAGCTCCTCGCGCGCCTTTCGCCAGGCAGCGCGGACCTGGTCTCGCTGGCTGACGTCGGCGCCCAGGGCCACGGCCCGCCGCCCCAGCTCACGGACCTCTGCAGCGACGCCCTCGGCACCGCTCCGGTTGAGGTCGACGACCGCCACGTCGTGGCCGTCCTGGGCCAGCCGCAGGGCGATCGCCCGGCCGATCCCCTGCGCTCCGCCGGTGACCAGCGCGACCCGCGCGCCCCCCTCGTCGTTGCCGCTCATCCTCGTGCCGCCTCTCTCGTGGACCTGGTGGTGCGTCTGTCGTGGTCGGCGTCGGAGCTCAGGCCGTCGCCGCGTGGGAGGTGAACCGGCCGTACCCGCCGCCGAAGAACACCAGGGGCGGCTCTGCGCCGGTGGAGTCGAGCGCCTCCACGCGGCCCACGACGGCGAAGTGGTCACCGGCCACCGCCTCGCTCTCCAGGACGCAGTCCACCCACGCCAGCACGCCGTCGAGCAGGGGGGCACCGGATGGAGACTCCCCGTGCGAGAGACCGTCGAACTTGTCATCTTGCCGCCGGGCGAACCGCCGGCACAGGTCCTCCTGGTCGGCGCTGAGCACGTTGACGCAGAAGCTGCCGACGGCCCTGATGCGAGGCCACGAGGTCGAGGACCTATCGGGGAAGAAGCCCACCAGCGGCGGGCTCAGCGAGACGGAGGTGAAGGACCCCACCGCGAAGCCGAGCCGGGTCCCGTCGGGCTCGCGCGCCGTCACGACGCAGACGCCCGTCGGGTAGCGGCCCAGCACCTGCCTGAAGCGCATCGGCTCGATCGTCTCGACGACGGTCTCCGCGGTGGAGCTGTCCACGCCCGTGTCCTCCTCGTGCTTCGGCCGTCGCGGTCGGGTGTGCGCAGTCATGCGCTGGGGTCGACGAGGACCTTCATCTTCCGGCCCTCGTGGAGCGCCTCGAAGCCCTCGGCGAGGATGTCGCCGATCGCGATGCTCTCGACCCATCCGGTGGTGTCGTAGTGCCCGCCGGCCATCAGGTCGATCACGGCCCGGTAGTCGGACGACGTGTAGCAGAGGGTCCCCTGGATGCGGGCCTCCCTCAGGACGAGCTGGATGAGCGAGGTCTCGATCGGCCGCTCGTAGATGGCGACGCTGACCATGGTCTTGGACGGTCCCAGCGACGCGAGGGCCGCCTCGACCGCCGGCTTGACGCCTGCCGCGTCGAAGGCTGCAGCCGCTCCGAGCCCCTTGGTGCGCTCGGCGACGTAGCCGGGGACGTCCACCCCCGTGGGGTCGAGGGTCTGGGCACCGAGCCGTTCGATGGACGCACGGCGCACCGGCGAGGGCTCGACGACCAGGACGTCCTCGACTCCCTGCCCCTTCAGCGCGTGCCACAGGCCAATGCCGATCGGCCCGGCGCCGAAGACGAGGGCGGTGCCGTCGCCGTCGACGTTCCCGAGACGTGCCGCGTGGTAGGCGACGGACATCGGCTCCACGAGCGCCCCCAGCTGGAGCGAGACGGAGTCCGGCAGCCTGTGGGCCATGCCCTGGTCGATCACCGTGTACTCGGCCATTCCGCCGTCGATCGACAGCCCGTGGAACCCGACCTTCGTGCAGATGTTGGTCTTGCCCGCCCGGCACGGTGCGCACTCCCCGCACCAGTAGGTGGGCTCGACGGTGATCCGGTCGCCCACGGCGAGGGCGTCGACGCCCCTGCCCACCTCCACGACGGTCCCGGAGAACTCGTGCCCGAGCACGACGGGAGCGCAGCGCCCCGTCAGCGGGTGCGGCTCGGTGGGGATGAAGATGGGACCGCCGTAGTACTCGTGGAGGTCGGTGCCGCAGATCCCGTTGTAGGCGACCTGGACCAGCACCTGCCCCGGGCCGGGGTCGGGGCGGGGAACATCCGTCACCTCGACGTCCTCGCGTGCGTTCCAGACGACTGCTCGCACCGGTGCTCCTCCTTCGTGTCCTGGTCCTCGCTGCCGCAGGCGACGTCTCAGACGCCCGCGGTCTCCACGTGGGCGCGCACCGACCGACCGTCTCCGCTGACCCACCCGCGGCTGGCCGCGTAGGCGACCATGCGCGCGAAGCGCTCCTCCCAGTCGCCGGCGACGCGGCCCGCCGAGCGCCTCCTGAGCTCCTCCAGAGGGATCCACACGTGCGCGGACCCTTCGTCCAACCGCCCGAGGTGAGCCCGCTCGACTGCCGTCGCGAGGTCCGCCGCGGACATGCCGCCGGAGACGACCACCCGCAGTGAGCCGAGGTCGTCGGGGTGCTGCAGGGCCTCGTCGTCACGGGTGATCACGAGCTCCACCGAACTCCTCCTCCTCGCCTGCGCTGCGCTGCGCCTGGGCGCTCCGTCGCGCCCTGCGACGAGCCTGCAGCTCTGCGACCGGGAGCGACTGTCCGGAAATGGCACACCGAGGGCCGCGCGGCGGCACCGGGTGGGAGCCGCGCGTAACGTCCGCCGTGCGGACCTCGTGACGGTGCAGCGACCGCTACCCGTCGGGCGACCCTCGCCCCACCGGAGGTGCGCTCGACGGACCGGAGGAGTGGGCAGTGACGGGAAGCCTGGTGCGGCCACGGCCGGGGAGCGCCGTGCACGTCGCGGCCGCCGCGGCCTACGAGCGGCCCGTGATGTTCGTGGACGGTTCCTGGCAGGACGGAGCAGACGGCGCGGCGGGCGCTGCGAGCGTGGTCGACCCAGCCACCGGTGAGCAGGTGTCGTCCTGGGCAGGGGCGTCCGTCGACCAGGTGGAGGCTGCCTGCGGGGCAGCGGCGCGGGCCTTCCCGGCCTGGGCGGGCTCGCGACCGGAGCTGAGGGCCGAGGTCCTGCGCGGCGCGGCCGACCACCTCGAGGCGGACCTCGACTCCGCCGCCTCGACCATGACCGTCGAGCAGGGCAAGACCCTCGCCGAGGCGCGCGCGGAGTTCGTCTCCATCGTCGAGCTCTTCCGCTGGTTCGCCGACCGCGCGTCCGGTCCCGCGTCCCGGCAGGAGCCCGGGTCGGTTCCCGGGGGACGTGTCGAGGTGCAGCACCTTCCCGTCGGGCCGGTAGCCGTGATGACGCCGTGGAACTTCCCCGCCTCCCTGGCCGCGCGCAAGGTCGCCGCCGCCTTCGCCGTCGGGTGCACGGCAGTGGTCAAGCCCGCTCTCGAGACGCCCGCCTCCTTCCTGGTCGTCGCGAGGGCCCTGCAGGCGGCCGGGCTGCCGCCGGGCGTGCTGAGCGTGGTCAACGGAGATCCCGCCCGGACGAGCAGTGCGCTGATCGCGTCCCAGCACGTCCGCGCGGTCAGCTTCACCGGCTCGACGGCCGTCGGAAGGCTCGTCGCCCGCGCTGCAGCCGACCGCCTCGTGCACACGACCCTCGAGCTCGGCGGGCATGCCCCTGTCGTCGTGACCGAGGACGTCGACGTCACGGCAGTCGCCCGGTCGATCGCCGCGACGAAGTTCCGCAACGCCGGTCAGGTCTGCATCGCCCCCACCCGCTTCCTCGTCGCCGCGACCGTGTACGACGAGTTCGTCGACGAGTTCACCCGCTTCGCCCGCGGGCTGCGCGTCGCTCCGGGTCTGCTGGACGGCGCGCAGATGGGCCCGATGGCGCTGGAACGCCGACGGACCGCCCTGCTCGACCTCGTCGACCGGTCGGTGCTGTCCGGAGCTGAGCTCGTCTGCGGTGGCGAGGCCGACGGGGACGACGGCTGGTTCGTGCAGCCCACCGTGCTCACCCAAGCCCCCGCGGGGTCGCCGGTCATGAACGAAGAGCCCTTCGGCCCGGTCGCCGTCATCAACCCGGTCCGCACGGACGACGAGGCCGTGCTCGAGGCCAACCGGCTCTCCGTGGGGCTCGCCGGTTACGTCTTCACCCGTGACGCGATCCGGGGGAGGTCGCTCGCCGCACGGCTCGACGTGGGGACCGTCGGCATCAACACCGGCGTGGTGGTGCACCGCGACTCCCCGCTCGGTGGGGTGAAGGACAGCGGCTGGGGCAGTGACGGCGGGCTGGAGGGCATGCGCGAGTTCCAGCACGCCAAGGCCGTCAGCACCGGCGCCTGACGCCGGGGCCCCAGGCCGCGCGGACATCGATGCGGGAGGCGCACCGATCGATGCCGGACAGGTCTTGGACATGCCCAGCGGTCGCGTGGATGCTCGCTGACCTGCGAAAGCGCGACGGAGCGTCCCAGAACGGGACACTGCGCGGCGCCGAGCCCGTGCGACGTTGAGCGCGGCCGACCACGACGCCGTGGGTGTGCCCGACCAGGGCCGCGGACCACACAGCGAAGGAGCTGGAGATGTCACTGAAGTTCGGTACCTTCATGGCCCCGTTCCACTGCCCCGTCGGGCAGGACCCGACGTACGCGGTCGAGCGCGACCTCGACGTGCTCCGCCACATGGACATGCTGGGGTTCGAGGAGGCGTGGGTGGGGGAGCACCACTCCTGCGGCCACGAGCTGATCCCGGACCCGATGCTCTTCATCGCCTACGCCGCCAACCACGTGCGGCACATGAAGCTCGGCGCGGGGGTCGTCTCCCTGCCGTACCACAACCCCCTGTGGGTGGCGGACCGCGCGCTGTTCCTCGACCGGCTGCTCCGCGGCCGCTTCATGCTCGGGCTCGGGCCGGGTGCCCTGCCCACGGACGCCACGATGATCGGTCTCAGCATGGAGGACCAGCGCACGGCGTTCGAGGAGGACGTCGACGTGCTCATGGCCATCCTGCGCGGGGACTCGGTCACCAAGAAGACCAGCCGCTACAACCTGGTCGACGCCCGCACGCAGCTCGCGCCGTACAGCGACTTCGACATCGTCGTGGCGGCCATCGCCAGCCCGACCGGACCGCGGACGGCGGCCAAGAACGGGATCGACCTCCTCTCGGTTGGGGCCACGGCGGCGGGTGGCTTCGACGCGCTCGCCCTGCACTGGGACGTCATGGAGGAGCGCAGCGCCCAGTTCGGGCACACGCCGGACCGGCGCGGCTGGCGGCTCGCAGGCCCCATGCACCTCGCCGAGACGAAGGAGCAGGCCATCGAGGACGTCAGGTACGGGCTCGACGCCTGGTGCGACTACACCCAGGACGTGCTGGCCGCGCCTCACTTCCGAGCGGCCGGCAAGACCTTCGAGGAGCGGGTCGCCTGGGTCAACGAGACCGGTCTCGGCATCATCGGGACGCCGGACGAGGCGGTCGCCCAGATCGAGAGGCTGGAGAAGCAGTCCGGCGGCTTCGGCTCCTACCTGCTCATCCACCACGAGTGGGCCCGCCACGACGCCACGCTGCGCAGCTACGAACTGTTCGCCAACCACGTGAAGCCGAAGTTCCAGGGCAGCACGAAGAGGCTGCACCAGGCCTCGGACTACGCGCGCTCGCGCTGGTCCGAACTGGACCAGCGGCAGGCCGACGCCATCGCCGCGGCGACGGAGCGCCACTCCAAGGAGCGGGTCGGAGCCTGACGGCGCGGCAAGGTGCTGACCGCGGCGTCCAGCCGCCTGCGGTCAGCACCTTGCCGCTCGAGGCGGCGGCAAGGGCGGACGCGCCCGGCCGGGGACGACGGGAGGACCGCATGATCGACCGAGACAGGGAGTGCCTCGACAGCGGCGGCCGTGCGGTCGCCGTGCGCCCGGAGATCGCAGACTCCTGGAAGCGGAGCCGGCTCTGCGGTGTCGACCCCGACCGCGTGAGTGCGGTCCCGGGCGAGGCCGAGCTCGACACGCGCTTCGCCAGAACGGCCGTCCCCGTGCTCAGCCGCATGGCTGAGGTCATGGTCGGGTCGCGCACCTCGCTGCTGCTGAGCGCCCCCGACGGCACGATGCTCTGGCGGTGGGTCGACGACCAGCGCCTCGCGGCCCGGCTGGACGGGAACGACGCCGTCGTGGGGACCCGGTGGTCGGAGGACGTCGTCGGGACGAACGGCATCGGCACGTCCCTGGAGACCGCGCGGCCGGTGCTCGTCCGGGGTGAAGAGCACTTCGCAGAGGCCCTGCACGCCTTCACGTGCGCGGGGGAACCGATCCGGCACCCCATCACGCGCAGGGTGGCAGGGATCCTCAGCGTGACCAGCCTGTCCGAGCACGCCAACCCCCTGATGGTGCCGACGCTGAAGATGCTCACCCGGGAGATCGCGGAGCAGCTCTTCGGCGAGAGCACCCTGCGAGAGCGGGAGCTCCTCCAGCACTTCTTGGACGAACGCCGACGGGGACGCGCAGCGGTGCTGGCGATCAACCACGACACCGTCATCGCCGACACGGGGGGAGCCCGCCTCGAGGTCGACCACCGCGACGTCTGGCGGCAGGTCGAGTCAGGGCTGATCGGTCCCAGCCAGCAGCAGCGCACCCGCCTGCCCGGTGGGGTGGACGTGAGCTGGCGGACCATCGAGCACGCGGGCACCGTCGTCGGGCTGGTCGTCAGCGGCCAGGAGTCGCCGGCGGCTGCTGGGCTCTCCGAGGCGGAGGCTGTGCCGAGGGAGCGTCCGAGCCGTTCGCCCGCGCCCTCGACGAGTGCTGGCGCCGACGACCTGCAGCTCGCTCTCGCTCGTGCCGTGGCCGAGGTCGACCGGCTCCTGGTGTCAGGGGGGCCGGGGAGCGGCAAGCGCAGCCTCGCGGACGCGGTGGTCGCTACGGGCGGAGCTCGTCTCGTCGAGCTGGACTGCGCCGAGGCGGTCGGTGACGCTGCAGAGCCCTGGCTGCTCGCAGCCCGTGCTGCGCTCGACGATGCTGCGCGTGGTGGGCCCGCGGTGCTGCTGCTCCACATGGAGTCCGTGGCCGACGGCCCAGCCCGGCGGCTCGGCGTCCTGCTCGACCGCTGTCCGCGCAGTGCTGGCCCAGTCCGGGTCATCGCCACCTGGACCCCCGGCGGAGGGTCCCCGGGGCCGGCGGTGCAGGCACTCGTCGACCGCTTCTCCCCAGAGGTGTTCGAGGTGCCCCCTCTGCGGACCCGGCCGTGGGAGGTGCTCGACCAGCTCGTCGGGCGCCCCGCTCCTTTCCCCGTCCTGACCTCTGCTGCGGTGGACGTCGTGCGCAGACACCCGTGGCCCGGAGGCTACCGCCAGCTCGCGGAGTTCCGCCGCTGGCTCGAGCGCCGGACGACTCCCTCGGTCAGGGTGGAGGACCTCCCGCCGCGCTTCGTGCGGGAGGCGGCTCGGGCCAGGCTCACCGTCATCCAGACGGCGGAGGCGGACGCGATCGAGACCGCCCTGAGGGGTGCTCATGGGAACAAGGCCGCGGCTGCTGCGGCGCTGGGCATCTCGAGGTCATCGCTGTACCGCAAGCTGCGGGAGTACCGCATCGCTTAGCGCCGCGGCCCCTCGGTGATGCAGCCAGGTGTGACGAGGACGTCCTGGGAGTCTCCGCACCCGAGTTCCTCGACGCCGGCGCCGAGGTCGACCTCCGGCTCTCCGAAGGACCGCTCACGGCCCCCCGACCCGTTCTTCTCCCTCGCGGAGGTCGCTGACACCGGTGACTTCCTGGCGGGCGAGGCCTAGGAGCAGAACTAGACGTGCAACGGTCTTGCGTTTAACGGCTGCGACGCGTTACAAAGATGCTGGCGCGGTGAGTGCCGGGCTCTGGGTCGACGACGACGGAGAGACTTCCATGCAGACGCAGCTGATCATCGACAACGAGACGCGCGACGCCCGCGAGGGGCGGACCTTCGAGCGTCGTGACCCCCTCAGCGGAGACGTCGTGTCCCAGGGCGCGGCCGCCGGCGTCGAGGACGCCGTCGATGCGGTGGAGTCGGCCGCCGCGGCCTTCGAGACCTGGTCGATCACGGGGCCGAGCGAGCGCCGGGCGATCCTGCTCAAGGCGGCCGACATCATCGAGCGCCGCACCCCCGAGTTCGTGGGCACGATGATGTCCGAGGTCGGTGCGGCGCCGCTGTGGGCCGGCTTCAACGCCTTCCTCACGGCGCAGCTCTTCCGCGAGGCGGCCGGGCTGGTGACGCAGATCCAGGGCGAGACGATCCCGACCGACAAGCCGGGCACGCTGTCGATGACCATCCGCCAGCCCGCGGGCGTGGTCTTCAGCATGGCCCCGTGGAACGGCGCCGGCGTCCTCGCGGCCCGCGCCATCGCCTACCCGATCGCGTGCGGCAACACCGTCGTCTTCCGCGCGTCCGAGATGAGCCCCGGGACGCACGCCATCATCGCCGAGGTCCTCCACGAGGCCGGTCTGCCGGCGGGCGTGCTCAACTTCCTGACTAGCTCCGCCGAGGACGCGGGCCGTGTGGTCGAGACGATCATCGCGCACCCCGCGGTGCGACGGGTCAACTTCACGGGGTCGACCCACGTCGGGCGCATCATCGCCGTCGCGGCCGCCCACCACCTCAAGCCGGTCCTGCTGGAGCTGGGCGGCAAGGCGCCCTTCGTCGTCCTCGACGACGCCGACATCGACGGTGCCGTCAACGCCGCCGTCTTCGGGTCCTTCCTCTACCAGGGCCAGATCTGCATGTCGACGGAGCGCTTCGTGGTCGACGAGTCGGTGGCCGACGAGTTCGTCACCAAGTTCTCGGCGCGTGCTCGGGAGCTCGTCGCCGGCAACCCCCTGCAGGACCCGTCCGTCATCGTCGGCCCGATGATCCGTCCGGAGTCCGGCACGCGCATCAACGGGCTCATCGAGGACGCCCTCGACAAGGGTGCCGAGGTTCTCGTCGGCGGCCCCGCCGACGGGGCGGCGATGTCGGCGACCATCGTCGACAAGGTCCGCCCGGAAATGTCCATCTACGACCAGGAGACCTTCGGGCCGATCACCACGGTCGTGCGCGTGTCCGGCGTCGAGGAGGCCGTGCAGGTCGCCAACGACACCGAGTACGGGCTGGCGGCAGCCGTCTTCGGCAAGGACAGCACGCGGGCCCTGCAGGTGGCGCTCCGCATCCAGGCCGGTCACGTGCACGTCAACGGGGCCACCGTGCAGAACGAGGCGCAGGCGCCCTACGGAGGCACGAAGAACAGCGGCTACGGCCGCTTCGACGGGCGAGCGGTCATCAACGAGTTCACCGAGCTCAAGTGGGTGACCGTCGAGCAGTCGGACCAGCAGTACCCCTTCTGATCCCCGATGCAGCCCCTGGGCCCCACGCCGGTCACCGACCGGTGGGGGCCTGGGGCACCACCACCCACCCCCGAAGGACGAGGACGTCGATGAGCACCACCGTCACCGCTGCGGTCGCACGCCAGCCGCACCAGCCGCTCAGCATCGAAGAGCTCGAGCTCGACGAGCTGCGGACCAACGAGGTCCGCGTCCGCATGGTCGCCGCCGGGGTGTGCCACACCGACGCCATTGTCCGCGACCAGGTGTACCCGACACCACTGCCCGCGGTGCTCGGGCACGAGGGCGCCGGGGTCGTCGAGGCGGTCGGCGAGGGGGTCCTGACGGTGGCCCCCGGTGACCACGTCCTGCTCGCGGCCGCCTACTGCGGGCAGTGCGACCGGTGCCGCGCGGGTCAGATGGCCTACTGCGAGAACCTCTTCGCCGCCGACTTCGGCGGGCGGCGCCACGACGGCTCGACGGCCCTGAGCAAGGACGGGGAGGTCATCTCCTCGCACTTTTTCGGCCAGTCCGCCTTCTCCACCCGGGCCAACGTGGTGGAGGAGAGCGTCATCAAGATCGACCCCGACGTGCCGCTCGAGGTCGTCGCCCCGCTGGGGTGCGGGATCCAGACCGGCGCTGGTGCGGTGCTCAACGAGCTCAAGCCCCACCTCGGCAGCACCCTCGTGGTGATCGGGACGGGCGCGGTGGGCAGCGGGGCGATCATGGCCGGCCGCGTCGCGGGATGCTCCAAGGTGATCGCGGTGGACATCCACGACTCACGGCTGGAGCTGGCCACCGAGCTCGGCGCGACGCACACCGTCAACACCCGGGCCGCCTCGTTGACCGACGAGATCATGCGGATCACCGGTGGGCGCGGCGCTGACGCGGTCGTCGACACGACGGCGCGCCCTGAGCTGCTGCGCGCTGCGGCGGACGGCCTCGCACTGCGGGGCAAGCTCGCCCTCGTGGGGGCCGCCAAGCCCGGTACCGAGGTCACCTTCGAGATCGGCCTGTCGCTGGTCAAGGGCTGGACCTTCACCACGGTCGTCCAGGGCAGCTCCGTGCCCCAGGTCTTCATCCCGCGCCTCATCGAGCTCTGGCGCGGGGGTCGCTTCCCGATGGACAGGCTGATGAAGAACTACAGCCTGGAGGACATCAACCAGGGCTTCGAGGACTCCGCCAGCGGGGCGACGATCAAGCCGGTGGTCGTCTTCTAGGCACAGCGAGCGTCCCGTTCGGGAGCCCCCGGGTGGCGGTGCAGTCATGGAGGAGCCGTGACTGCACCGCCGCTCTGCGGGCTCTCGACTCATGTGTCACATATTTCAGATGCGCGCCGTGCAAGTGTTGCTTTTGGGCGTGACCCTGCCTAGGGTCGACCCATGGACAACGACATCGCTGTCGTCGGTGGCGGGCCCGGCGGGCTCTTCTTCGCCACCCTCGTCGCCCGCCAGGACCCCTCGGCCAACGTCGTCGTCTACGAGCGCAACCGGCGCACCGACGCCTTCGGCTTCGGCGTCGTGTTCTCCGACGCGACCCTGAAGGCCATCGACGAGGCGGACCCGGTGCTGCGGGACGCCCTGCGCGACCACGGCACCCACTGGGACCGCATCGACGTGGTCAGCGCAGGTCAGCGCCACAGCTTCAACGGCAACGGCATGGCGGCCATCCACCGGCGGACCCTGCTGGCGCTGCTCCAGGACAACGCCGAGGCCGCCGGGGTGGACGTCCGGTACGGCACGCAGGCTCCGCCGCTGGCAGAGCTGCGCCGCACCCACCGGCTGGTCGTGGGGGCTGACGGCACCAACTCCGCCGTGCGGCGCGAGCTCGAGCAGAACGTCGAGCTCGGCCACACCGTCGAGACGGCCACGGCGGAGTTCATCTGGTTCGCGACCGAGCACATCTTCGACGGTCTGACCTTCCTCCACCGGGCCAGCGAGCACGGCAACTTCGCCGTGCACGGCTACCCCATCAGCGACGAGCTCAGCACCTTCATCGTCGAGACCGACCCCGAGACCTGGCGCCGCGCCGGGCTGGACGCCTTCGACGCGACCCAGCCGCCGGGGCCGTCCGACCAGGTCAGCCAGGACTTCCTCACGGAGCTCTTCGCCGAGGACATCGACGGCGCGCGGCTCGTGGCCAACAACTCGCGCTGGGGCAACTTCCGCACGCGCCGGACCGCCACGTGGGCCGTCCCCGCTGACGGCGCCGGCGGGGCCGTGGCGCTCCTGGGCGACGCCGTGCACACCGCGCACTTCTCCGTCGGCTCCGGCACCAAGATGTCGATGGAAGACGCGGTCGTGCTGGCGCGCGAGGTCACGTCCGGCCAGTCCCTGGACGCAGCGCTGGCGGCCTACCAGGAGGTCCGCAAGCCCGCGGTCGCCAAGATCCAGGACGCGGCCGTACCCAGCCTGGCCTGGTGGGAGCACTTCGGCAGCTACCAGCGCGAGCTCGACCCGCTCACCTTCGCCTTCCACTTCTTCTCCCGGAGCATCTCCGTCGACAAGATCGCTCAGCGCGACCCCCAGCTCGTGGAGGCAGCGAGAGGCGCCTGGGCCGACGCCCACGGCACCGATGCGCTGCACACGCCGCTGGACGTCGCGGGTCTGACCGCCAGCGGACGGCGCCTGCAGCTCCACCGCGACGGTGGGCAGCTGTGGCTGGTCGAGGGAGACGACCGGCTCCTCCCCGTGGCGGCGGCGGGCGCACCGCAGCCGGAAGGCTCCTGCGCGACCGCCGTCCACGCTCCGGAAGACCAGTGCACCCTGCAGCAGGTCTTCGACCTGCTCCCCAGCAGCGGTGTGGTGGTCGTCGACGGCGGCACCCGCCTGACCCGGACCCTGCTGTGCGAAGAAGCGCGGCTGCGATGCGGGCTCGTCGCGGTGCTCGTCGACGAGCTCTCCGACGCCGCCGTCGAGACCGCCCTGCTCGCGCAGCGCGTGGACGCCGTGGCTGCTCCGCCGCTCGAGGGGGCGCGTGTCGAGCCCCGCGCCACGACCGAGGTGCCCGTGGCGGTGGCGCGATGAGCGCGGCCACCGCGGTCGCCGGTCCGGTCAGTGGGCTGCGGACTACGGGTGACAGGTCCCTGTCGGCTCTGTTCGCCCCTCGGGGCATCCTCGTGGTGGGTGCGTCCAGTGATCCCGACAAGCTCGGTGGCGCCATGGCCGCGGCGCTGGCGAGGTCTCCGGTCCCGGTCGCGCTGGTGAACAGCCGGGGCGGCGCCGGCATGCACACCGACGTCGCGGAGGCCGCGAGCCGCGTCGCCGACGGCGGCGGGAGCGCCGACCTGGCCGTCCTCTGCATCCCCGCACCCGCCTGCGCCGCGGCCGTGCGCGAGTGTGCCGCAGCCGGCGTCAGTGCCGTGCTCGTCTGCGCCGGCGGCTTCTCTGAGGCCGGCGGTGAGGGGATCGAGCACGAGCGCCGCCTCGTCGAGGCCGTGCGCGAGACCGGCGTGCGCCTGCTCGGGCCCAACACGTCCGGCTTCTTCGTCCCGCCCGCCCAGCTGCGCGCCAGCTTCGTGCCCGGTGCAGCGCACCTGCGGGCCGGGGGCGTCGCAGTCGTGGCCGCCAGCGGCGGCCTCAACCACGCCCTCGCCTTCGGTCTGGCCCGAGCCGGCAGCGGCCTCAGCCTCGGCGTCGGGATCGGAGCCGGTCTGGACGTCACCGCGGTCGATGTCCTGGAACACCTCGCTGACGACCCAGAGACCCGGAGCATCGCCCTGCACCTTGAGACCGTGCCCGACGGTCCCGCGCTGCTCGCGGCGGTCCGGCGGGCGACACGCCGCGTGCCCGTCGCCGTGCTCGTGGTCGGCCAGCACGACGTCGGCGGCTTCGCCGCCTCCCACACCGGAGCCCTCGCCACCTCCTGGCGCACCACGCGGGCGCTGCTGCGCCAGGCCGGTGCTGTGGTCGTCGACCGCGAGGACGACCTGGTCACCGTCGCCAGCGCTCTCGCGCGCACCCGCTGCGCACCTGTGGCGCGAGCCGGGGCAGCCCTGGTCACCGCCCAGGCGGGCCCCGGGCTGGTCGTCGCCGACGCCCTGCACGACGCCGGTGTCCGCCTGCCCGAGCTCGGGGCCGCCACCCGCTCCGCGCTGGACCAGCTGCTGCCGCCCTTGACCTACCAGGCGAACCCCGTCGACACCGGCCGCCCCGGCCCCCGGCACGACGAGGTGGTGGCCGCGGTGGCCTCCGACCCCGACGTCGACGTGGTCGCGGTCTACGCCCTCACCGAGCCGGTGGTCGACCTCCCCGCGGCCGTGGCCGCAGCCCTGGAGCAAGGCGTCCGGACACCGGTGCTGCTCGGCGTGGACGGCCCCGCCGAGGAGGTCGAGGCCGCACTGCGCGCCGCCGAGCGCGCCGGCATCCCGGCGGTGGTGGGCGCTCAGGCGCTCGCCCGCGCGACCGCAGCCGTGGTCGAGGACGCAGCGCTGCGGGCCGTGGCCCGCCAGGCCGAGGCGCCGTCCGACGACCGGCCCGGGCCAGAGGTGACGACGGTCCCCGTCATCGAGCACGGGCCGTGGACGGAGTCGGCCGCCAAGGACGTCCTCGACTCCCTGGGCGTCGCCACCCCTCCCCGACGCCTGTGCACCGACCGCGCCGCCGCTCACGCCGCCCTGGACGAGCTGGGGGAGCGCGGTGCGCACCGCACCGTGGTCAAGGTGAGCGACGCCGCCATCCTCCACAAGAGCGACGTCGGAGGCGTCCACGTCGGCGTGCGCGACCACGAGGCGATGGGTGCCGCCCTGGACGCGCTCGCCCGGCTCGGGGGCCAGCCCTGCCTGGTGGAGCGCATGGCGCCCGCAGGCACCGACCTGGTCGTCGGCGCGCGCCGCGACCCGGTGTTCGGCCCGGTCGTGCTGGTCGGCGTGGGTGGGACGGCCACCGAGGTGTTCGCCGACGTCGCCATCGCCTCCGTGCCCGCGGACCGCTCGTGGCTGGCGTCCCTGCCGCTGGAGCTGGCGAGCGCCTCGCTCCTCCAGGGCCACCGCGGTGCTCAGGCGGTCGACCTGGACGCCCTCGCCGGAGTGCTTGGCGCCCTGGGCGACCTCCTGCTGGCCAACCCCGAGCTCGACGAGGTGGAGGTCAACCCGCTCCGCGCCACCTCCGACGGCCTGCTGGCCCTGGACGCCGTCATCGTCACGCGCGCCACGCCGTCCCCGACCTCCCCGACCTCCTCCGCGTCCACCACCCAGGAGAGGACCTCATCGTGAGCCACCACACCCGGGACGGCGTCGTCCCCTGGCCGCCCGACGTCGCCCAGCACTACCGCGATGCCGGGTACTGGCTCGGCCAGCCGCTCGGCGAGCTGCTCTGGCAGACCGCCGACCGGTGCTCGGACGACATCGCTGTCGTCGAGGGGGACCATCGCCTGACGTACCGCGAGCTCACCCAGCGCGCCGACGCCGCGGCCCTGCGCCTGCGCGACCTCGGGTTGCGCCCCGACGACCGGCTGCTCGTGCAGCTGCCCAACGGCTGGGAGTTCGTCGTCTTGACCCTCGCCTGCCTGCGCAGCGGAGTGGTCCCCGTCATGGTGCTGCCCGCGCACCGGCGTCACGAGCTGACCCACCTGTCTGAGCTGTCCGAGGCCAGGGCCATCGCCGTTCCGCACGTGCTGCGCGACTTCGACCACGAGGCCCTCGCCCACGAGCTGGCCGCAGAGCTGCCCGACCTCGAGCTGGTCCTCGTGCTGGGCTCGGGGGAGGAGCTCGACCCGCGCAGCACCGACCTGGCCGCCGTGGTGTCCGCCCCGGAGCCGGGCCAGGAGGACCGCGCGGTGCGCGAGGCGGTCGACGCGCTGCGCCCCGACCCGAGCAGTCCGGCCCTGTTCCTCATCTCGGGTGGCACCACCGGACTGCCCAAGCTCATCGTGCGCACCCACGACGACTACGCCTGCAACCTGCGCGCCACCGCCGAGGCGGTCCGCCTCGACGCTGGCGACGTCTACCTGGGGACACTGCCGACCGGCCACAACTTCCCCCTCGCCTGTCCGGGTGTTCTGGGCACGCTGCTGGTGGGGGGGCGCGTGGTGATGCTGGCCAGCCCCGAGCCGGTCAAGGCCTTCGCGGCCATCCAGACCGAGGGCGTCACGATCTCGGCCGCCGTGCCCGCCGTCGCCCAGCGGTGGGTGGACCACCAGAGCGCCCTGCTCCGGACCGCCCAGGAGTCCGGGCTCGACGCCGACCGCACCGCGACCCGCCAGGTGGACTCCCTACGCGTGCTGCAGGTCGGCGGGTCGAGGCTGCCGGACGAGTACGCCGCCCGGGTGCGGCCCGTGCTGGGCGCCACGCTGCAGCAGGTGTTCGGCATGGCGGAGGGTCTGATCAACACCACGCGCCTGGACGACCCCGAGGACGTCATCACGACCACCCAGGGCCGGCCCGTGCACGAGGCCGACGAGGTCAAGGTCCTCGACCCCTTCGGCGCCGAGGTGCCCGACGGCGTGCCGGGCGCCATCTACACGCGCGGGCCGTACACCCCGCGCGGCTACTACCGAGCGGCCGAGCACAACACCCGGGCCTTCACCCCCGACGGGTGGTACGGCAGCGGCGACGTGGTCGTCCGGCACCCCGACGGCAACCTCGTGGTGCACGGCCGGGACAAGGACATGATCAACCGAGGGGGGGAGAAGATCTCCGCGGAGGAGGTCGAGGACCTCATGTACCGCATGGGCGGTCTCGACCTCGCGGCTGCGGTCTCCATGCCCGACCCGGTTCTCGGCGAGCGCGTGTGCGTGTACGTCGTCCCCTCCGCCGGACACGACGCGCCGACGCTGGCCCAGGTGCGCGCCGCCTTCACCGCCTTCGAGGTCGCGGCCTTCAAGCTCCCGGACCGCCTCGAGGTGGTGGGGGAGATGCCCATGAGCAAGGTCGGCAAGATCGACAAGCGCACCCTGCGTGCCGACGTCGCGACCCGCCTGGCACCGTCCACGACCGCAGTCAGGAGCTGAGGATGACCACCGACGTCCACGCCGACACCCACGCCGAGGCCAACGAGGACCTCGTGGCCGGGGCAGCCGTGCCCCCGCCGCCGACCGCGGAGGAGGAGCGCCGCCTGCAGGAGCTCTACACCGACTTCGGCGCCGAGAACCTCGTCCCGCTGTGGACCCAGGTCGGCGATCTCATGCCGAGCTCGCCGCGCCCGAAGGCCCTGCCGCACGTGTGGCGGTGGAACACCCTGCTGCCGCTCGCCGAGCGCGCCGGCGACCTGGTCCCGGTGGGGCGTGGCGGTGAGCGGCGTGCCATCGCCCTGGCCAACCCGGGCCTGGGCGGGCAGCCGTACGCCACGCCCACGCTGTGGGCGGCCATCCAGTACCTCGGCGGCCACGAGGTGGCCCCCGAGCACCGCCACTCCCAGAACGCCTTCCGCTTCGTGGTCGAGGGCGAGGGCGTGTGGACGGTCGTCGACGGCGACCCCGTCCGCATGAGCCGCGGGGACTTCCTGCTGACCCCCGGCTGGCGGTTCCACGGCCACCACAACGAGACCGACCACCCGATGGCCTGGATCGACGGGCTCGACATCCCCCTCGTGCACTACACCGACACGTCGTTCTTCGAGTTCGGGGCCGACCGCGTCACCGACGAGTCCACCCCGGACCGCTCCCGCTCTGAGCGGCTGTGGTGCCACCCGGGCCTGCGGCCGCTGTCGCAGCTGCAGAACACCGTCTCCTCACCCATCGGCGCCTACCGCTGGGAGCACACCGACGCGGCGCTGAAGGCCCAGCTCGAGCTGGAGGCCGCGGGCCACCCCGCCACCGTCGAGCGCGGCCACGCCGCCGTCCGCTACACCAACCCCACCACGGGTGGTGACGTCATGCCGACCATCCGCGCCGAGTTCCACCGGCTCGCCGCCGGCACGACCACGCGCACGCGCCGCGAGGTCGGCTCCAGCGTCTACCAGGTCTTCGAAGGCACCGGGACGGTCGTCCTGGGCGGCGCCGAGCACCAGGTGGCCAAGGGCGACCTGTTCGTGGTGCCCTCCTGGGTCCCCTTCAGGTTCGCCGCCGACGACGGCCTGGACCTGTTCCGCTTCAGCGACCAGCCCGTGGTCGAGAAGCTCGCCTTCGCCCGCACGCACGAAGAGGACGACGCATGAGGCTCGTGACCCTGCGAGAGACCGACGGCACCACGCGCACCGCGCGCGTGGACGGCGCCGGGGAGCCCGACGACGCCGTCGTCGTCATCGACGGAGCCGCGGACGTCGGCGCGCTCCTCGCGGACGGCGGCTGGCGAGAGCGCGCCGCCGCCGCAGACGGGCGGGGTCTGCGCCTCGGCGACGTCGAGCTGGCCACCCTGGTGCCCCGCCCGGGGAAGGTCGTGTGCGTCGGGCTGAACTACCGCGCCCACATCCTCGAGATGGGACGCGACCTGCCGGAGCACCCCACGCTCTTCGCCAAGTTCGCCTCGACGCTCACCGGGCCGCGCGACGACCTGCCCGCCCCGCCGGAGGACGAGGCGCTCGACTGGGAGGGCGAGCTCGTCGTCGTCATCGGGCAGCGCTGCCGACGCGTGAGCGAGGCCGAGGCCGGGGGGGCGATCGCCGGGTACACCGTCGCCAACGACGTCTCGATGCGGACGTGGCAGTTCCGCACCAAGGAGTGGCTGCAGGGCAAGGTGTGGGACTCCTCCACCCCGGTGGGGCCCGCGCTGGTGACCGCTGACGAGTGGCAGCCCGGGCCGCAGCTGACCACCACCGTCAACGGCCAGGCGATGCAGTCCTCGACCACGGGCGACCTCCTGTTCGGTCCGGAGGCGCTGGTCTCCTACGTCTCCACGATGGTCGCCCTCGAACCGGGGGACCTGCTGCTCACCGGGACGCCGGGTGGTGTGGGCCGCGCACGCAACCCCGCCGTCTACCTCGGCGTCGGTGACGTGGTCGAGGTCAGCATCGAGGGTCTGGGAACCCTGCGGAACCGCGTCGTCGCCGACGAGGCGGCCGGCGCTGCCGGCGCGGCGGCGGGGGCCTGACGTGGTCGCCCGCACCGACCAGACCCGCGACCCCGCCGTGGTGACGGACCTGGCCGCCACACGGCTGGGAGAGGCGGCCTTCCGGCGGGAGCTGTCCCGTCTGGACGACGCAGGCTTCGACGAGCCGTCGCTGCTGCCGGGGTGGACGCGCGCTCACCTGGTGGCTCACGTGGGGTACAACGCCCGTGCGCTGTCCCGGCTCGTGACGTGGGCCGACACCGGCGTCGAGCACCCGATGTACAGCTCACCCGAGGCCCGCCTGGCGGAGATCGACCTCGGCGCGACGCTGAGGCCGCAGGCGCTGCGCAGCCTCGCCGAGCACGCGGCCATCGAGCTCGACGTCCGCTGGCGCGACCTCCCCGGCGAGCGCTGGGGCGCACGGGTCCGCACGGCCCAGGGCCGCGATGTCCCCGCCTCGGAGACGCTGTGGCTCCGCCAACGCGAGGTGTGGCTGCACGCCGTCGACCTCTCCACCGGGCTGCGGGTGCGCGACCTGCCCGAGGAGTTCCTCCTCAGGCTGCTCGAGGACGTCCTGGGCCTGTGGGACCGCCGCGGCGACGACGTCGGGGTGCGCTTGGAGCGCGAGGACGGGGTCGGGAGCTGGGGAGCGGGAGACGCCGGTGCCGTGGTCACCGGCGACCTCGCGGACCTGGTGCAGTGGGCCACGGGCCGCGGGCAGGACGGGTTGGAGTGGACGGGGGGCGCACCCCGCCAGGCGCCGCGGTGGCTGTGACGGCCGCGGCGGCGGGGCAGAATCCGCGGGTGCTCGCGGCGCCCCGGTCCCTCATCCTCGACCTCTTCGGCGACTACCTGAGGTACGTCGGCGGGGAGGTGCGCCTGGCGCACCTGACGGCGCTGATGGAGGAGTTCGGCGTCGCCCCGGCGACGGTGCGCATGACGCTGACGAGGCTGAAGCGAGAGGACTGGTTCCTCACCGAGCGCGACGGCCGGGAGACGGTGTACCGGCTCTCGGACCGGATGCTCGGCGTGCTCGACCAGGGACGTCAGCGGATCTTCGCGAGCCCGCGCCCCTCGTGGGACCACCGGTGGACCATGGTCATCTACCAGCTGGCTGAGACCCAGCGCCAGGAGCGCGACCAGCTGCGCAAGGGCCTGGCGTGGGCGGGGTTCGGACCCATGACGACGTCGACGTGGCTGGCCCCCGGCGACCGCACCGGCTCAGCCGATGCGGCGACCGCGCTCATCCCCGGTGACCAGGTGGACGTCTTCACGTGCCTGTCGCGCGGGCTCGAGCAGGACCGTGCGCTGGCCCAGCGGTGCTGGGACCTGGCCGGTCTCGCGCGGGACTACGACGCCTTCCTGGCGAGCTACCAGGACGCCGTGGGCCGACCGGGGCCCACGGGCAGCGCCGCCCTGGTGGCGAGGACCCAGCTGGTGAGCACGTTCCGCCACTTCCCCTTCAAGGACCCGCGCCTGCCCGAGGAGCTGTGGCCGGCCCAGTGGCCGGGGGCCAGGGCCCACGACGTCTTCGTCGCCCTCCACCGCGACTGGGGCTGGGCGGCGCGGGAGCACGTGTCCCGCGTGCTGGGGCAGCAGGTGCCCGACCCGGACGTGCAGCCGAGGTCCGTCGACCCGGTGCCGGTGCTCTGACCGGGAACGGCCGGGGCCTCAGGCCGGTACGCGCACCAGCACGCGCTGGCGGGCCCCCGTGTCCACGAGGTCGTGAGCGCGGGCGACCTGCTCCAGGGGGAGCGGCTCGGCGGTGGGGACCTCGAGCGCTCCCTCCGCGGCGGCTCGGGTCAGGTCAGCGCTCGCCTGCTGCTTGGCGGCAGCGGGGAAGTCGTCGCTGCCCAGCAGCCGGATCGTCACGTTGTCGAACAGCATGGGCCAGAAGGGCATGTCAGGGCGCTCCGCCCGGGTGGCGTAGGCCGCGATGACCGCGCCGTTGCGCACGACCGCCGCATCGAGGTCGACGTTGTCGGAGAAGGACACCTCGATGACGCGATCGACCCCGTGGGGAGCCAGCCCCCGTACCGCCTCGACGGGGTCCGCCCCATCGAGGGCGACCACGCGCGTCGCCGTCAGCGCCGGGACGAGCGGCACGTCCGCCTCGCGACGCACCGTCCCGATGACGTCGGCACCGCCCCAGCGCGCCAGCTGTGCTGCGAGAGCTCCCACCCCGCCGAGCAGCCCGTGCACCAGCACCGTGCTGCCCTCGACGGGGCCGTCCGCGAAGACGGCCCGGTGCGCGGTGATCCCCGGGATGCCGAGGCAGGCACCCAACTCGTCGGTGACGGCGTCGGGGAGCTCCACCGCGAGATCGCTGGGAACGACGGTGAGCTGGGCGGCGGTGCCACCCGCCCGGTAGGACTGCGCGCCGTGGACCCAGACGCGGCGACCCACCCGGGCGGGGTCCACGCCGTCACCCACCGCGTCGACGATCCCTGCGCCGTCGCTGTGGGGGACGACCCGGGGGAAGGGCATGGCCGAGTCGAAGAACCCCCCGCGCTTCTTGGTGTCGCCGGGGTTGATGCCGGACAGGTGGATCCGCACCCGGACCTCACCGGGGCCGGGCACCGGGTTAGGGAGCTCTCCGGTCCGGAGGACCTCCGCTGCCGGGCCCCGACGGTCGTACCAGGCTGCGAGCACCTCCGTCTCCTCGGGCGTCTCAGCGCACGGCAGGCGCCGCGGTCAGCGCTGCCGTGACGTCGGCCGTCTGGGTGATGGTGGCGATGTTCGTCAGCGCGTAGCCGAGCGCTGCGCGCTGCCAGTCGGCGTTGATGCTCGACGTCGCGTCGCTGACCACCGCGACCCGGTAGCCCAGGTCGGCGGCGTCGCGCGCGGTGTGCTCCACGGCCATGTTGGTCCAGACGCCGACGACCACGACGGCCGTCACGCCGAGGTTGCGGAGCATGGCGTCCAGGCTCGTGCCGTGGAAGGCGCTCATGCGGATGCGGTCGAGGACGATCTCGTCACCGACGGGCTCGACGCCCTCGACGGCCGCTGCTCCCCAGGAGCCGACCTTGAGCGACTCCGGGCCGAGCATCTGGAAGATCGGCGCGTTGGTCCCGCCGACGTCGCGGCCGGGGTGGACGACGATGCGGTTGTGGAACACCGCTACCCCTGACGCCCGGGCGGCGTCGAGCACGCGGCGGACGTTGGCGACGACGTCCTGCTCCTCGGCGTGAGCTGCGGCACCGCTGCCGGCGAAGGCGCCGTCCGGGTGCAGGTTGTCGTTCTGCATGTCCACGACCAGGACCGCGGTGGTGCTCGGGTTGAGTTCCAGGGTGCTCATGGGTCCAGCTCCTGAGGTGCGCGTGACTACCTCGATCCGAGGTAGTCATCTGTGAGACGGTAGCACCGTGCTCGAGCTGACGATCCTGGGCTTCCTGGCAGAGGGGCCCCTCCACGGCTACGACCTGCGCCAGCGCGTGGGGCACCTCTCGGGGTTCGCGAGACCCGTCAGCGACGGCAGCCTCTACCCGGCGATCGACAGGCTCGTGCGGACCGGACTCATCGACCGGGAGACGACCGGCGGGGCGGCGGGCAGCGCCCGGCGGCACGTGCTGACCCTGTCCGAGAACGGCCGCGCTGCCCTCGTCGAACGGCTGCGGGCCCCCCAGGACGTGGAGATCACTGACGGCACGCGCTTCCTCGTGGTGCTCGCCTTCCTGTCGCACCTGCCGTCGGTCGAAGAACGGGACCAGGTGCTCCGCAGGCGCCTGGCCTTCCTCGAGCAGCCCGCGAGCTTCTTCTACGAGGCGGGCCGGCCCGTGGCGCTGAAGGAGGTCGACGACCCCTACCGGCGCGGCATGTTCGTCGTGGCCGGCGCCACCAGCCGGGCCGAGCGGGCGTGGCTCCACGAGCTGCTGGACGCCGGCGCATGACGACACCGAGGAGGACGGACGTGGCACTCGGAGGACGCTGGGAGCATCCGCTGGACGAGCTGCCGGAGGGCGCTGTCGCCCGGGCGGTCACCGTCGGAGCGGTCCAGGAGCGGGGGCGCCGGTCCTTGCGCGTCTCCCTCGTCGATGCGGTCGCGCAGGAGGGGGTGCTCGGGGTCGACTACGGCGACCAGCCGACCATGGTGCTCCTGCCGCTGCACTTCTCCACCGGTGTGGTCGAGGTGGACCTCTCGTGCCGCCTGCTGCCGACGGCACCCGACTACGCCCGCGGCTTCGCTGGTCTCGCCTACCACGTCGAAGACGGCGGTGACCACTTCGAAGCGGTCTACCTGCGTCCGACCAACGGGACCCGGGCGGGACCGCCCCCAGAGCGGCGCGGGCGGGCCGTCCAGTACTTCGCGTACCCGGAGTGGCCCTACGACCGAATCCGGGCCGAACGTCCTGACAGCGGGTACGAGGGTCCGGCCGACATCGGCCTGCTCGAGTGGTTCCGCCTGCGTCTGGACGTCCGACCGGACGGCGTCATCGCTTCGGTCGACGGCCAGGAGGTCCTGCGCGCCGCTTCGCTCGCCGAGCCCCGCGACGGGGGAGGGGTCGGGCTCTGGGTCGACATCGGCACCGAAGCGCACTTCGCCGCTCTGTCCGTGAGTCCTAACCGTCAGCCCTGACCGATGAGCTCCTCGTTGCGGACGACACCGACCTGGGTGAGCGCCTCCTCGAGGATGCTCGCGACGTCGAGGGTCCACTGGTGGCTGACCAGCGGAGACTCCGCCAGCCCGCGCTCGAGGCAGTCGTGCACGTGGTCGAGCATCAGGCGGTGGCCGTGCTCGACCGGGTGGTCGT
>Ga0325400_1000163_pt1 | contig 43176 bp, 19 predicted proteins | sample PopdelMetagenome_2_FD_205662 | JGI IMG/M metagenome (GOLD analysis project Ga0325400, IMG submission 205662) | Populus deltoides microbial communities from Bellville, Georgia, United States - Xylem-PdKOR-R1 | ecosystem: Host-associated > Plants > Phyllosphere > Stem > Wood/Secondary xylem... | reverse complement strand
TGTTCATAGTATTGTTCTAGGTTAAGGCAACAATAACACCTGAGGAGGGTGAATTAGGTGTGTTCCACTAATAATAACAACTACTACAATTAACTCAATTAAACAACAATATAATTAAAAGATATATATATATATATATATATATATATATATATATATATATATATATCCAAAAGAAACTAGTCATTTACAGCTGTTAGAATGCTTTTGTCACCTAAAGCGGTCGACCGGTTCAAATGACCATATCATTTAGTTGAATGGTTCCTGCAAAATTCTCAAGTGTTCATCATGGATGAATAGTGGTCAACCGGTTAACTTGGTAGCCCAAGTGGTCAACCGGTTCAACTTAAAAATCAGTTTTGGCAATTTCAAACTTGGTAAAACTTGAACCGATTAAATGTATATCAATCTTATTTATACATGCAATATGAAGTGTGTGAGTCCATTTTAGTTAGCTATTAAGTAAGATATAAATATTTAACAAATAGCTCTAAAACGAATCCTTAATAGCTAAGTCTTCACTTGCTTTGTATTTTGGACTTGTTGATAGATTTCTTCATTCAATTCCATATACTTGTTGATGTGATTTTCATATAAACCTGTTTAAATTTAATCTCATCAAAGCATATCATTAGTCCATTTTTATTTAATTGTTATCATCAAAGTACATAAAATATTAATATGGAACCCAAAGGTCAATAGATAGGTTTTCAAAGATAATGTATTTCATAGTATATCATAAAATCGATGATACAACTAATATAGTCAACTTATTTTTTAGAGAGATAGTACAACTTTATGGGTTCTTATGAGTATAGTTTTGGATTGTGACATTAAGTTTCTTAGCTACTTTTAAAATTTTTATGGGGAAAATTAGGAACTAAACTTTTGTTTTCAACTATATGTTATCCACAAACAGATGGTAAAACAAAAGTAATAAATAGGAATTTAACTACACTTTTTATGTATTGTCATTTAAAAAAACCTTAAAAGTTAGGAAAATTGTTTGTCATTCATTGAGTTTGCTTATAATCATAGTGTGCATTCTACTACTAATATTTTTACCATTTAAGATTGTTTGTTGCTTTAATCTAATGACTTCATTAGATTTAACTCCTTTACTTGTTGATGAAAGGATTAGACTTGATGGTAATAGAAAAGCACAAATGGTGAAAGCACTCTATGAGAGTGTAAGGCAACATATCGAAAAGAATAATGACCAATATGCATTCAAAGCAAATAAGATGTGCAAATGGGTTGTCTTTCAACCAAGTGATTGGATTTGGGTGCATATGCACAAGAAGAAGTTTTTGGCCCATTGAAAATCAAAATTACATCCATGATGAGATAGGCCATTCTAAATCCTTGAGAGGAACAACAATACCTGCAAAGTGGATCTACTAGGAAAATATAGTGTTAGTGCGACTTTCAATGTTTATGATCTCTTTTTATTTGATGTAGGTGATGATTCGAGGTTGAATCTTTCTTAAAAGAGAGAGGATGATTCAGACCAGCCCACCAACACAAAGGATACATTAGATGTGTCAATTAGGTCAATCACATGGTTAATATCCAAGAAATTAAAAGAGATAATGAATGGACTTATTCGACATATTTGGGCTAAGGCTAACTTCAAGGAGGCTACAATACATATGGGTCAACCCATAATCAACCTAATCCAAGTGCAAGAATGGCCCAATTCTTCCACAACATAGACTTAGGGTTAGCATTAAGATGGCATCCTTGTTTGAATAATTAATCCTAACATTATAAGGATGTTTTGGAAGAATGTTTTGGTAGTTTCCAAATTCTACAAGGAAATTAAGGGGCACGAGCTATTACAAATATTTTCATGCTTATTTAGAAGAGTTAAAGTCGGTTTTGGGTTGATTTCTTCTGATGCATTGTTTTACACTAACAAGTATAATTATAATCTGATTGTTAGAAAATTTTACTATAAGTTTTCAGAGGTCTGTTTTATGTACGATTAAAATTTTAGATCAATCAGACATCACAAATGTTTTAAAATAAGGTCTAGAAGCTATTGTTCGTGTTATTGTTCTAGGATTAAAGGCAACAACAACACTTAAAGGGGATTGAATTAGGTGTTCCACTAATTATGTCAAATAATGCAAATAATCACACTGAGCGCATATAACATAATAACCAACAACATAATTTAAGTGCTTAAAGTAAAGAGATAAAGAAAGAGAGATTGCAAACTCAGTTTTTAACATGGTTCGACAAGCCTACATCCACACCTTAAGTACTAACCATAATTGAGTATTATATTCTTTTACTAATCCAAGTGAAAGATCCAATGCCCTTAATCAATCCACACCAAGAAATTACATTACTTGAAGATGTCCCCTCTTCAAGATTTTCCTCTTAATGACAATACCTCACCAATGTCAAGAGTTTATCCAAACTCTCAAGTGTTTATAATTATGATTTGTTTACAACAAGATTCACTCTCTCAAAGAGTAGATTATACAATTGAAAATTATAATCTCTATAGCTCACTCAATAGCAGTTAGGATGATTGAAGATGTGTAAGTGTAATGAGTAATGAGTGTGAGATTTTATACTCTTGTGTTAGAATATAAAGATTTAATTTAGCACAACATAGAATACATCACGATTGATGATTTCTAATTGGTTTTTTCTTTTGGAATAACTTCTATATTATGTATGTTCAGAATCTTTCATTACTTTTGCATAAAAGAGAGCTATATATATTTTCAAAAGAAACTAGTCGTTTACAGCTGTTAGAATGTCTTTGTTGCCTAAAGCGATCGACCGGTTCAAATGACCATATCATTCAGTCAAATGGTTCCTGCAAAATTCTCAGGTGTTTATAATGGATGAATAGTGGTCGACCGGTTAACTTGGTATGCCCAAGTAGTCAACCGGTTTAGCTTAAAAACCAGTTTTGACAGTTTCGAACCTAGTGAAACTTGAACCGATTAAATATATATCAATCCTATTTATGTATGCAATGTGAAGTGTGTGAGTTCATTTTAGTTTGATATTAAGTAAGATATAAATATTTAACAAATAACTCTAAAACAAATCATTTATAACTAAGTCTTTACTTGCTTTGCATCTTGGACTTGTTAATGGATTTCTTCATTCAATTTCATATGCTTGTTGATGTGATCTTCATATAAAACCTGTTTAAACTTAATGTCATTCAAGCATATCATTAATCCATTTTTCATTTAATTGTTATCATCAAAATATAAGATATTATAAATATTAATATGTGAACCATAGGTCAACGGTTAAGAATTTGTATTAGTTTCCTAGTTGATTTTGGATTTTTTTTCTATTTTGTTTAGAACTCTTTTATTATTTTTTCATAATTGTTTAGGATATTATTTATCTATTATAAATAGGGTTATATAGCTTATATTTAGGGTTTTTTTTACAAACTTTGATTTTAGAACAATATTGTATATGTGTGTGAGGTATTCTCATATTTTTTGGTTCTCTAAAGAATTAAATTTGGCTTATTGAAGAACAATTTTCTTCATGGCATCTTCCTTAAACTTCTTATTCATGATTCACTAATTGTTGGGTGGAGGTTTGTTCAAAAGGTGTTGATGCTTAGGTTCAGATAATCTTTGTGTCACGCTTATATCAAACTTGATTTTTGGCCTTGCAGGATTGTGACAATGTTGATTGTTACTAGATCTTTATATCTGTGGGGTTTGTATCACTTTCTTTAAAAAAAAAACATGATTTCCAATCTTAGCAGGAAAATGAGGGAAAATGATACTCAATTGAAAGTGAGTAAACAAAATTCCAATCAAAAAATCTAAAATAAAAAATTGGGTTGATTAATGATAAATTTTATTTGACAAAATTAGGAATTTTTATCGAATTGAAGAATATTATGTTTACCAGATTCAAATGAACCGGCATTCTTTATGCTAATAAAAAATATTATAGATTTATTTAATTACAAAATTTAAAAGATTATAAGACAAAAATTGACATTCATATATATTTTGTAACATAACAAAACAAACACACACATATATCTAAGAGTCCTTTTGATTGTTGCATTGTTAGATAATCTGGTCATTCTCTTGTTATTTCTATGCAAATCGATATAGATTTTTTAGCAAAATTATATGAAAGATTTATTATTTTCTTGTGATTTGGTACTAATATTTGAGAGATCTCATTATAATATCGAAGTATATCGACATATAGAGAATAGGATTTGGTTTATCCATAGAAAATATTATGTCAATCACCTTCACTATATTCAATAAGAAAGCTAGTATTCACTATACATAATTATGAAAGATTTATTATTCTCTTGCGATTTGGTACTAATATTTGAAAGATCTCATTCGAATATCGAAATATATCGACTTCTAGAGAATAAGATTTGGTTTATCCACGGGGAATATTATGTCAATCACCTTTATTACATTCAATAAGAAGGCTAATATTCACTATACATGATTGAAAATAATGGAAAAGGTACTATGTGAAGTTATATTTCAAAACCAATGTCCATTGAGTTTTATCATGTTTAATTTTTTATAATACTTTATAATATATAGATTGTAAAATGCAAAATTACAGTATTATTATATTATAAAGGATTATGAATTAAATAAAACTTATGTTAAAACCATTCATTACTAGTAATACATTTATTATATTATTAAAGGTAAATAATAAATAATTTTTCGGCTCACATATTTCTTGATTATTGGTCATCGCATGTGCACATTGTCGTAGGTTGCGCCAAGATCAACTTCAAGAAATTCTTTTTTTTCAATATGAACTAAGAGATTATTGTCCAGAGGCACCCTATAATTTGAGAAGAAAAGATAAAAAGCTTTTGATGTGATATATCATTATTGGATCTCATTATGAATTTGATGTCACAAATCATCTACATGCAGAAAACAGCACAATGGAGGCAAATATATCATCCTTCTTTATTAATTTATTTATTGAAGAGAAAAACAATGAGTTTATTACAATATTCTTTGGAGTAATACCATTTAATGATGATGAAAAAAAAAAAAAAGATTTATTGATGCAAGCATGCTTGCAAAACATTTCAATGCAAATAAGAAGTAAAAAGGGAAGGACCATCTCATTTCAATGATGTATGGAAATTTCTACACAACGTCTTCTCAAGCACAGCACAGCACAGCATACTTGATCCATCAACATAAAAGTGAGTGAATTCCAGTCCTCAAAGGCACCAACTACACATTCAGAGTACTGTGTTTAAACTTTCAACCAAAGAAGCTGTACAAGATATGTATATCAAAGCCATGGATCCTTTTTCAGCTGCTCTGAAGAACTTTCTGTGGATCAAGTTGCCCGCTACAATAGCTGGAAGGAACAGCAGAAAGTTCCAGTCTTCCTTTCCACTCCTCACCAGGTTTTAGCGTGATGGGTTTTTCAACCACAGCAGCCTCCACACAGAGCATATGCTTGTACTCATCATCTCCAAAATCAGCCATAGTCTTTGCCTTCTTGTCCCATGGATTCCATACCACTAAATGCAAGAAAAAGAAATTAAGCTAACATGCCAGAGTAGAAACAACTCTTAACTGCTACGTTGGAGTAAGGAGAGGGCCCCTCATAAGACGAAGCATAAGTCTAGAGAGAATACCACCCTCTTTAGAGATACACTTAAGATCTGTAACTTAACTTCTAAACTTGGACATTGGAATTTAGGATATAAAATTATGAATAGACATGGATTAGAACTATGCATGGTCAATTATTTTCCCATTTGTAAGGTAAATAGGTTCTGAATGAATTTGGATACACACAGCAATGGTCAAAAAACTGACAGTAGGAAGAAGCTAACCAGGGAATAAATTGAAAAGGACATTGTAACATCATTATGGAAAACTAAAAACATGTTAAGAAGTCAATCAGGATAAATAAACATGAGGGGATTTTGTATCTATGTTTTTAAAAACTCCATTGGCTATGCTATTTTATTCACACCCAGGGGATAAAAAGATCCTTGCTCTTTCGAAGATCCCTCAAATTTAACAAGGTTAACAAGAATGTCAAGTTTACCAGCATCTGGAAGTCCATCTTTGCGTAATACAAAGGTTCTCTTCTTTTCGTGATCCAGAATAGCAATCTTAGTAGGAGTGCTAAGGTATATTTTGTCAACCTATATAATTGTAAATGCACAAGTTAAAAAACATTGCAATCAGAAGAACACAAGCATAAGGGAAACGTGTATCCTTAACCTACTTCTGATTCAAACGTTAGGGCATCCCCTTGTTCAGTAAATCGTTCCTTGTTCTGCAAGTTGTCAAGATAATCTAGTGTCTCTAAACATTCAACCCGCACTTCACTGAAAACAAGCAAATAAGAGTTAGAAGGGGTTCTAACTAACAGAATACTAAAAAAATATGCACAAAAATATCCTTCTAGAGCATGCTATAAGACAGACTCCTGAAAAATATACCACAACAAAAATTTTCTTATGGCTACAAAAACACATTGCAAGCAACAGAATGTTATAGCAGATTCCATGACATATTATTGTCAAAGACAAGATCAAACTGTCAGATCAAGAATCTAAATGGTAAATAAGGGAATAAATTTAAAATATGCAAGCAACAACTACATCATAGAAGACAGATACTGTCATAATGCAGAAAATTCCAACTTCTACTTTGAGAGATTAAAGCTATCTGCAAATGCAAATAGAAATACAATGCAATTTTAGTAATATCAGGAAGGATACAGCAAGTTAATTAATACCTGATGTCTGAGACAGAGAAATAAGTGTGATACGCAAATGTGAAAGTGAATGGCTTTCCATCAGCATTGGTATTCCTAATGCGAGATGTCAGCATCAGATCTCCCCCGGTTCCCAAAGCTACCCTCAAACGGAACTCATAACTAACAGCAAAGAGAAAGATGATCTAATAAGTAACTTTGTCTGTCCCATTGGGAATGAGGAGTGGGGAAAGGATAATAAAGATTCTAGAACCTATATTGCTAAATAAAGATCCAAGGGGTAAAAGATTAAATGACTTCACCTGTTAGGCCACTTCTGCATATCCTCTTCAGAAGGCTTAAGGATCAAATCAATAAAGGACTTAGAATTTGTAGGAAATGGAGGTGGGTCGGTGTCAATGCTCCAAAACCTATTCCTGGCAAATCCATGCTGCTCAAGGGAACCATGACTTCCAAACTGCAAATTCAGAGCGAGCTTTCTCAGCAAAGATGAAGCCAATTGAAAAAATGAAAAAGAAAAGTTGCAGAGTAAGTAAATACTTGAGGAAAGCATATCGGAATGCCTCCACGAATTGCCTTTGGAGGTTTGAATATTGCCTGCACAAGACATTAATTATTGTCAGTTTGATTTTTTCATATGGTATTTGGGAGGGGAGGACCGAGATCAAAGTATCACAGGAAATATCTCACAGGTCAATTAAACTTTCTCATATCATCCAAGCACAGTGGTGACTAAGAACATGAAAATATTGTGATAACAGCAAAAGAAATACAAAAATCCAAAGCAGCAAAATATGGCAAGATATCCAATGTATGAAAAGTAGATTTAACTCACTCTAAACAATATCATTCACTACAGTACAAAGGAGAACCAACGCCTGTGACTGAATGTCTAATGATTTCTTAGCAATCAGAGGTTTATTTTCTAGCAAAACAATAAAGCTCAACACAGCCTGGTGAATAAGAAAGATGTAATTAAATACTCTTATCATTTTGTGAAACGATTTAAATGTCCCTATTCTACGTTTTCTTTGAGCATATTTTTGGAAGTGATAGTTTGAGTAGAGGACACCCCCCATAGTGCAAGAGTGTCCACCACTATTCTAGTTTAAGGATGGAAACAATGTACTTTTTTATTTCTCAACCACTCTTTACATCTAATTAATGTTTTGTAACAAATATTACAGAAAAGAAATATTAAAAACTTTTGCTTCGGGATTAATAATGGGAAACAATTTCATGAAATCCCAGAATGAAACATGCAGAACAATGAAGGGAGGGAGAAAGTAATTATAATATTGCATGCACCTTACTGCTGACAAAAAGCAACTCCTCCCCCTGGTCATTCTTCCAGGATGTCACGTGAGCCCCATACAAATACACCTGGAGAAACAAGAAACATATCATCATTGATTTAAACAGAAAACAAAACTTGAATGCTTGTTTTTCTTGACCAAAACTGAACGATAAAACAATGATTATGCATGGCTCAACAACATTAAAATTTTCTCCATGATCAAGATATTGTTTTAGATGGAAAGCACCCGATCCAATCTATGGTTTTCTCGAATTAAAGAGCATATGCCAAAGATGTCCTAAACACCACAGATCTTAGTTTCATCAAAATTCAAATGGAAACTATCACTTCATAATTTGTACGAAAAATCCAAGAAGGAAATCTTGCAGTCGCTTTACTTGATAAATCATCAAAAACAACTAAACAAAGTAAAAATTAAACAAAGAAACAGTTGCATTAGAAATCCAAGGAGGAAAGTTGATGTGCAAACACAGTTTTAAAAAGTAAGCAAAAACAAGCATCCTAAACTTAATACTTTCTGTTTTAATTTAAGAATTATCCTAAAACCCAATGCATTTCTTATTATAATCCAAAAGATTAATAGAATCCAATCTTGAATTAAATCTTTCAGCATAAATTTTTTTTCAACAATTTCAGATCAGATCAAAAAAAAAATCATCAAAGGTGGGGGTTTTTATTGTGAATAATAATACCTCAGCAGTAGAGCCACGTGGATCGCGGAGCACAACCTTATCAAGGCCGTTGATGCCTTTACACAACTCCATCGCTACTCTCTCGCTACCACTGGCCGCCATTTTCACTCTCCCTCTCCCTCTCCCTCTCCCTCTTCCCCTCTCTCGCACTTCTTGTCTTTATTTTTCTTTTTCTTTTTATTTTCTCTTTCTTTCTTGAATTTATTTTTTATTTTTTATACACAAACCCCTCTCTGCCTCTCTGTGTATTTTACTTTTCTTTTTTTTTTTCTTTTTTCTTTTTTTTTTTGTTTGCTGAGTGGTTTGCTGACAATAAATGATACTGGCAGTGCTGCATTTCTCATCTTTTTTTTGGGCTGAAGTGTCCTTTGACTCTTTTTGTTCATTCTCTTATTTCCGATACTCTTTTTGGTTCTTTTATTTACTTTAATTTTTAAATGTGATTCTTTCAAAATTAATGTATATAGAATTAGGTCTGACAATTTATTTTGACTAACTTCCCAAGATTTCCTGCAGCGTTGAAAATTTTTTTTATTTTTTCATTTTTAATCCTTATTTTCTAATGTTTTAACATTTTGGTCTTAAAATCAATTTTGTTTACCTTTGGAGGTAGAGAAAGGAGAGAGGGAGTTGTTGAAAAACAAGGAAATAGAGAATATAATTGGTTAGCCATGTTCCAATGATCAAAAAAGTTGTTGGTATCAATTAGTTTTATTTCAAATGGGTTTGATTAAGATGTTTTTTATCTCTCATCTTGTCAATAAAAAGTAGATAAGGGTTAAGAACAAAATACTTAATTTTATGTTTTTAAACTAATTTAGGAGAGTGTTTAGTTGAGAAATTGGTTCATTGAGGTTTTAAGGGTGTTTATTAAGTGGTTTTAGATTAAAATAAGTTGCAAAATAGTTTTTTTTTTGAATTAACTGATTTTCTAACCATTTTTTTAGTGGTTAGAATTTAGAAATGCAAACGATATGTTATCTATTTTTTTATATAAAAACAATGGGATGTATAACATGCCTTTTAACATTAAAAAAAAAAAACAAAGAAAGGCTTAGCATGTAGAGGGCAACCTCTTTTATGGAACAAGCACCCTGGCCCATCCAGACCGACGCACTTAACTTATTTTTATTTTTATTCTTCTTCTTGGAATTTTAATTTAGATCCATGACAATATATTGATTAAAAATTTATTTGAAATTGTTTTTATTTTTTATTAAAATTATAGCTTTTTTATTATATTTGTAAGTGCTATTTTGTAAAATCCTTCATAATGTTTTTTTATAATTATTCAATCATTATATTGCACATGTCTATTTCTATTATCATGATTTAATAAAAAAATATCTCAAAAAATAAAATTATTAGACATAAACAAGTCATGTATTTATTAGGTTAATGTAGTTTGGCCCAGGACGTTATCATCTCATATTTAAAAAATTATGTTAAAACATTCTCGTCCTTAAATTTTTGTAAGTCAAATCGGATTTTTCTAAATTACTTGGGTTGTGCTTTAACCCACTAGTTAATCGGATTACATAAGGGTCAACTCTAACCTGATTTAGTTTAAAACTTGGGTCAAAAAAATCCTAACCTAACAGGTATATAATTTTAATTGAAGTTTATTAAAACATTAACAATGTTTACAAATATTTTTTCATTGAAATTAACTTTTGACCCGACCTATGGCGAAGCTTATATAAGTTAGTTGTGGATTGCAATGGTAATTCTCTTTTTTTATCCATTAATTTTTTTTCCTACCTCAATCATATTACTTTTTTTCTGATTTCATTACAAAAAAATTTACTATTAGAAAACATGTTAATGTTGTTTGTTTATTCTTTTTCTTTTTATGTTAAAAAAAACTTGGTCCAACTAACAATAGAGTGCGAACCGTTAACAAGTTTTTAAATCTAAAATGTATCAATTGACCATTTAGATACTTTGTAAAACATCAACTTAGTAAGGATTTAGCAAAACCCAATAAAAGTATTAATGTAGATCTCGGGTATAAATAGATCTTCTTTATTTTTTTGTTAAATCACAGTGTTAGCAAGAAATAAAGGATTAAGTTTTAAGTTTCAAGTTTTAAGTTTATAAACATAAAGTATTAAATTATAATCCCTTTCAAACATTAGGGACAAAAATAATTAACTTAAGCTTACACATGACTATTTGTCATTTTATCATATTTATGAAAGTTCAATGGATTACCAATTAGGTCAAATCACGCACAAACCCTACTCAATGCCTAATCTGCACTATTTTAAAAAACCAATTTGTTTTGTTTGTTTTGAGTCTATCTTTTTTTCTTTCTTATTAAAAAACACGATATTGGTTTAAAAATAATTTGATGATTGATTATCGATAATCTTCTTCTACCTGATTTCGCAATAACTTGTCCTTTTTCTTAGAAAGGAAAAGCCTTTTTGTGTGTCGTGAGCGGGAAAAGGTCTAAACTTTATAAAAAGAAATTGTCACCTAGTATTATAGTCAATAGAAAACCTTGATTGATCTACAAAGTTTTATAATAAAGGACTTGTTATGCAAAAGAAAAGATATTAATACCTTAAAGCATCCTACATTGGCATCCTTGTCTTTGATTCCTAACAGTCTGTTATGTCTACTCTACTAATTGTCTTTCTATATAGATGATAGTGAGTTTACTGTGATGAGTTAAACCTAACCATTATAAGGTTTGGTTCATCTTTGTCACTCTCAATTATTATGTTTTAATAATACTTGGTGACTTGACATTTTTATAGCTGGTGACTCCTGATCATGACTTGTGACTAATAGTTTATTAATCTATGTCAATGAATAGCCAAAGAGTTTATGTTAAGCTCATTAAACCTAGCACAAATCATAGAAAAGTTTCATGAATAATATCTTGTTAAGGTTCATCTATCATAACCATGATTCACTTGCAATATTTGCTTAATGAAGATGATTGTATACCCAAATCCTATCCAAGCAATGATCTCTAATGGTTCATTTACTTTGAAGTGAGATCTAATGACATGTCTATTTTGGACTTAATTTTCACCATGACCTTTGTGGTATGCTATTTAACAATAGTAACACCCCAAACCTTTTAATTGGATTTGCATGTTTTCAATAATTATATTCATGAAAATTGAGGATTTTTTTTAATATCATAAGGACATCATCAAGATCACCTCTCTAAAAAAATTTATCCACAAGTATATAGATACACAATTTATACTTGCATATTAGTGTGGTTACAACACCTTATAAATTACGAACATAAACTTGTTTAAAATAGTAATTATCAATCAATAACAAGACCTATCCAATAGAAAAGGCCATATAGCTCGATAAGGCCTTAAAAAAAATACTTGTAAAACATATAAGATCGTGAAAATCACCATAAGTAATTATACCATCATGATTACTATATTTTACAACTATATGAATAAAATAATATCATCAGCCTTTTCTATAAGTACATCAATCTATGTCCTATTTAATTTAATATCTCTTTATCAATCACTAATAAACTCTTCTTTTCCATTAAATACGTTTAATTATTGTCATCACATATGTAAACTACTCATTGATTTACCATCTATTACATAACTCATCTCAATACACTTTTTTACTCACTTCTTTTATGTTCATTGAATTAATAGCAATGTTTCCATATCATATTCCCTTTCCACATCGTATTTATATTTTTATTTTATAACACCCTTAATTCATACAACATTTCATATTTTTGTAATTACCATCATATGCCTTTTTGGCCTTTCCAAGCATTTATTTCATTCCAACTAACTAAAATTATTAGTTCATCTCATCATCTATTTATATAATTATTGGCTTATCAATATCACTTTCAATTTCAATATCTTTTATGTCCATTAAGTCTCATTCATATAAATGTTTTAACTCAATGTACTTTCAATTTATTTTTAGCTTGTACGTACATTTCTTCAATTCTTACTTTATGCCCTTCCGACTTCTTCAATTATTTTTTATTTTAAGTATTTTTTAAAATCATATATAGAACATTTCATTGTTTCTTTTCAACTTAAATATTTCTTATATCCATTGGCGACAAGTTACAATATTTTTCCAACTCAAATATTTCACCTACGCATTTATGGCATACTATAATACTTTTCCCACTCAATTATTTTTCATGTCCATTTATGGCACATTTCAATATTTTTTTCCAACTCAATTATTTTTCATGCTCATTTATAGCACATTACAATATTTTCTAAACTTAAATATTTGTCATGCCCATTTATAGAACATTACAAAAAAAATTTCCCCACTCAATTATTTTTCATGCCTATTTGGCTTATTTACATAATAATTATGTCTTATCCATGCATTTCAAGATTTATCCATTCATCTATAAGTTTTGTTAATGAATTTGATCCATTTTTATATTCAAACTCATACTCTTCATTGTTTATAATCGCTAATTCTTTTAAAAATTTACATTTCATCTTCAAGCATAACAACTCTCATTGTTGTGGTTGGATTAATATTTAAAATACTAGGCCCATCATTGAGGTTGATTTAAACTTTTAAACATTAAATTTCACCATTGCTGTCAATTTTCTTTTTATCCAGATTTTCATCATCACTGTCCATTTAATTTTCACATATTATTTTTCTACTCTATATGCATATCTCACCTACCATTTATTTTCTTGCCCAATAGCAATATATACACCAAGTTTGATTTTAAAACTAGTTACCCTATTCTTGCGGCTGGCTTAAATACTTTTCAAAATATAGCCCCCTCTCATATGGTAAACTTAATATGCACTTGATTAGTAGCCTTCATTTATTTGACTGGCTCAATATACAACTGATCAATAACGCTCACTCATGTGGTCGGCTCATAAACATCTAATCAGCAACCTCCACTCATGTGGTCGTCTCATCATTATTGTGTTATGAGTTCTACCTTTATGAATGATTACAATTTATGCACAATAATTTCCTCTATTGTGATCTATTTCTATTTATATAATTGTTACTGTAGTTGCGGTCAATTTCAATTTATATACTAGATACCATCATTACGGTGAATTTTATTACGTAATGGTTACCGTTGTTACGGTCAATTTCAATTTATATATTGGATACCGTTGTTGCAGTTTATTTTAATTATCTACAAGTTGCTGCCATTATGATTTATTATAATTTTCTACTAGTTAACGTCATTGCGGTTAGTTACAAAACACATATAAATTTCAGATCATATGCAATACAATTAATTATTTATTGGAATTTTAATAACTATTAAAGCATTTAAAATAATTAGAAAGAGTAAAGAAGGGCAAACCCTTACCTAGAGCTTCTTCTATACAAGCTCTTGAGAAGTCAAATCTCACTTTGAATAATTCTCCTACAACTTCTAAACATAAACCATAAATATTCATTTAACATATACCTCCAACTATTTGTCTAACAATAAATTCAATCCAATACATAAATTCATACATTTTAATCTTTCCAAAATCCCCAATTAATGTTCTATATATCAAAACCAATATGCAATAATAATAATCACATTTAAGTATTTTTAATACCATTAAAACATCAAAACTAACACAATCTCATCCATTTTGACCAATTTCCAAAATTCCAATATTTCAATACATATATAAAACAACTAAATACTTAATAATCCTCATTATAACATTCAACACTATATTCAAGTATTCCTAAACATTCATTAAATTATTTATTTTCATTTTTGTTCCATCTATACTTTTAAAATCAAAGGTTCCAACTTATTTCCTACACTTTCCAACATATTTCATAGCATGACAGCATGCATTTAATTTAAGAGTTTATTTTCTTTGTAAATTTCTAAGGCTTTTTCCATCACCCATAAGCACTTAACATTATAAAAAAAAAATATTACACACCATCTGACACTCCCCACTTTACCTAAATACACATTTAATCATGAAATTCACTCATACTAATAAAATTTTCTCCAAACATAATTTATCATGTTTACACTTTTAAATAAACATATAACATTAAAAATTTTAACCTAATTTCTATACATGTCTACCACACCAATTTAGACAATTGAACCAATATTTACAATTTATCATAACTACTAACTTTCAAGCACTTTTATTTAAGAAAACATAAATGCAACACCCAAGTCTAATTAGCCAATTCATATACAACTTAAACATTTTTTCTCTATCTCATTATTTTCATATAGTTTAACCAATAATTTTGCATGGTTCAATTAATCATTTATACACCTTAATTTTAAAAAAATATATACTTATTCTTTCTAACAAATAACACAACATACAAAACATTCATTTAAATCTAAATTCTCCTTTAATTTTCATTTTTTTTTCTTGCTTTCAAATTAATCCTCCAATAGATTAATCAATTTCAAACTTTTCAACATTCACAACTAACCATTTAATCAAAATAAATGACAATAATAAATTTTTAAACTTTCTTAGCACATGACCAAATACTATATCATAACAAATATCCTCACACATAAATGCACACATGCACAATCCAATATAATATTCATATAAAACTATGACATCCTTTTTTTTTTTTCCTATATGGGCATAAATGTACCAATTATAAAGCCAATTATTCTTATCTTGCTTTTATGTTCCAATTTATTTATTTTCTTATTTCATAAACCTTTCTAAACTTTTTATTTTCTTATTATAGCTGTGAACCTCATTCAACTCCTTCCATATATCCATCATACCACACACGCATCAAGTCACAATTTCATTTTCATCCATTAATCTTAAGACATTTCAATAATCTATGCATATTTACATTATAACACACAAACACACATACAATTCCTTTATATTTACTCTCATCTTTCTCTAATATATTTTACATTATACTAACAAGTATCCAAATTAATAAAGTCACTAAATTTATTAATTCAAAGCCTTCCATTATCTTAACAATATTTTCTCATTACCAAAGTATTCAAACCTCTAGTCCACATCCTTTCCAAGCACACATCTTTAACATAAAAATCCTATTCCTAAACAACTTTTTTTCCAAAAATATATCTCACGTCATTTTCCCATTCCTAACATAACTCAATTTTTTCCCATCTTTTCCTCTAATAACATTCATCACATACCAATTTAACAAGATGATAAACAATTAAACACCTCCCTCCCCAAGTATCCATCATGGTAAACCCTAGTCTTATAGCCATCTCTATTTATTTTTTCTTCAATTTTAGTCAACTTCTACTCTATATAGCATTCATTCTATGTCAAATTAACAATTTTACAACGAAACACACTTTTTCTTAATTTTTCTTTCAAGAACCCTTGAAAGAAAATTTAGGTATTTCTTCCATTTTTATGACTAAACACAAAAACAATGTAAAAGCTTATGAAAAAGTATCTTACCAATCCATTTGAACTTCATTTCCAAGGTTTCTTTGCAAGCTCTCCCTCTAATTCTTCTTCCTTCTTTAAATTTCTTGTTTCTCTCTCTCTCTCTACTTTTTTTACACTCCAAATTCATTTTCTCTCTAAGTTTTATATCTTAAATTGGCCTTTCTCAACAAAAATCACCCCCTTACGCTTTCTTTAGCCTAAATTTTTGAAAGAACAAACACTAGATTTGAAGAAGAATAATGAAGAAAAATCAAGTCTCCACTTCTCTTTAATGGTTTTGGTTAGAAAAATGACAATGAGGAGAATTTTGCTAAAATCATGGCAATGCCATTAATGAGTCAATGCGTTAATTTATGTATTTTTTTGTCAGACCATCGACACTCTCGCAAGGCCTTTCCAAACTATGATTGACCTGAAATTTTAATCTAAGATTAAAAAAATTATATCAAGAGACCCCTCGTAAAATTTTAGCCGAATTCAATGGTCAGATTGAAATAGACAATAGACACAATTACGCTAGAATCTAAATTTTTTTATTCAACCTTTTCTTGGATTTTATAAGAAGTATTGGATCGACCAGAGGAAATTATCAGGAAGAAATTTGACTTAATATAATATAACAATTACAAGTACTATCAAACCAGTTTGATAGTTTTATTCGTAAGTAGAAAATAAAAGATTGATATAGTTGATAAGTTGCTAACACATATGTAACAAGATATTATGTAGATTAATGACAAACTTGTTCAACTCAGTTTGGACATCGAACAGGTGCATCAGTCTATCGCTGGTGATGATGAGGAATAGAATTGGTGTCAAACTAAGGGAGAGACAAAGATGTATCCAAGAGAAGGGAGAGGAAGCAAGCAAGCCAATAGCCAACAGACCCTATTAGGAAAAAAAATTGTTGTTATGAAATTTTATTTATTTTTTAATTAGTAATGAATATTGGATTTTAAATATTTTGGTCTATAATAACTATGATATTCTTTTCAGTATAGGAACCTTTATATTGGATACTTAATGCATTTTAAACTTGAGCATGTAATTGCATAACAATATCTAATACATAATAGTTCTTGAACATATTATGAACTGTTAGGAAGCAACATATGCATTTTTATGTTATGAACTATTTGTATGAAACATGTTCGGAACTAATAGGATGTTGTAACATAAATATTATTAACCATTCACATGCTACATAACATTGTTCATTTGAACTTACAAGAATACTTTAATGAAGTATTTGTTTATGATCAAATTATATGAACTACTTGTATACTAATTTATCCTTATTATATTTTGTCACAAATTAGCCAAAGAGAAAGATTGTAAATATCAAGATATATGGCATGGATTAGTGAAGGGCTATTTGCATTGTTAAAGATAAATTTATTTAGATCGTTAGTTTATCCAAATAAGATAAAGAATTAGTCAAGTTTATTTTATCAGTTATAGCAAGACTATTTTTGTAATTTCTTAGTTTGTTTGGATAAATTATTTAGGAACTTCAAATAGGTTTTTTCAAAAGAAAATAATTACAAATTTATCCAAAGATAACTGTCAAAGAAGCGTTTTTATAAAACATGAATATCATTCTGTTAAGAAGATAACAGACTAGAAAGGTTGAAGATAATTTTCTTATCTTTATCACATGGATATACATATAAGGAAGGACAATATGAAACATAATTAAGGTAAAAACAACAATAGGTAGAGCAGCACTTGCAATCGAGCAAAAGTGCATAACCAACTAATGAGTTATATAGAGTTTCACAGCATATACTCTTGACACACAAATAGAGTGTGAAAAAATTCTCAAGGAGAATTGTTTGCTGAAGAGTTGGAGAATCTGCAGACTCATAGGGGGAGTTCTTATATTAACTGTTAATGACTGGATGTTCTAGTTAAGATGATAATAATTTAAAGATCATTAGGTGTTTTGACAAGCTATCGTGGTAGAAGACAAAATGGAGTGTTTGTCTTGACAAGTAAGGTAGTATGTTACAAAGTATTGGTAATCATAAATACTCTTGTAATATTCTAAACTAGTAAAAATTGTCTATCCTGGGTTTGACTATCCTAAATGGTTTTTTTTTTCTTTTGAAAAATCCTTCAAAAGGTTTTCCCTTCATAACCAAATAATTCGTTCATTTAATATTGGATTTTTTTTTTGTTTTATAATTCAACATTGGGTTAGTTTGAAAACTGAGATTCACAATTTTTTTTCATTTCAAAGTCTATTAGGTTATGACATTCGCATGATCTGACTCACGAGATTTGGTTGTCTTACCTGGGTTTGCTGAGTATTTTTCTACTCTTTTTTTAGTTGTTTTTGTTTTTTATTTCATTGTTTTATTTTTGGATTGTGCGGAATTGGGCATTATATTTTATTTGCTTGGGTTATCCCATCCTCACGATTTAGATCTCGGGTTCGGCATGTTAACTCAAGTTGACTTAAATTATTATTTTTTTCTTTTTTATCATTCATCATTAGGTTGTCTTGGAATTTAGATTCATATTTTTTTTTCTTTTGGCAAGCATTCTTTTTTTGTACAAGTCATCATGATTGATTTTTATTTTTTGATTCGATCCATTTATTATTGTTGTTTTTTTATCCATTTTTATCCAGTCGGATCTATGACTGAAGTCACAGATTTTTTTTAACCTTTTTTTTTTGCATTAAAAAAGTTTTAGCCCAACCCATGACATAGCACAAGCCACCTATTTAGTTATTATATCTATATTCAAGATTAAATTTAGTAAAAAAATTTAGTATCCTAGCAATACCAAAATAATACAGGAAAAAGCTAACTAGTAGTACCTCCGAGACACTCCTAGAGCATAATCTAAACACAATTATTACTTTCAATTTTTTTCAGATTTCTTTATAAATCACAATATCCATATTTAATTAAAAATATAAGTTATATGCTTAACATAATTTTAAATAAAATAACTTAACCTTAAAAGAAAACTTTATTTCCTCTTACCAAAGCAAAATTTTTTTTTTTCATTTTTCCACTAAATAAACTTCTCGATTATCATATATTGAAAAACAAACATGATTTTATTACTATTAGATGAGATAATATTAATAATTTTCAAATAGTAGATTTTTAAACAATAGTATATTAACTATTAACTAGATTTGTTGTCCACACTTCATCGAGGACAATTTTTCCTTTCGATGTAAAAAAAAAATAGTAGGGTAAAGAAAATATTAGACCTGAGTCATTGGCTCAATTGGTAATTAAATAATATGAACAAAGAAAATGCAACAATAATAAATAAATTTAAAAAATAACAATAAAAAAAAGATAAAAAGAACTAGACTTGAGACCATCCGGATTATCAAACAACCCAATATTAAATAGTGAAAATATATAAAAAAATAATATAAAAAGTCATGTTAAACTTGGTAAATTCGCAAACTTCATGATCATGGGCATAAGACTGGGATAATCTCAGAAAGAAAAGAATAAAAAAAAAGTTTGAAGGATGAAATTGAAATAAATTAATTTAAAAAAAAATTAAAGTCAACTTGTGTTGAACTTTAAAGCTGATGATTCTGATCATGAACCCAGGGCTAACCCTTTATAAGTCAAACTGTAAACAAGTAACCAAAAAACTAAAAAAAAAAGAAAAGAAAACATCAAGTTAAAAAAAGGGAAAAAAAAACAAGGAAACCCGGATGAACCCCTTAAACCTGGTCTAATCTCTAAAACTCTCAAGCCGTGAAATCCTAGATCCGAATTAAATCTTAAAACTCTTTAAATCCCAACCAATTTAATTTTGAATGATGAAATCATGAAAAATATATTAATCAAAGAGACTTGCAAAAGCAAAAAAAATATATAACAAAAAGAATATGAATACAATTTGATAGGAAAAAAAAACCCAATGAGAATGAAATTGTAAAAAAAAAAAATTTAAAATGATCCCAAACAAAAAAATAGCAATAAAAAGAATGGGGACCAAATTTGAAAGTTTAAAAATCATATAGGGTGAAATTAAAAAATATTTATAATTTGATAGATTGTTTATAGATTGAAAAATGGTAGGGGATAAAATTGAAAAAAAAATATAATTTCATAAATTATTCAAAATTTAAAAAATAGTAATCAAAAGGACAACAATCAAATTACAAGGGTTGATCTTAATTTTTGAAGGGGCTGGTGTTGAATTTGAGGTGGAGAGAGAGAGAGAAAAAAATGGTTATTGACATCAAACCAGAGGCGCATTTGGTCCATACGTTAATCCATGCATCACTCTTGCACATCAGGGGCACCGAGACCTTTAAAGCACTTACCTAAATGGCGCATGGGCCATCCACATGCTAGCGTATTCTATACACGTGCTAACAATTTTTTTAAATAATATGTAATATATGTAAATTACAAAAATACCCCTGAATAATCTTCAACTATATAATAAAACCAATGTAAAATAATAATAAAAAGACCCTTGTTAGAGAGTAATGTTGATTTTATTTTTAAGTGCGTTAAAGTAATTATATTATTTTGAAAAAAATGAAAAGATCATAACTCTATGAGTAATAGGCATTATATTTTTTATTCTACAATTAAATTAGTAGTTTTATTATGCAATAAAAAAATGACTAATCTAATCACATATAATTTATAAAAAGATATTTGTGTCATAGTAAAAAAATAGTTTTACCTCAAATCCCTAGTAAAAAAATTTTTCTTGAGCAATTGAGTCATTTCATTATTTCAATATATAGTAAAATATCTCTTGGGCTATAGTAACTTTTCCTCCTCCTTCAAGTTTTTATTTTATTTATTTAATATCCCGCTACAATTTTTTTGATTTTCAATTACAAATCATGTATAATGTAGAGTATATGATTGCTAAAAAAATATAAATCTTTATATTATTATTACAAGCTCTACCAGGTCATTTTAGTGATTTTCTTATAATAATCAAACATTTTAAATGATCTCTATTATTGCATATGTAAATTTCCATAATCGTTTACAATAAATTTTATCATCAAAAAAGAAAATGAAGGTTAACAAATAAATTTACTTAATTCTTAACAAATAGCCAATTATATAATATACCATCCAGGAATTGATCTTTAATAATATATATATTGGTATATATTATTAAAAGAATTCATAATACTGATGAAATAATGTTTGGAACAGCACATGAATTAATAATATCCAATGAAATAATATTTGAAATAAAGGCATCTTTCACAAAAAAAATAATTTATCAGGATGTTTGATAGTATATCATATTGTTTTTAGTACTACAATTAGGTGGTGTCCTTAAGTTTCCATCTCCCGGATAATGCCAGTCCAAACCCATATCTTGCGTCTATTCACGGAGGTAACAGATAATGCATTAGATGCACTCAAGGAGAAAACATGAGTTATTGAAGAGAACATCCACACATGGTGAAAAAATAGCTCATAAGGGGAAAAAAAAAAGACTAAAAAGAACACACTTTTATTGAAAATAGATGATGCTTTGACTGGTTTTACACTGCTGTACACTACACACTCACATCCTCCTCAGTTGTACAATGCACCTAATTTTTCTTCATTCTCAAGCCCCTACTCTCCAATGAAAACAATTTGATTTAATCCGAAAATGAAAAACAAAAATTCAAGCTCTCAATCAACCTGTGGCCATAAAAGAATACCATAGAGCTAACTCAACCCAAAAAATAAAGCAAAAAAGTAAATATAAACTAGACATTCAAACCACCATAAGGGGGAGGGGAAGAAGGGGAAACGGGAAAAAACTCTGATCATGTTTAATCAATCGAGAAAACAAGCTTCCTGGGGGCAGAAGCAGCTAAAAATGCACTGATGCCGTCCCTTTTAAATTCTGAGAAACCAAGTTCGTCCACTGCAGCAAGAAACAAAAAGTGTGGCATTTAGAATATTAATGGAACTAATTGACGATGCCATATAACTTTTGCACAGGAAGAAATTTCACAGATTCACAAGCAAGCCTTTTCCACCTGCAATCTCAACAGCAGGGAGCTGAAGGAAAAGCTGAGGTACGAGGGAGACTCAAAACAGTTGAAGGGCCATTTTAAGCTTATTCTGCTTCCATTTGGGCAACTTATAGAAGGCATATTTTGCCATCCCAAATTTCTCCCTAAACTCAACTGCTGACAGGTAAGTCTGCATGCAATTGAACAGAACTATCTCAGAACAAAGTCAATAACGAAAGCTTAAGAAAAAGTATCATCAACTGTTCATATTTTACCTCGCGCTTGGTCACATCAATTTCAGTTGCAGGATCTGACGAGTTAACTTTAAGGCTTTCGTATGGATAAATTGGGAGACCTTCCTCATCTTCAGCTTCATCTTCTTTCACATCCTCCTGTATGGTTAGGGATTCTATTCTGCTGCTCATAGAGTTCTCTTTGGAGTTTGACTCAGGTGTCAATTTTGGTGCCTCAGGGCTCGCTTCAGACATTGCAAGTAGAAATATCAAAATTATGTACCAATTACAGATTTGAGATTCAGCAGAAAATAGCTTACAAGAAGCTCAAAGATACATACCTTTGACAGACCGAGGCATAATAACTTGTCGTGCTGGTGGTGGTTGTTCAAAACTTGCAGTAAGTGCTGCAATAGCTGAAGAATTGGAAGCCAGTTTTGCTGAATCAGGGCTCACAGACTTTGGATATACCTTTCTAACAACTGGTGGTGGAGTTGAAAGGTTTCTGGTACTAGGGCTCTCAAAGTTAGCAGCTAGAGCGCTAAAAGCTGGAGACCTTCCCCTCACACGAACTCTGTCAGGGCTGAAAGACATGCTTCTGGAACGCTGTGATTTGTCAGGTACACTGGACCTGCCTCCATGTGATACAGGTGTTCTGCGTTTGGGTTTCTAAGAACACATGGTACATGTAATCAGAAATCAAATCTAAATTGAATAGTGGTAAAAACAATATATGGGAACTAAAATCAGAAAGCATGTCAACGGATTGTTGGATTCAATGAAGAATCACAAGATATTGCAAACTTGATAGGCTCAGAAGGTAGAATTCATGAGCTCTTCAGAAATTTCACAGCTATCCTTTTCTTTTCTCATTCATTGGTTGTCTATTTATTGTTGGGGTGGAAAAAAAATGCTAGCTCAGATCAGTAACCAATGGAGCTAACATGTGAACTTACATCAATCTAAACCTAACATAAATCAAGATAGAACAATTGCACCAGCCTTCATCTGTGTATTTTGTTCCACACCTTTTACTACATGGTTCTGAGCAGGAAAGGGCATATTCTTGCCAATAGTTTTGTTTCATATATATATTTCGTTGAATCCAACAATTGCACCAGCCTTCATCCTTTTCTTTTCTCATTCATTAGTTGCCTATTTATTGTTGGGGTGGAAAAAAATGCTAGCTCAGATCAGTAACCAATGGAGCTAACATGTGAACTTACATCAATCTAAACCTAACATAAATCAAGATAGAACAATTGCACCAGCCTTCATCTGTGTATTTTGTTCCACACCTTTTACTGTATGGTTCTGAGCAGGAAAGGGCATATTCTTACCAATAGTTCTGTTTTCATATATATATATTTTTCAATTAAAATCAAAATAGTAAGTTTCCAAATCAACAATAGTAAGAATTTAAGATTACCTACATACTATTGCTTTAAACAACAAGAGATCCATGTTTGAGATCAAAGAAATGAGATTCTTGAAAAGATCAAAGATGTGAAGAAAGATGAACATCCTACCAATATAGATTAAAGATGCATGAAGCAAATATGCAACTAGGAAAACTAACTACATGATATTCTGAGATATTTGTTCACAGTATAGCAGAACTGTAAGTATCTTACATCTAAAAGTGTAGTACCCCCATTTTTCACAATCGCAAGTTTCCTTTGGAATGAGTTTCCATGCATCTGCATCCAAATGAAAGCTCTAAGATCTCACACAGAAACCTAAAATATATGCTGATTGCTTAACAAGAATTGTAATTTAACTCACTAAAGATTTTGCAGAATCCCATGTGAAGAAACGTGTGAAGAATGGTGGCTCACTCCCTTCCATAACAATATATATTGGAATTTCACTAGATAACTTCTCTAACAGAAAATCATGCTCAAGAAATTTCTGTAGAAAGTGGAACAAAAACGAAATTAAAACATAGCTGATATGAGCAGTAAATTATTGTAAACTGGTTGCATGACAACCTAACCAAGGCTCAAGCCAAGTCACACTTAATTTAGTTTTAGAGCTATAAATGATTTAACTGGTTGAGTGGCAGTCAAGAATGGCCATCAGACCAAAAACTTGCAAAAAGTGCAAGCTTCAACTGTCAAAGTAATGCATAATTACTGCATCTAACTATCTATTCGATGATACCTCTCCAATAGTTAAGGCTTGCAGTTTGCTCTTGGAGTCAACCTGTTGTCCCACCCAGACAAAGATCTCAGAGTGAGAATCCAAGATGAAAATATCTTCAGTCATTAAATCATCCTGGGTGAAGTTGTATATCTCAGACACCTGCAATAACAAGAACTTGTTATAATAGCCACCGCACAGCACTGAAGTACATAAGAGTCTTGTGACAAAGTACTCATTAGAAAAAATCTGAAAACTGACTACCCTTCCAGATCCATAGCACGAATACATAAAGTAAAATGAGAATTTTAAAGATGATCACAGCTTTAAAATAAGCAGGAGTTTGGATAACACCTAGAGAATTGTATGGCCCTGGAATCGATTGACTAGAAAGTAAATATACCTTCAGGTTTCCTGCAGATGAGCGTGAATTTTTGCAGTAACAAAACCATGGGAGAAAAGGGAAAGAATTAGACTTTTAAAATACGTGAAAAGCAGCATAACAAATCTCAAAACCAGAAAGGTCATTTTCCCTACCTTTTGAGAATATGCATGAGAATAGGTGGGGATCGCTTTCACCTTCCCTTGCATGTTTTTGACTGGGATATTCAGATTTTCCTCCTAACAAATCCCAAAAATGTTCAGCTTCTGAACCTTCCTTTTGTGGTTTTGACTGCATATTTGGCTGCAGAAATTTCACAGGCAAACAAGAGATGACTATTCAAAGAGGCCAGATTACACCAAAATAATCTGAGAACTAAAAATGAGCTTTATGTACAACATACAATTTTTAAAAATGAAGTAATACAAGAATCTAATTTGATATAAAATAATTCTTAAATGAGTTGATGAGCACATTCACCCAGAAAAATGATGTATCTCCATGTAATTGTATTATCCATTCCGGATAATTAGTTAAGCAAACAAGAAGAAATCTGATACGCTATATTAATTTACTTAAAGAACTTATTTGGAAGAAATATCAAACCTTTATCAAATCCAGCTGCCTTTCGATAAGTTCCTGGTCCTCTGAACTAGTAAGGTTTCCAGACCATGTAAAAACAGAGGAGTCATTATGTAATATGTAACAGTAGGAGGAATTCAGTGATGATGCAACCTGATTGGATGTACAGATGAAGAAAAATAAATATCTTATATACACAACAATACAGAACTTGAAAATCTAAATACTAGACAAAAATTAGATCCATAACCAACATGTAGCTCATGACCAAACTCCAAATTGTACCTGACACGGCTAGAATAATGTCAAGAAGTATTAAAAAAAAAAGAATAAGACCAAGAGGCATTTAGGGGAAATATTTTTGGTAATACCATATTACTAGGACCAGTTTAAAAAATTTATACACTAGTTATTTAAACTGCTCACTTTGAAATGTACAAAATAGATTCTAATATAACCGAGTCTTATTAAAATTTGAGTAAATTTAGCAAAGAATTTTACACTAATTTTGGTAAGTCAAATTCATTTTGAATCCTTTTCCTTATTTCTCCATTTCCCTTTTCCTAATGAGAAGACGTGTGCAACTCAGTCTGGTCATGCAATTCAATTCAGGAAATGTGTTGATACATTCATGGCCACTTCCACAACTCAAAAGCAATGAACAAAAGATTATGGATATCTGTATCCTGTAAGTATAAATTGGCCAGGGATGAAAAAAGGCAATCAAGAGTCAGGATAAAAATAGAGTAAAGATTAAAAATATTAAGACATTCAATATTACACTGAACAACAAGCTGTAGCTACAATGATAAAGGCATGACATACTGGTTCAACTTGTAGAGCTTGCATATTATCAGGTCCAGAACCCTGAACCCTGAATAATGCAATGCCTTCCTCCTTGTATGTCTCATCTGGGAGTTCATTCTCTTCAATATAATTCTTGTATCCAGAGCTATGACCTCCCTGATAAAGTTTACAATTAGCTGATTTGGTTGAAAGTTGGAAAAAAAGTTAAAAACTAAACTATTGTCACTATAAATTCTTGATTGAAGTTTCATCGGGTGTATCAAAAAACCTTGAAGACAAGGAAGCTCTGGAAGATTGAAAAGAACTGAATTGGTTCATTTCCTTCATAGATTCGAGCCTAAGAATTAATAACAAAATACAATCAGAAAGGTACCAGATGTGAACAGAAATCTCCTTGATACAAGACAGCAATAATTAAAGGAAAAAGAATACCACCTGGGCAGGTAGAAACTTTAATGATTCAACCATCTTGCTCACCAGTGAAATAGCAGAAGCTCTTTCCTCCTATTTTTCAATGTGAGATATATTATATGAGGGTAAACTGATAGGTACCATATATCAGTGCATAGAAGATGTAGCATTACAAAACTTCTAGAAAGGGAAAAGAAGGCAAGACAAGGCCTCTAATTCATGTTTCCGAAAGTATATAAAAATCTGCGTTCTGCACATAAATAATGAATTCCAGCCTGCACAGAGCACCAATCCTGCTTTCAGCAGAATACCATACGCAGGAAAAAAGTGTGCATACGTAATCATCCATTATTCAAATTGAGTTAATTTTCCAAAGTATGACAATGCACCATTTTCCATTCAACAGAAACAACTGTTGAGATTAAAAAATAGAAATCATTTATTTTTCTGAACCAAAATTGATAGTTATTTCCACAACCGATTTAGCTTAGCAGACGCATGACCAATGCATTGGCAAATATATGATGATAAACAGATTTTAACAGTGTCTATACCACTCAAAATGAGAGTTATTGAGAAAAAAACAGTTTAAAAGATGCAAAGGAACCAAAAAAAAAAAAAAACTCTTAAGCTGGTGGAAGTTAAAAAGACAAGAAAGCAAAAGCCATGAAGCCTTATGCAAGGATGCACATATGGATGTTACGAATTACCAAATGTTTGTCTCAACAATGCCAGTACCACAATTAATTATGCACATTAATGCAAAGATTTATTTGTATTAAAAGTCCAGGAAGATTCTGGCTTAAACAGAATCATTGGTGAGCAGTATGAACAAGCTGTATTTGTGCTAAGAAAATTTCATATAAACAAGCTATATTTTATGCTCAAACACTTTCACTTTCCCCAATAAGCATGAGATCTCAAAGCTTAATGTGTGAAATGGAAACAAAACAAATGAAGTCATAATAGCATTCCACAGTGGACCCTAGAATGCCCCACTCCTATTGTGACATGTTCCTAAGGTATTGGTGACAGCACCACATACTCAAAATGAAATGGGGGGACAAGTTAGTATAGGATGCCTGAAATTTACCTTAACACTCTTCTTCCCAAACCATGTTCCTATAAGATATTCCTCCCTGTCTTCTCCCGGATATGAATACTGAAAAATGTAGCAACCTCCACTGTAAAATTTTGACTGGTCTGCAGCAGGAATGAGAACCTTCTCCTGGCCATTTACACTCCAGACCTGTGCAATCACAATGGAGCTATAATTAGAACTTAATCAAAAAGCATTTTCTGTGGTTATGACTTGTGTATTATGAAGCGTGGTTAGTTGAGAGGAATAAGAGAGAACATAAATTTGATTTTTGAGAGGAACTGCATTCAAACATACATATCTAAAATGCTTAAAAAGCATTTCAGAAATACTTGGAACCCTTGTTTTTCTGACAAAACAATATACGAAAGACTTGAGCTCTAATCATTCTGAAATTCAAACAAAATGCAACTCTTAAAATTATATTTTTCATGCATTTTTTGTTTGAGATAAGTTGCATATTCTGAAAATATATCCTCTAGTTTCGCTACTTCATTACACATTCCAAAATTAATTTTGGAGAACTACTCTTTCATGTATCCCATATATCTTTTACCCTACTGCTTCTGAAGGCATGCAGGTAAGGGATCCCAGAGAAGCAGTATGTGAGCTCCAACTCATGTTCAACTAAGGATGGGATTTTCTTTCTTTTAAATAATAAAATTATAAACAATGGGTCTCATGCCAGTCCTAGAATCCAAAGTCCACACCTAATAGATTGACAAACTAGGACAACACATACAGCACCTGCAAATTTCCAGTAACATCAATGTACGGTTGAGGTTCTTCTTTAGCAGGAGCAGTTTTTAACAGACCCTTGACATTAACCCCCTGGCGTCTTAAAAGAGCTGCAGATTCATTGAAAAGAAGATCCATGAGCATTGGAAAATGGTGACAAGAATGAATGGTAGTTAAAACTAATGATGATCAAGATTACTTCAGGAATGAAAACAAGATACAAGAATAAGATCTATGAGATAATTCAACTGCTGACCTGCAACTTTGCCTCTACCATCCTCAGACACAGTCACATTAGTCGTTTGGGGCCATGATTCAAATTTTGATCTAAACATCACAGTCTCAAACCCCTCAATTACACGAACAACGCGGGATTTTGGTCGTTCAACAGCTCGGACTAACTCCTGATCAGCAAGATCAACAAGCAAAGAAAATTAAGAAGTTATATCATTGCAGACATTTTATAATCTCTGCATTGAAGAAGATGGGATGAAGTATTACTTCTGCTGCTACACTGGCACTTTTCCTTTCATCAAGAGGAGTGTTTCTCCCCATCCATACAAACACTTCCGCTCCACAATCTAGAATATAACACTTATTGGTGTCTAGAAACTCCCTTGTCAAAGAATCAGTTTCAACAGGTTCTGTCTGTCCCTTCTCAACACTTTCATTGAAAACATTTTTTTTTGTCAGAACTACATTATTGTACATGATAGTTCATCCACCACATCTTTAAAGATCTATCTTAAAGGAGAAAATCAAATCATAGGTATTGATTGCCATGTAATTTTCGTTCATTAGCTCCAAATAATCAACCCCATCAGGTTCTTCTCCCTTCTAAAACTTGGAAGGCAACACATATGTTAATTAGAATAAAGTAATTCTGTTAAAACTATAGATATTACAATTGGGTTCAATAATCAGTAATTCATTAAATCTTATTTTTAACGCAAGAGACCAAAAGAAAGGTTTCAGTATCTAATTATACAGTTTTGGTAATTTTTTTGCAGGAAAGAAATGTGATTCACGCTAGCTGTTATGTTATTTTTCATAGAAAATCCTCAAACACTTCAGAGAAGATGAAAAGGAGAAAGCTACCATTCAAGGAAATGATGCACAAGGATATATCTATTTCCACTAAATGATAACAATTTGTAGAGTAGAGAAGAATTATGGCATGCAAAGACATGTCATTGGGGAAAGAAATTTGAGACGAAACAAGAAATTACCAAAACAGCTTGGTAAAAAGAGAAACATCAGTCTTATCCTCATCACTAGCTGTTTTTCTTGGAAGTGGAGCAAAGCCACCAAAGAAACCCCAGAACTCTCCAGTTTCAGCATCAGCCATCAATTTTCCATCCTCTATGTGAAAAAGGACAAATAATTAAGACTCAACAAGCAATAGCCATTAAACTATCAAATATAGAGTCTCCAGTCTAATTCTCCACTCACCAACAGCAGCCACCTCACATTTTCCATCATGATAAGTATCTTTGATGTACTGGACCACTTCTAAAGCTTTAGCTCTCTCTTGAATGGATGAGTTGGAACCATTAAATTGAAAAATTTTTGACTTCGTATCAAGAATAAAAATATCATCATGGTTGAGTGAGGATCGAGCAAAAGGAACCTGCCAAAGTTTGAAGCTTAATATAGAGACATAATGATTGATAATATTAATAATTATTCCTCATAAATACAAAATCAAATTTCAGACTTGCCTCGTTCACATGGACAACATGTTTTCCTGTGCAAACAAACAAGCACGTCTGGTGTTCCTCAGCCTCGGGATGTTTGAAGCCAGACGCAACTCCACCTTTTTGTGGTATAATACATGGTTTAAAATAAGATAAGAACTTCTCTGTTTCATGGCCCTGTACTTCACGATACTGTACAGCACGGCCTCCAAGAGCGGCATCTAGTTCAACTGTTTTAATGGCAGCAGCACCTGCTTCATCCTATTTAAAAAGAGTGTGGTCACAAGACCAAAATCATGGACACAAATCTGTTGGTGCAAAGCATCTAGATTATGAAAAACAGTGACTGACCTGAGAGGTATCTTTACCTAGCCAATAATGAATATCATGACGTAAGGAACCGCTTTTTAGTGCAGTCGTCTGCAGAGAGAAAACAAACATTGCATCATACAATACAAATTCATGAAAAGCTTCACTCTGATATATCACAGAAAATTGAAGATCCAAAAAATAAAAACAGAGAGAGAGGGAGAGGGAGAGGGAGAGGGAGAGAGTAAGAAACAACTATATCACTCACTCAAAAGAACAGTCTACGCCATCGATAGGAATAATAAGTGAATCCTCTAAAACAGAATGGATGATTGATATCAAACAGCGAAGACTCAAAAGAGAAGCAAAACACCTGCCAGTCTCTTTTGCTTTTCTCTTTTCAGATTCAAATGTTGGAGATACAGTCTTTCATATAAGCCTTCTTCCCATTCATACTCAGCAAGACCTTAATCAGCCAATTCCTGTTTCCCCAATTTCTCTGTCTATCAAAGGCTATATTCTATTTTCTGCTCACTCAAAATTACTTCTTAGTGTATCATTTGTTCACTACTTTCTTCCATATTCACTAAGTCAACTTACTAATTAGTACAGACACATTAAGAAGGACATCAATGCACATGGATAAACCCTCTTAGAGAACCCCCCCCCCCCCCCCCAACTTCTACCTGATTGATCTTCTTTCTCACTATTAAAGCTAGTGAAGAGAACTCCAAACAAAATCAGATAACCAACAATTTACCCAATCATATGATCATATGAACCCTTCTCCTTTTGCAACCATTTATAGAACAAACACATGCAGATGCATGCACACACACACAAGAAGCACAATGAATAGGAAACAAAACACCAACCTGCAAAATTACATAGGAGTCCCCCATAAAAAATTTTCCATGAGAGGACTTCGGCACAGGAACAGGACGAAAGTTTTCAATCCGCCATATTTCAAGTCCACTATATTTGTCAAGGAAATGGTCTTGCAGAGATAGAACAATTGAAAACTATATCTATCTAAGATTAACACAGGTGGTTGTAATAGTTCACACCCCTTGAGTTACTATGCAACTAAAATACAAGCCACATTAAAGGAAATCAGAACTTTCAGAAAGTGCAACTCGCAAAAAAGAATTTCATAAGTGAACAAAGATAACTCAAATATGCTTCATATTTTGTCAAACAAAGGATACGCCTTTTGTCCAGCTCCCTGAAAGGCTGAGTCTAAATCTCTCATGGAAACAGCCATACTGTTTCTGCTCTTCAATTATTTGGATGGCCACAACTTCAGGCTGAATATAGAGAAAGGATTACCCTGAAATGAATTGGCATCATTTATATTAGTTAATGGAATGGAAAAGAAAGGATACAAACTACTTGAAAAGGCACAAGTAATGAAACAATTTCAGGCAACGACTCTATACTCTATAGAATGGAGAGGAGGTGGGACTCAGAAACTTCTTGGTGTGAGGCAAACAAAATAACTTCGCAATTAAAATAGAACAAAGTCAAAAACAATTCAGACTCCATGCCTATTAGTACAATTTAAAGGAAGAACATGCAAAATAGGTAAAGGATCATAATAAATCTGAACATGCTTGTGTGACTTAATTTTAATAAGTACGACAGATCTGAATCATTTCCAGATTGATTAGCTGCTCAACATGAATCCTTCAATGCCGACAATGCATGCTTAAACATATCTCATCTCCAACACTTAGCATCGATACAAAAAACTTGTCTCTGGAAAAGGAGGACAGTAACAGGAAACTGTTTAATAACACTTTGCAGGAACCTCTTAAACAGTGGAAACACATGCCTTCAAGGATGTGTGTCAATGGCAGAAGCTCAGGAAGTATAAAATTTCCCAAGGTAAGTCATCTAAAATAATTCTGGAATTCTCTGGAAAAGGAGGACACTAACAGGAAACTGTTTAATAACACTTTGCAGGAACCTCTTAAACAGTGGAAACACATGCCTTCAAGGATGTGTGTCAATGGCAGAAGCTCAGGAAGTATAAAATTTCCCAAGGTAAGTCATCTAAAATAATTCTGGAATTGAGAATAGCCCCATTTACACCGTAATGCTTCATAGCCAAATTCAATGTTTACCATAAGAACGTTCTACAGATGCATGCATCTGTTTAAAATCTGTTTCTGACTCTGATGTTTCAACAGAAGTTTGCAGTCTCAAATTTGTTTTCACATTGCATGTTGTTGTATCCTATTCCTGAATCCCAGACAAAGAACTTTGGAGGATGATATTGTCATTCAATTTTTAGAAACTAAAAACTATGAAATTCCAGATACATATGTACTTACTCATACCTTTAGCAGATTGAGTATCAGTTTCCGCAATTCAACATGTTTTCCCATTTCTAAGATATAATCAGTAACTAAGTTCCTATCATCACATCTCTATAGGAAACTGCATAATCACATTCTAGCATCCTTTCCTATCATCACATCTCTAGAGGAAACTGCATAATCACATTCTAGCATCCTTAGTCACCTCATAATACTACGATCATTTGCTTTTTGCTCAAGTTCTTAGCTTCCAAAAGGTATCAAAGAACTTCATTCTCAGCAGGATAGATGGTGCAAGCAACTGGAAGATCAATGCTATAAATTCTAGACTTGTTTTTAGATTAATAAAACACAACATGCCAATGCCATTCAGCATATCAACTAATCCAACCAAAAGCATGGCTATCTGAAATGTGAAATTAGCCTCAAACTCAAAGGTATGTCTGTCAATTGGTTCTATCTCCCATTTACTCAAGCCAATCACATTAGTGCGTGTTGGTATTGTGATATAAGATACTTTTTAAAAAAGTTTTTCAATTGAAAATGCATCAAAAAAAAAAAATATATATATATATATTTATATTAAAACATCAAAATCATTTAAAAATACCAAAAAGCATTAATTATAACACAAAAACAAAAACCAGCCCTTTTCTGCCCATCTAAGTAGAACCGTACATCAAACAGTTCCATGTTTTGGTATATACTCGCATGGTGGTATTAAGTAGGCAACTAACCAATAAATGGCAAAATCCCAGACAAAATAATATTATAAAAATGACACAAAAACCAAGACAATGCCATAATATGAAATCAATAAACCCGGATAATATGTGAGTCAAAACATGGAATCACAACTAGAAAACATTTGGCACACCAACCAATGATCAAAGCAAAACTACTCATAGAAGAGAAGAATTTGACGAGAAACTCTATAACAAAACATTAGAAAACGAAATACTAACCAAACCTACATTGAAAATCCAACAAAATAAACCTTCCAAAATATCGAAATTCGAAAACAAACAATATTTTACTAAACCACACACCAAAAGATGCAATTTTGCCTGGATCAAGTAGCCTACCATTGCCAACATAAGCTAACGTAACCAAGATCAATAAAAGGACCAATCTAAAAACACCAGATCAAACCCAGAGCACCGAAAACCAAAAAAAAAAACTGTAAACAACAAAATCTTGCTACTTTCAATACGAACAAGAAAACCCCACATGTCAAACATCCACAGAGGAACCAAAATTGTGGTCTACTTTAATGGATTCAGCAAAAGGGATGATAATTAAGAAACACAGATGCTAAAAAAATGGGAAATTCACAATCGTGACATGAAAATACCTGGTGTATGAAGCTGATAATCCAATAAAGAACCAACCCCAGATCCAATCTAATCACAAAAATTAAGAGAAGATTAGAATTTGTTTTTAATTTTTCTTGTTTTAGCTGCCAAGACAGAGAGAGGAGGAGAGAAAAGCTGGACAGGCTTAAAAAAAGGGGGAGAGAGAGAGAGAGAGAGAGGTGGGGGCCTAAAGAGAAGAAGAAGAGGAAGAATAGGGAACGGGAGAGAGAGAAGGGAGTTGGAGGGAATGATGAGTTGCCAGGCGTGCTTATCACTAACGGCAACAAAAGCCACCCCACGAGAACACATGAACTCTTTCTTTCTACTTATTTTTGCATTTTCCTATTTTAATTAATTAAAATATCTAGTCAAGATTCTAACACCGAATACTATTGAGAAATTTGGAGAAGAAAAGGATTTTATTATAAATATTTGAAATCTGGGTTTCATTGTCCATTGCTGTTTTTGTGATATAAACATGCATTGGTTGCTGTATTTTTACGGGTTCAATTGAAAGTAAATTAAATCGATAAAAATGAAATATAAAAAAGAAAAGGTTAATGTGCCTTTATGACTTCATCAAATCTAGTAAATAAAGAAAGAACAGTTTCACCATGTTAACAAGAACAACATGACCTCAATCTAAGTTAAGTTAGGGTCGGCCATACATGATATTTTTTGTTAATCTGCATGCCAGAGGTAGAATTTACTGTGTTTGTTGTCGATGTCAGAATCTATTATGTTCTTGTGATATACAAATGTTCAAGTATAGAACAGGGCATCGCAAATTTAATGGATAGAAGGTAAAGTACCTTTGTGAGTTCATCCATCTTTTTTACAGGTAGATTTCTTTCTGTAAACAGAATTAAAAAAAAAATGCTACTTATAATAGAAAAATGAGGAAAAGAAAAGAGATGGCCCGAGAGTGACTAGCTGGCCATGGAGAGGGCTGACTTCTGCTTTGTGAGGAAAGGGCGAGAGGGGTCGGTCGCCGCCCATCATATAACTACTTTTCAATGAGGTCATGGAACTATATTTTTAGTCAATTGGATCCTTGTTTCAACAAATTTGTCTAACACTGTTCTAGGTTGAGGAGCTAATTGAGAGAAAGATTGGGCATATTTGTTCATGGAAGGATCTAATTCATGGTTTCGAATTTATTGGATACTCAACTAGATAAGAATATAGATTAGGAAACTAATTAAGAAAATGGGGACCAATCTAAGGTATATCTCTTTTATTTGCTATAAAGGTAAAAGGTGGGGTTTGATTCCAGGGAAGGACTAACCCACATCTCTTCTTCCTTTCTTCGTTTTATGCTCTCCCTATCGTTATGTGACACTTAATTCAAAAATTCACTAGAGTATTCATTTGTGTTACATTATAGACCGGGTTAAATTTTTTTAACATAAAAAAATATTTAGATGTTGCTAATACTTTTTTCTAGTGATGAGCCAAAACAGACATAAATCTGGCAAATTATCATACCTTCTGTCATTGGGCTTGTCATCGTGTCAAACTCATGTGGGTATGCAGTTGGTGAACTGCCGGACCTAGTATTATTGGGCTTATCTGCATGCCAAGCTCAATGGGCGCGTGAGTCTTGTGATCTGTCAAACTCACCGCCCTTGAGTTGGGTACTGTGTCGAGCCCAAGTGGATACAAGTTTAGCTCGTTGCCATACCCATTAACCATGGGCTTTGTAACGTGTGAAGCAGAAATGGCTAAAGGTTTAAAGATCATTATAGATCCAATATTAGGCCATAAGGCTCCATTTGTTTATTCTTATGACTTTTAATAAATAATGTTAATATTAGGGATATTCGTCTCTTATCCCCTATTAAAATTAATATCAAGGATATCTCACCACGTATTAATGTTAATGTCAGGGATTTTCATCTCTAATGAGTACTATATGGGTAGAAAGACCTCGTAAACCTTTAAGAGGTATCTTTTCTACAGGGTTCTAAGAGTATAAATACCCCTAGAATCACATAGGTTAAAGGGTTCACATTCTTTGTTCTCAACCAAAATACATTCATAATTTCATAGCATTTATCCTATCAAAATTAATAACAAACACTTTTTTTTCTTAAAAATAAATGTTCATTCTCTCATTTATTATAACTATTTACTTAAAGGTCACTGACTTTGTCATCTAAGGGTCCTCAAATCGCTCCAAATGAGACTGTTTTGCAAGTTACAAGCTTTTTTAGAACCTATGATTAACCCATAATCTAATCGCTAAAAATATTATTCCTAAGCACTTTAGATTTTGGAACATCATCAATTGGTATAGTTTATAAGAATATGATTAAAAAGTCATCAATTGTTCTACCAGTACTAGTTTTTTATTATCTCTAATCACCATCAATGACAGATAATCAAGACACTCTTAGAATAGGATGTATGACAGACCTCCTTGCCATAGTGGACACTTCTGTCCAACCAAACTTTCACCAGCTTATCAACCAAGTGCAACTCTTTACATAGGTTGTGTTGGCAGCTTAGAGGCAAAATCAGTTTTTGCCACCTCAACAAATCTTACACTTGCAACAACACCCTTTTTATAGCTCTACAATTGTAGACTACACCAAGAACTCGCAAACAATTGCACTATCTAAAAGATTTTTGGCAGAATGACACGTTATAAGGCTTTCATCCTTAATGGTCACTAAGCCCTATTAAAGGGCGTTCACGTTGTCATGATGCTCATGCACATAACAAGTATTATTGACACTCATCTAGCCATTACAGGATGAAGGCTAGCCATTGATCTCGTTATTCCACTCCAGAAACCTTAAACTCCCTAAAACCTTATAGACACAGGAGTGAGAAAGCAGTTGCAGGGGGAGCATGCATATGAAGATGTCTACATTCTTCATTAGATATGAGATTATCTCTTGTTAAGATAAGTGATGTGTACTTGTACTCCCAATGACTATATTTCCACCAAGATGACTTTGTACAACCATGGTCAGTCTTGCTAACCCAAAAAAAAAAACATACATAAAATATATAGAGAATCCTAGAATTTGTCATCTAAGATAACAATGTCATGTGTAAGATCCTCCTCACAACCTTCAAAAGGTCAGTATGTGTATGGTATTATATGCATGGTATAATAATTTGAAGTCAGGCTCTATTATAAGCTTTGATGACCTTTGCACCAATTGGTAGCATGGTTTAGCACAAGCATCCCAGCTAAAAAAAGTTTCACAAAACTCTTTGGGGTTACTCAAGCAAATGATGAGTCCACATAAGTATATCTGAAGAGTTTTAATAAGGAAATGATCAAGGTTGACGAATTAATCAAGCTAATGGCTTTTGAGGCCTTGATAAATAGGGTAAGAGGAGAGCTTTGTGGAAAAAGTTGTATGCTCTACCAAATAGAAGTTTGTTGAAATTAAAGCAGACCATGAAGAACCATATACAAGTGAAGAGGTAAATGTGCCATAATATAGGCCTCCTTATTTCTATAAAAAGAGTCAATCAAAGAGATCTTTCAAGCGGGATCGCTCTTATAGGAGGGATGATAACCCTAAGAAATGTCAAAAGAAACCAACCAGGAGACGCCTAACCTACCCTAAAATGTACACCACTATATTGGATGCCACCTTTACAAAAGTCTTTACTGTCATCGAGGGTAAAACATTTGTTCAATATCTTTCGCCCATGAGATCACCACCTAACACTCGCACTTCTAAGAAGTATTGTCTATTCCATAGGGATAAAGGACATGACACATAAGAGTGTTTCATTTTGAAGAAAGAAATCAAAAGGATGATAGCTAAAAGCTATCTCTGTCAATTTGTGAAGAAGGATTTCCATCATGGGAAAAGTAGGGAAGAGCCTTGCGAGTCTATTCAGGCAATATCTGAAATTAATGTGATCTTAGATAGCACTTCAACAGGGGGTGATTCCAACACGAAGAAGAGAAAGTGTGGAAACAAGTCTTTACAGCTACTTGTTTTTAGAACCTATGACACGAGCCCATCATCTTCACTTTAGAAGATGGAGAGGGGGTAACCTTTCTCCATAAAGATGCCCTAGTCATCTCCACAATCCTTTCTAACCATCAAGTTCATTGACTGTTAGTGGATGATGGCAGTGTGGTTAATATCTTTTCTAGAGAAGTGATAGATAGGGATATACCATTTTAAGATTAACTCATGTGCAAACTCCTCTAATTTGGATCGGGCATACTAGTGAAGGGCACATTGGAGATCTCACATACTATTGGCACTCACCTTGAGCGTGTCTTTCTCAAACAAACCTTCATGGTCATTGACATGGCCTTGGGTTACAATGTTATTCTAGTTAAGCCTCTCCTACATCAAATCAATGTTGTTATTAGGTACTTGTCATTAAAGTTCACTAGAGTGGCCACAGTGAGAGGAAATGCCTCAAGGCAATGTGTATTTACTTGCTTGAGGGGCAAAAAGACCTAGCATTGGACCAACAAGGGCCCTTGAAAGAAAAGGTAAAGGTGAGAATCGAAGTTACTGAAATGTGACAAACCAATAAATTTCTCTCTTTTTTGTTGTTTTTCAGTGAGTTTCTCTCTTCTTTCTCAAACCTAAAAACTTAAAAAAAAATGATCATTTTGATCAAAAGAAAAAAATTCCAAAAAACAAAAGGGATTGAAATGTAGTTTCCTCTTGTTTAACAATTTGGTCTTCTCAGTTTTAGTTCTTTTTCTTTCTCAATCTCAAACTATACCTCATAAAATTAGGTCACAAAAAGATTTAATTAAAAAAAGTTGAAGTGCAATAATTAATTGAAAGAACTGGGGGGTAGTTTTACTTTTTATATAAACAATTATAGCCACCCTATTTTTTTTTAGTATATTTGTTAATGTTCAATCTTCTTTTTTCACCAAATAATAAGAAACAAAAAAAATATTTATATTAATAAATCTTATTTATCATAACATTAAAATCCAACTTTTTTTTCCTTATGTATGTGATACATCCCATAGTAGATTGAAAATTAGATCTTAATAGATTTTAAAATATAAAATTGTGTAGAATCGAACACATTTAGAGTAATTCACATGCAATACTTTTTTTAATCTATTGCTACTAAATTAATTTAGTTAGTAAATAGATTTGCGAGACTGCAAGAAAATAATTTATTATAAATTGTCAATCTAAACGTGGATAGTTTACTTAAATCTAATAAAAGAGGTACTTGATTTTAATATATGAAAACAAACTTAAAATTATCTTTACAGTTAAAAAAAATGGTCTCATCAGGAAATATTACTCAACTAGTTGTATTAGAGGCTTTTCACATCATTGTTGATATTTTAATAGGAAATTAATTAGTTTACTAATCTGTCATTTTCTTTGGGCATAAATAATTCATTTAATTGAACAAACTATGAGGTATTTAAAATTTTAATTGTTTAAGGGGCTTTGTTTTGAGTAAATATTTTACATTTAGATATTTTCTATTTCTATTTCTTTAAGTAAAATATTTCGTAATAAAAATGGTTAATAAAAAAATTTTATAATCAAATTATAAAAGTAGTTGATTAATTCGTTGGGAAATTATTTTGCATGTTGAGAGTTTTTTGAGAGATTATTCCATTATCTTTCTACCCTTTTACTATAGTAATTAACTTATATATCATCTAGCAGTTTTAACCATCCCTATTACCTCTGACGCCACCATTGTCATTTCTTTTAGTACCGTTATTGTCGTCATCACTCATATCTCATCCATCATCGTTACCACTACCAACACGTCACTACCACTACAATTTCACCGTTAACCATCATCACCACTCATATCATTGTCACTACCATCATCACCATTACTTAAACAACAACAACATCATCATCATCATTTAACTATCACCATGTTTTAAATCATTACTTGTCAAATACCATAAAATTTGTTTCATGTGAAATGTATTATTAATATTTTCTATTTATTTTATAAAATAGTAATAAAATTTAAAGTTACGGGAGTTCTTTTATTTTATTCCACAAGATTGACCCCTTAATTAAAATAAGAACAATGGTTTTATATACAAAACCATATGCATGACTTCTTTTTGCCAATTCTTTTACTGGTTCATATGAATAAGGGCCAAAGGCACCCATTATTAATTTAGGAATACCCAACTTTACTCGTAAATATTTAGAGATCAAAATCATAATCAACTATGCACCAAGCCATACAAATTTCATAATGATAGAATTGAAGTAGAAAATGAAGGGATAGGGTTTAGGAAGTAACTAGCAATTGTATTCACACTATGATATGATGGGTTTTTAAATATCATACACACAGCGGAAACATTAAAACAAAATTATTCGAGAGTCCCTAAGATTCCGTTAGATAGATCTAGAGTTGTCTAGAGATTTTATTACCTGAAAATCTAATCTTCTTCGACTTTGAATAATTCTTTAAAGGCTGAGTTGTCTCAAACCACAAGTCATCCAATTATTCGACCTCCAATGATAATTCACATGAACCACCAATGAGAAATGTCTTAAATCATACAAAAAAAAAAAAAGAGACATGCCTTACTATTTATAGGAAAATATGAAAAACCCTATAAATTGGAAAAATATCAATTTTTCCCTCTAAATAACATTCATATATTAATTCAGGATAATTTTATAAATTAACTCAATCAAGTCCTTACTTGATTTTTCTAGGTCTAGAAATATAATCCATGTATTAATTATATTATAGTCCTTAATTTCTAAAATATAGTTTAATCAAGTCATACTTTAATTAAATCATCCCAGTTTAATTTTTTTACTAATGGTTCTTAATGTTTGTGACCTATTAGGTTCTTAATATGTTAGCCCAAATATAAATTTTAATTCTAATTAAATAAAATTAAATAAATTAAGTAATTTAATTTATTATCAATTCAACAATTAATTAATTTATATTTGAAGATCAGTTGTATCGTCTAGCAATGTGTCATGATTCCCTAAATATTAGACAAGTTATTAGTGATTTGACTTAACCTTTCAGTGACTGTTTTCTCAGTATAATTAATATATTTTCATCAATAATATTTCAATTTAACATTAAAGCATGGAATATGTCTGTCATGTCAAATCATGTTTGTTCTCTGCATAATAGTAGTCATTGATTGTTTGAGTAAGATTTGAAACTCTTTTCAAATCTCATTCCACCTTGGCCAAGGATTTATCAGTCAAAACTATTTGAGAACATACAAAATTTTTTCTCTAATTCACCTAGGATGATGAATCATCTCTTGATCATTCAAGTACCTTCATATAGTTCATGTTATACCCAATGTATGCCCTCTGTTACCTTGATTAAGATAACATGAATCAGGATCAAAACATAACATTCTCTATATAAGATAACTAGTGATTTCAATTTTAAGGATCACTTACACAACTGTCAACCATCATGTAAGCCTTTCAATGGACATAAATGATCTCTCCATATGAAATTCTTATGCGGGTCAGTTCAGTAAACATGTCTTATAACAAACACTTATATATTAGTTCTAGATATCCCTTATACCTCAGTTGATGAGAACAACTACTTCCTTTTATAAAGAAAAAAAATATAATATGTACTAGTCTTTATGACTCTAATAAATGTTTAGTATTTAAAAGAGCATCGTCCATGAATATTTTAGGAACAATGCTTTCATGCAATAGAAATCTCATAATTATAACAACTTTATAATTTCCTTTGCAAAAAGTTTTTGTCCTATAAACTTTACTCTAGATTCAAATTAAATATTAGATTCATTAATTTAATAATATATAAATATTAAAGATAAATTAAGCTTTTGTTAATAGAAAATATATATTTATATGAATATAATAATGTCACGTGTAACCAATTGATTGGCTAGAGAGCATGTTAAACTAACATGATATTGATAGTATTCCAAGTTAATTTCTAACGTGAGAAAAGAAAGTGTAAATGTTATGAATGTGTTTTTTGAAATCATTATTTTTTTACAATAAAAAAATGGATATTTGTCAATATTATAAAAAGACACTCTCTAAATATTCTGAAAAAGTCGCAATGATTTTATTTGATAACAAAACAAGAAATGAATGAGAATGAGATAACCTTATAATGAGGGAAATGAAAAAAAAAAATCAAAGTTAAATTACTAGTAAATCAAATGTTGAAGGACAAATTGAAAAAAAAATCAATTTTAAAAAATAAAAAAAAAACCTGACTAGAGTTAGCATACTAATTTTATGGCTCGATCTTGAGATTAGGATAACTTTGCACAAAATAAATGGAATAAAACAATGACGGTTAAAATATCAAGTAAAAACAATGATGAAACTCGAGTCAACTTAGGTTATGTGGACTGATCAACAACTTAGGATATAAGATCGAGATAATCCCAAAAAAAAAGTAGAAAAAATCATGAAACTTAAGGCCCAATAACCTTATGATGAAAGATGAAATTGAAAGAAAATCAGTTTAAAAAAAAAACACTTGAATCAACCTCGGATTAACTCAAAAAATAAAACTTTGAGAGAAAAAATCTGAGTCAACCCGAATTAACTCGACTAACTCGTGACCAATGATATGAGATTGTGATAACCTCACAAAAAAAAAGTGACACGACCAAAAGATTGATGTCTTCTCCCAAGTGCAGGAGTGTCGAAGTAATAAATAACCCGGCAAGACCGGGGTCGAACCACAAGGAGGTTAATTGTATAAATTATAGTTAATAGCAATACAATAACAACAATAATAATAGTAATAATAATAATAATAATAATGAAGAAGAAGAAGAAGTTGATGAGAACTTTGAGATGGAAGATTAACGTAAAGATTTAACAATGATAACAACACATGTCAAGGTTAGAGGATCCACTAATGGTATTTCAAACAAGTATAGTATAAACTTTTATTATTCAATTGGAAACCACACACAAAGGAGGTTCCAATCAGATTATAAATTG
>Ga0325400_1000162_pt1 | contig 43381 bp, 41 predicted proteins | sample PopdelMetagenome_2_FD_205662 | JGI IMG/M metagenome (GOLD analysis project Ga0325400, IMG submission 205662) | Populus deltoides microbial communities from Bellville, Georgia, United States - Xylem-PdKOR-R1 | ecosystem: Host-associated > Plants > Phyllosphere > Stem > Wood/Secondary xylem... | reverse complement strand
ACGTCGCCACCGCGGCGGGGTTCGATCCGGTGACCACGACCACCGCCGCGGCCGCGGTCGACCCGGCCGCGTTCGCGTCGGTGGCGGACGATCCGGTCGGCCACGACGCGCTGTTCGCCGTGCTCGATCCGGCGGCCATGCTCCAGCCGGACATGCTCGTCATCGCGTAGCGGGACCGGGCATCGCGCCGGGACCGGGCATCGCGCCGGGACCGGGCTGACCGGACGGAACTGCCAGACAGGGATGTCGGCCGTCGACGTACCCCCTGAGCGCTGCTGCTCCGATACCGGTCGCACCGGATCAGGCCGGTGATCGCAAAGGCATGGGACGGCGCGCCGTCCCATGCCGCCCGTGATCGGCACCATTGGAACGGTTGCCGATCATCAGTCACGATGATGTAGAACGATTATCCGGATCGTCACCGATCACGATAACTCCTCATTATCGGGATTGGTGACTCTCGTTATGATTGTCCCAGATCGGCTCGATGGCCTGGGGTTGAAGAGGCAATCTCGATGATTGCGGGTCATGCTAAGAAATGGCATCTGATATATGATGGCATTACGGGGATCATGGTGGTGACAGCACAAAGCATGGATATCAGGGTTGCCAGCAATGGCCGGATGGTCCTGCCCTTATCGGTTCGCCGAGCAATGGGATTGCAGGGCGAAACCAAAGTCATCCTGACCGTGGAAGACGATCAGGTACGATTGTCGCCGATCGGCCATGGCGTATCGCGGGCGCAGGCGCTTTACCGCCGACATGCCAGCGACGCCCGGACGACGGACGATTTCCTCGACAACCGCGAAGCCGATGACGCCGGGGTCGATCCGGCCGGCCCGCACGGGTCGGTGGAATGATGTCGGTCGTTCTTGATGCTTCGGCCGTGCTGGCCCTTGTCCGTGACGAGCCCGGTGCCGACCGGGTCGCACCGCATGTCGGACGGGCGGCGATTTCTGCCGTCAATCTCCAGGAAGTGGTGGAGGAGCTGCTGCTCAGCGGTCTCGAAGAAGCCACGATCCGCGAACTGCTCGACGAACTGCGGCTGGACGTTCGCACGCACGACGTCGATGCGGCCATGCGGGCCGCAGGGTTGCGCGGGCCGGTGTCCGGCTGCGGACCGGGCGACCGGTGCTGCATGGCGCTGGCGATCCGGCTGGGTATTCCTGCCTTGACCACGGACCGCGAGTGGCGGCGGGTCAAGGTCGAGGGGCTCGAGATCGAGCATATCCGCTAACCGGGCCGGCGATCGGAAAAGGAACGCTGACGAAAATGGGCGACACGCCGATCGACGAGGTGCCGCAACCACTACCGATGCTGCGCGCCGGGCACGACCTGTTGCCCGGGGTCATCGAGGGCGAGGTCGCGCGCGCGCGTGCGTACATAGATGCGTCGCGGGCGGCGGCGACGCGGCGCGCCTATGCCGCCGACTGGCGGGTGTTCGCCGGCTGGTGCGCAGCGCGCGCGTTGCAGCCGTTGCCGGCTTCGCCGGCGACGGTGGCGGTGTTCGCCGCCAGCATGAAGGACGGCGATCCCACCGCCGACCCACCACGACACCCCAAGAAGCTGTCCACCCTGTCGCGCTACCTCGCGGCGATCAACGATCAACACAAGGAAGCGGGGTTGCTCACGCCCGGGGAGCAGGACGGCGGCCATCAGCTCCGCCGGACGCTGCAGGGTATCCGCAACAGCCACGGCGTCCGGCGCACGCGCAAGGCGCCCGCCGACGGCGACCGCTTGGAGCGGATGCTCGGCGGCATCGACGGCGACGATGCGCGCAGTGCCCGCGACCGGGCGCTGCTCGCGATCGGCATGGCCGCGGCGTTGCGCCGGTCGGAACTGGTGGCGTTGACCTTCACCGATGTGCGCTTCGTTCCCGAGGGACTCCGCATCTTCATCGCCCGTTCGAAGACCGACCAGGCAGGCCAGGGTGTGTGGATCGCGATTCCCGAAGGAAACCGCATCCGGCCCAAGGCACTGCTCTTGGAATGGCTCCGGGTCGGGCGGATCACCGACGGGCCGTTGTTCCGCAAGCTCGCGGAGGTCCGCGTCGGGCGAACCGGGCCGGAAGGGGAACGGCGCCCGCGGCAGTGGCTGGAGGATCGCGTGCAACCGGTGGCGATGAGTGCGCAGGGCGTGGCGCTGGTGGTCAAGGCACGCGCGCGGGCGGTGGGGCTCGATCCGGCGGCGTTCGCAGGCCATTCGCTGCGTGCGGGTTTCCTGACGGAGGCAGCACGCCAGCCGGGTGCCAACGTCTTCAAGATGCGCGAGGTCAGCCGCCACCGCTCGCTGGAGATCCTCGCCGAATATGTTCGTGAATATGATGCCTTCCGCAACCATGCGGGGGCGGGTTTCCTGTAACCAGGCTTCGGCCGACGCTTTGGTACCCCATCGCGGGCTCGCGGTCGCCGGTTGCGCATCCACCGGACGGGAATAGCGTGGACGACCGGACGTCCAGTCAACCGAGCGGAGGTCGCGTGACCGACGAGATGAGCCTGTTGCTGGCGGCGTGCCGGCCCTTGCCCGACCCCGCCCGGCTGGCGGCGCTGGCCGCGCGCGTGACCGATGCCCAGACCTTCATGCGCCTGGCCGACCGGCACCGCGTCGGCGCGCTGGTGCGGCATGGTTTCCGCCGCGCCGGGGTGGAGCCGCCGATCGGGACGGCATCCCCGCTGACCGTTCGCGCGAACGCCACGGCACGGGAGGGACTGGTGTTCGCCGCCGAGACGGCGAAGCTCGGCTTCGCGCTGGAGGCCGCCGGGGCGTCGACCATCGTACTCAAGGGCGCGCCGCTCGCCATCCTCGCGCACGGCACCCTGGCGACCAAGGCGGCCCACGACATCGACCTGCTGGTCGCGCCCGAGCGGCTCGGCACCGCCGCCGGAGTGCTGGCGGCCGCCGGATATGGCCGCATCGGCGCCGCCGCCCGCGTCGCGCTCGCGGCCTGGCACGGCTTTGCCAAGGACTCGGTCTGGTTCCACCCGGCCCGCGGCCTGACGGTGGAGCTTCACACCGCGCTGACCGATTTCCCGCATCACCTGCTGCCGGACCTGGGGATCGGGAGCCCTACGCAGACGGTGACGCTGGCACAGGGGCTGGAGGTCCGCACCTTCGCGAGCGAGCCGTTGTTCGCCTATCTGAGCGTCCATGGCGCATTGAGCGGGTGGCGGCGGCTGAAATGGCTCGCCGATCTCGCCGGCATCCTCGGCAGGCTGGACGCGGCCGAGGTGGCGCGCCTCCATGCCGCCGCCGGAGCGGCGGGCACCGGGCGGGCGGCGACCCAAGCGATCGTGCTCGCCGCCCGGTTGCTGGGTACGCCGCTACCGCCGGAGGTCGCCCGGGCGATGGCGGCGGATCGATGGACCCGGTGGCTGGTCGACCGTGCCGAGCGGCTGCTGACCGATCCCGACGGCTTCGACGACCCGGCCGAGCGATGGTTCGGAACATGGCCGATCCACCTGATGACGGCGCAGCTCGCACCCGGCCCGGGCTACCGCCGCGCGATCCTGCGCCGTTACCTGCGGGCGGACCCGGGCGGGCCGCGCCGCATCCCTTTTCCGCTGGTGCGCGCCGCCGAGCGATTGACCGGTCCGCGCAGCTGAGCCCGGCGCTGCCGGGTTGCCGCGACGCCCGCCGGCGCTACAGGGTATTTTTTTACGTAGAAAACAAAGGGTCGGCATGGCGGATGCACAGCGCGTGGTCGTGGTCGGGCTCGGCTATGTCGGGCTGCCGCTCGCGGTGGCGCTCGCCAGGTCGGTCGAGACCTGGGGGCTCGACGTCGATCGCGGCCGGATCGCCGAGCTGGAGCGCGGCCACGACCGCACCGGCGAGATCGACGGCGATCGGCTCGCCGCCTCGATGCTTCGGCTCACCACCGATCCCGCCGCCTGCCCCGACGCCGATTTCTACATCGTCACCGTCCCCACCCCGGTTGATGCCGACAACCGTCCCGACCTGTCGATCGTGATCGCCGCGACTCGCACCGTCGCGGGGATGCTCAAGCCCGGTCGCCGCTCGATCGTCGTCTACGAGAGCACCGTCTATCCCGGCGTCACCGAGGAGATGTGCGGCCCGGAGCTGGAGCGGATCAGCGGCCTTCGCTGCGGCGAGGACTTCTTTCTCGCCTACAGCCCCGAGCGGATCAACCCGGGCGACCGCGAGCACACCGTCGACCGGATCACCAAGGTCGTCTCCGGCCAGACCCCCGAGGTGCTCGACGCGGTCGCCGACCTCTACGGCCGCGTCACCACCGGCGGGGTGTTCCGCGCCGCATCGATCAAGGCGGCGGAGGCGGCCAAGGTGATCGAGAACGCCCAGCGCGACATCAACATCGCCTTCATGAACGAGATCACCCAGATCTTCCAGCGGCTCGACCTGTCGGTGTGGGACGTGCTCGCCGCCGCCGGCACCAAATGGAATTTCCTGCGCTTCGAGCCCGGGCTGGTCGGCGGCCACTGCATCGGCGTCGACCCCTATTACCTCGCCCACCGCGCGACCGAGCTGGGGATCGACCCGCGCGTCATCCTCGCCGGGCGCGGCACCAACGACGGCATGGCGGGCTGGGTGGCGCGGGCGGTGCACGACTGGCGCGGCGGCGAGGCGGGACGCGTCCTGGTGCTCGGGCTCGCGTTCAAGCCCGACGTGCCGGACCTGCGCAATTCCAAGGTCGCCGACCTGGTGGCGGGCTTCCGCGACCTCGGCCACGCGGTCGACGTCCACGATCCGCTGGTCGACGCGGCCGAGGCGCGGCACGAATACGGGCTGGATCCGGTCGCCGACCCCGCCGGGCCCTACGACCTCGTCGTGCTGGCGGTGCCCCACGCCGCGCTGGTGGCGGACTTCGGGCGTTTCGCCGGGCTGCTCGCCGGGGACGGCGTGGTCGCCGACCTCAAGAACGCGCTCGCCGGCGCGGTGCCCGCGGGCGTTCGGCTCTGGACGATGTGAGCCGCGCGCCTACATGATGGCCGGGCGGACCGCCCGTGTCCGCTTGCGTTTCGAGGTCGGCTTGTTCTCCAGACTGTTCCGCCGCGTGTCGGCCAACATCGCCTCGACGCGCGGGTTCGCGGGTCCGCCGGGCAAGCGGCTCTACGCGATCGGCGATGTCCACGGCCGGCTCGACCTGCTCGACGACCTCCTTTCGCGGATCGATGCCGACCTGCGCGGCGCCCCGGCGGACAGCGCCGCGCTGGTGCTGCTCGGCGACCTGATCGACCGCGGCCCCGACAGCGCGGGGGTGGTGGAGCGGGTCCGCACCCTCTCCGCCCCGGGTCCGGGTGCCTTTGCCGGCAAGGTGGTGACGCTGCTCGGCAATCACGAGGAGATGCTGCTGCGCGTCCTTGCCGGTCAGGCGGGGATGGCGCACGACTGGCTCGGCTTCGGCGGCGATGCCTGTGCGCAGAGCTACGGGGTCGATCCCGCCCCGCTCCTGGCGCTGGACGAGCGGCGGGTGGCGGAGGTGCTCGGCGCCGCGATCCCGACCGCGCACGTCCGCTTCCTCAAGGGCTGCGGCGACACGGTTAGCTTCGGCGACTATCTCTTGGTCCATGCCGGCATCCGCCCCGGCGTCGCGGTGGAGGATCAGGAGCCGCGCGACCTGCGCTGGATCCGCGAGCCCTTCCTGTCGGACGCGCACGATCACGGCGTCATGGTGGTTCACGGCCACACCGTCACCGATGGCGTGGAGCAGCGGGTCAATCGCCTCGGCATCGACACCGGCGCCTACCAGACCGGGGTGCTGACGGCGGCGGTGGTGGAGGGCGACGCGCTCCGCTTCCTGGCGACCGGGAGCTGAGGGGCGCACGGGCGGGGGCGTTCACCGGCCGGTCAGCCGCGCTGGTGGATGGGTTGCGACCGACCGGGGTTAATTGTAGACAAGGCGTCCTGCATCGGCGGGATGCACTTTTCGGTTGCAGGACAATGGCATGACGGGACGCGGATCGATGGGCCGGATGCTGGTGGTCGTGCTGGCACTGGTGCTGGCGGGCTGCACGGGAACCCGTGGCGGCCGCATCCCGTACAATGTCAGCAATTTCGACGCGCCGGACGCGCCAAAGGTGTCGGCGGTCGACGACACCTACAAGCTCCTGCCCCTCGACACGGTCAGCATCACCGTGTTCCAGGTCGCCGACCTCAGCCGCGACTATCCGATTGACCAGAGCGGTCGGCTGACCATGCCGTTGCTCGGCCGGGTCGACGCGGTGGGACTCAGCACCACCGAGCTCGGCAACGCCGTCGCCGCCCGGCTGAACGAGAAGTATCTCCAGAACCCCAACGTCACCGTGACCCTGAAGGAATCGGCGAGCCGGGTGGTGACGGTGGACGGGTCGGTCCGCCAGCCCGGCATCTATCCCGCCGCCGGGCCCCTGTCGCTGATGCAGGTGGTGGCGCTGGCGCGCGGCACGGATGAACTCGCCAATCCGAAACGCGTGGCGATCTTCCGCACCATCGGCGGCAAGCGCATGGCCGCGGCGTTCGACCTCACCAGCATCCGCAAGGGCGAGGAGAAGGATCCCGCCATCTTCCCGGGCGACACGGTGGTGGTGGACGGTTCGGGCCTGCGCAAGGCGCAGCGCGAGCTGATGCAGAACCTGCCGCTCGCCCCCCTCTTCTTCGCGCTCTGACGCACGCCGGATACCACCCATGGCAAGCCCGGGGGCCGACGGCCCCGTCAATCCGATCGTTCCCGCCGATGCGCGTCGCGACCTCGCGCCGATCCCGCTCGATACCGGCTACGGCTACGGCAAGACCAACGCCGGTCGCGAGCTGTCGCTGGGGCTGCTCTGGCGCGTCGCGCTGGAATGGCGCTGGCTGATCCTCGCCGCGATCGGCGTCGGCATCGCCGGCGCGGTGCTGGCGACGCTGCTGACCCCGCTCAGATACAGGTCCATCGCCTCCATCGAACTCAATCCGCCCGACGTCGAGGTGCTGAGCGGTGCCGACAGCAAGGGCGGCCGCCAGGTCCAGCGCAACGACACCAACTTTGTCGGCACCCAGCTCGGCCTCCTGTCGAGCCGACAGCTCGCGGAGCGGGTGGCGCAGAATCTCAACCTGGCGGGCGACCCGGCGATCGTCGGTCCGGGCACCGACCGCACCACCAACACCGCGGTCGCGACCGGCTTCGTTCAGGACGGCACCAAGGTCCAGCTCCAGCCGCAGAGCATGATCGTCCGGGTCTCGTTCATCGCCCGCGATCCGCAGGTGGCGGCGCGGGTCGTCAATGGCATCACCGACGCCTATGTCGCGACCAATCTGGAGCGTCGCTACCAGGCCTCGTCCTACGCGCGCGACTTCCTGCAGAAGCAGATCAACACCACCCGCCGCGACCTCGAACGCTCGGAGCGTCAGCTCACCGCCTATGCACAGGCGCAGCGGCTGATCAGCACCGGCGACAATGCGGGCGGCACCGACACCAACTCGCTGACCGGCAGCTCGCTGGTCGCGCTCAACAGCGCGCTGGCGACGAGCCAGGCGCGGCGCATCGCCGCCGAACAGCGCTACCGCGAGGCGATGGTGGGCGGCGCCACCACCGAGACCAGCGCCAATGCGGCACCGTTGCGCGCGCAGATCGCCTCGCTCAACGCCGAGTACCAGCAGAAGCTGTCGACCTTCCGTGCCGACTATCCCGAGATGGTCGCCCTCAAGGCACGGATCGACGACCTGCGCGCCTCGGTCAGGAGCGAGACCCAGGCGGCGCGCACCGACCGGCTGGGCACCTTGCGCCAGGACTTCCAGGCGGCGCGCGCGGAGGAGGACCGGCTCCGCGGCCAGGTCGCGGGCCTGTCCAGCTCGGTTCTCGACCAGCGCGGACGGCTGATCCAGTACAACATCCTGCGTCGCGACGTGGACACCAACCGCGCGCTCTACGACGCGCTGCTCCAGCGCTACAAGGAGATCGGGGTCGCCGGCGGGATCGGCACCGCGGTCGCCTCGGTGATCGACCGCGGCATGCCGCCGGGCGGCGCCTTCTCGCCCAACCTGTACCTCAACCTCGCGATCGGCGCGGCGCTGGGGCTGGTGCTGGGGATGCTCGGCGCGCTCGCGCTCGAGTTCGTCAACGACACCATCAAGTCGCCGGACGACGTCCGCGACAAGCTGCAGCTGCCGTTCCTGGGGGGCATCCCGTCGGCCAAGACCGCCAAGCCGGTCGAGGAGCTGAAGGACACGCTGTCGCCGGTCGCCGAGGCCTATCTGTCCACCACCTCGGCGATGCAGTTCGTCACGGAGGGTGGCGCCCCCCGGACGCTGCTGGTCACCTCCACCCGCCCGGCGGAGGGCAAGTCGACCTCGGCCTGGGCGCTGGCGCAGAGCTTCACCCGCCTCGGCAAGACCGCGCTCCTCATCGATGCCGACATGCGCCGGCCCGCCTTTGTCACCGGCCGCGAGAATATCGGCCTGTCGCACATCCTCACCAATTCGGGCACGCTCAGCGAGCATGTGCTGCGCACCGACGTCGACAACCTGTGGGTGATGCCGTCGGGGACGATCCCGCCCAGCCCGCCCGAGCTGCTCGCCTCGGCGCGCTTCGCCTCGCTCCTCGCCGATGCCGAGGCGACCTTCGACGTGGTGGTGGTCGACGGCCCACCGATCTTGGGGCTAGCCGACTCGCCGCTCCTGTCCTCGGTGGCGCAGGCGACGCTGATGGTGATCGAGTCCGGCCGCACCCGCACCCGCGCCGCGGTGGAGGCGCAGAACCGGCTGCGCACCGCCGGCGCGCGCATGGTCGGTGCGATCCTCACCCGCTACCAGCCCCAGGCCTCCTACGGCTACGGCTACGGCTATGGGTACGGGCAGAAGGAGCAGCAGTACCGCTACGTCGCCGACGACAGCAGCAGGAAGCGGCGCATCCTGCTGACCGTGCGTGACGACGAGGCGTAGGGGCGCCGGGATCGGCCCGCGCGGGCTGGTCGCCGCGGCGCTGCTCGGTCTCGCGGCGCTGCCGGTCGGCTGGCTCGCCGTCCGCGCCGCCGCCGTCCGCGCACTGCCCGCCGCCTCCCCCAACCTCGCCGCGATCGCGCCGGGCGACCCGTCGATCGTGCTTGCCCGCGCCGCCGACGCGCTGCTCCGCCAGCACGGCATTCTCTCTCCCGCCACCCTCGCCGCGGTCCGCCGCGCCGCCACCGACGCACCACTCGACGCCCGCCCCTACCTGATCCTCGGCCACCAGCGATTGCTCGAGGGCGATGCGCCGCGTGCTCGGGCGACGCTGGAGGCGGGACGTCGGCTCGACCCGCGCCAACGGCTGATCCACCTCCTCCTGCTCGATCGCTATCTGCGCGAGAGCCGCTTCGCCCAGGCGGGAAGCGAGTTCTCGGTACTGGCACGGCTGATGGGGCCGACCCAGGCACCGATCGCGACCGCGCTGGCGGCGATGACCCTCAATCCCGGGACCCGCGACGCCGTGCGCCGCACCCTTGCCACCGACCCCGACTTGGAGCGGGCGGTGCTGGTCGCCCTCGCCCGCTCCGACACGCCGCCCGCCGACATCTTCGCGCTGGCCAGTCCGGCCGCGCGTGTCGATGCGGCGGGCTGGGCGCCGGCGCTGGTCGAACGGCTGGTCGAACGCGGCCGCTTCAACGAGGCGCGCGGGGTGTGGCAGCGCATCCACCGATTGTCGCCCGCCGCGGCCGCCGCCCCGATCTTCAACCCCGGTTTTGCGCGGGTGCCCGCCTCGCCGCCGTTCAACTGGACGCTGGTCGCGGGCAGCATGGGGGCGGCCGACATCCGCGACGGCGGGCTGGCTGTCGATTACTACGGACGCGAGAGCGGCGATCTCGCCAGCCAGCTGCTGGTCCTCCGCCCTGGGCGGTACCGCTTCTCGGTCGTCGTCGATCCGGGCAAGACCGATCCCGGTGCGGGGGTGCGATGGTCGCTGGTCTGTGCGACCGGCGACCATCCGACGCTGGCGACGCTGCCGGTGGCCGCCGGGCCAGCCCGCCGCAAGCCCGGCGTCGACTTCGCCGTGCCTGCCAGCTGCCCCGCCCAGGCGCTCGTCCTGCGTGGCGAGGCGGGGGAGTTCCCGGTGCCGGTCGCCGTCGTGCTGCGCGCGCCCGACATCACACCCCTGACGGGAGCGCGACCATGATCCGCCACTGGGTCGTCCCCGCCTATCTCCTGCTCTGCCTGCTGCTCGGCGGGGCGAGTGCCGCGGGGTTCTTCGCCAACCTCCTGCTCCAGCTCGCGGCGTTGCCGCTGATCGGCTGGAGCCTGTGGCAGCTGCTGCAACCGGGGGCACCGCTGTCGCGCTCGATCTGGGCGCTGCTCGCGCTGGCGGCGCTCGCCGTGCTGGTCGCGCTGATCCAACTCCTGCCGCTGCCGCCCGGCTTGTGGACGCTTCTGCCCGGACGCGGGCCGGTGGCGGACGGGTACCGGCTGCTCGGCATCCCCCTGCCCTGGCTGCCGCTGACGCTGACGCCGGAGGCGGCGCTCGCCAGCCTGTTGTGGCTGCTGCCCGCCCTTGCGGCGTTGCTCTGCACGGTCGTGCTGGGGGCGTTCCGCGGTCGCGCGATCGCCTATGTGCTGGTCGCGGTGACGCTCGCCTCGGTCGCGATCGGCGCGCTGCAGGTGATCGGTGGCGGCACCGCCTATCTCTACCGGATCACCAATCACGGGGTCGCGGTCGGCTTCTTCGCCAACGCCAACCACAATGCGACGCTGCTCCTCGCCTGCATCCCCTTCCTGGTCGCGCTGCAGACGACCTTGCTCAAGCGGCGCTCGTCCCCGCGCAGCGCCTCGGCGATCCGGCTGCTGGTGGCGGCGGGCTATGCGGTGATCCTGGTCGGGCTGCTGATCAACGGCTCGCTCGCCGGCATCGGCCTGGGCGTGCCGGTGGCGATGGCGACCTGGCTGACCTTTGGCCGGCAGCGCCCCGTGCTGCGCCGCGGGCTGGTCGCGGTCGCGGTGCTGTTGTCGGCGGGGGCGCTGGTGCTGGTCGCCACGGGATCGGGCAACAACCTGTTCGGCGTCCAGGGCGCCAACGCCGAGCTGTCACGCCAGACCTCGTTCCGGCTGACCCTGCGTGCGGCGCGCGAGTATTTGCCCTTCGGCTCGGGGATCGGCAGCTTCCAGCCGGTTTATCGCACGCAGGAGCCGCTGGCGCACGTCAACACCACCTACATGAACCACGCGCACAGCGACTGGCTGGAGCTGCTGCTCGAGACCGGGCTCGCGGGGGTGGCGCTGGCGGCGGCGTTCCTCGCCTGGTGGGGGCTCCGGGTGCGGGCGATCTGGCGGGCTGACGAGCCCGACCGCTTCGCGCAAGGCGCGACGATCGCCACCGCCGCGATGTTGCTCCACAGCATCGTCGACTATCCGTTGCGCACCGCCGCCATGTCGGCGTTGTTCGCGGTCTGCCTGGGACTGATGGCGGGCGCGCGGCCGTTCGTCCGGCCGGGGCGCAAGGCTTCCTCGGCCCGCCACGTCGACCTCGGTTAGATCCGGGCGGCTAGACCCCGGCGCGGGCAAGCGCGTCGAGGTAGCGCGCCTCGACGATCGACACGTCGAACTCTTCCACGGCGATCGCGCGGCTGCGCTCCTCCATCGCGGCGCGCGCCTCGGGCGCGAGGTCGATCATCGCCGCCATCGCCTTGGCGAGCGAGCCCGCGTCGCGCACCCGGCACAGGATCGCGTTCTCGTCCGTGCGCGCGATCTCGGTGCAGCCGGGCACGTCGGTCGCGACCAGCGGCTTGCCGCACGCCGCCGCCTCCAGCAGCGAACGGGGCATGCCCTCGCGGTAGGAGGGCAGCACCACGCAGTCCGCCTCGGCGATGAAGGGGCGGACATCGTCGGCCTCGCCGCGGTAGCGGATCACGCCCTCCGCCACCCACGTCTCGACCTGCCCCCGGGTGATGGCGGTGCGGTTGGCGACGTCGAGCTGGCCGAGCACGTCGAAGCGCGCGTCCGGATAGCGCCGCCGCAACCGTGTCGCCGCCTCGACATATTCGAACACGCCCTTGTCGCGGATCAGCCGCGCGATCATCAGAAAGGTGAAGGGCCGATTGGGCCGCTCCCCCGCCTCCGGCCGGAAACGGGTGGTGTCGATTCCGGACCCGGGCAGCAGCGCCGTCCGCTCCCGCCGCACCAGCCGCCGCGCGACGAACAGGTCGCGGTCGGTCGCGTTCTGGAAGAACACGGTCGTCGACCGGGCGAAAGCGAGCCGATAGAGCATCGAGGCGACCCGCGTCAGCCATCCCTGCCGGATAAAGGCGGTGCCGAGCCCCGAAACGTTGTTGATCACCGGGATGCCGAGCGCGTGCGCGGCCAGCGAGCCGTAGGTGTTGGGCTTGATCGTCCAGCCGAGATAGGCGTCGGGGCGGATGTGCCTGAGCGCCGACCAATAGGCGAGCGCCAGCCGCGCGTCGCGCCGCGGCGAGATCCCTTGGCTGTCGATCGGCACCGCCCGGTGCTCGATCCCGAGCTCTCCCAGCCGTGCGGCATGGGCGTCGTCGGGGGTCAGCGCCACCACCCGCAACCCGTCGGCGACCAGCCGCCTGAGCAATTCCGCGCGGAAGTTCAGGAGGTTCCAGCTGTTGTTCACCGAAACCGCGATCGTCTTCATGCCATTTCCCGATGCCGGGCCGGTTCCTATAGGCTGGACCGGCGATTGGCCACGCCCTATGGGTCGGCCTTGTCCACCGCGAGCATCGACCTTGTCCTTTTACTGGCTGATATACGGCATGTGGACCGCCGGTGCGGTGCAGTATTCACGCTCGGCTTTTCACCGCAACAACCGCATCGCCTTTGGCCTGGCGGCGATCGTCACCGCGCTGTTCGTCGGGCTGCGGTATCAGGTCGGCGGTGATTGGGGTGCCTATCAGGGCATTTACAGCAACATATACTTCCAGCCGCTGGGCCCGGCACTGAAATTGTCCGATCCCGGTTATGCGGCGCTCAACTGGCTGTTCGGGCAGATGGATGTCGGGATCTGGGCGGTGAACCTGGTGTGCGGCACCATGTTCATGATCGGGGTGGGACGGCTGGCGTCGCGCCAACCCGCGCCCTGGCTGGCGATCGTGGTGGCCGTACCCTACCTCGTCATTGTGGTGGCGATGGGGTACACCCGCCAGGCCGCGGCGATCGGGGTGATCTGCTTCGCGCTGGCGGACGCGTCAGAGCGTTCGCTGCGGACCATGGTGATCTGCGTCGCGGTCGCCACCCTGTTCCACAAGACCGCGATCCTGATGCTGCCGGTGATGATCGCGCCCGTCGCCACCAGGAAGCCGCTGGTGGGACTGATAGGATGCGTGTTCTTCGTGCTGCTGTTCCTGCTGTTCCTGCGGGATACCAGCACCAACCTGGTCACCAGCTACGCCCAGAGCAATTACGACTCCCAGGGCGCCGCGATCCGTATCGCCATGAACGTGCTGGCCGCCAGCGTGTTGCTGCTGCTGCGCGACCGCATGGGCTTCACGCCCTACCAGCGCGGTTTCTGGACCTACGCGGCGCTGCTCGCCTTTGTGTCGGTACCGGCGCTTCTGTCGTTATCGGCGTCGTCGGGGGTGGACCGGTTGTCGCTGTTCCTCATCCCCATGCAGCTCGTCGCGCTGTCCCGCCTTCCCGATGCCTGGGCGCGTACCGCCGCCACCAAGGCGGTGATGACCCTCGGGGTGATCGCATACAGCTTCGCCATCCAGTTCGTCTGGCTCAACTACGCAACCAACGCGGTCGCCTGGCTTCCGTACGACAATTTCGTCCTGCCGACCCAGGACGAGTTCACCCGCGTGGCGGAATGACCCGGTCGTTGATGACCAGTCGGCCGCTGACCCTGGAGGCGGCGATGTCCACCGCGCCGTCGATGCGGTTGGTGCCGCGGAACGTGCCGCGCGGATAGGCGGGCTTGGCACCGGTCTGGCGCATGGTGCAGTTCTCGAAGATCGCGGCGGTGGACCAGGGCAGCTGGGCGCCGGCGACCGCATCGAAGCGGCATCGCGCGAACAGGATGTTGCGGCTGTCGGACAGGTCGGCCATCGGCCCGTTCAGGTACACTTTGCGATTTGCCGAACGAGCAGGCGCATCGGTGAACCGGCAGTCGTAAAAGCGCGTCGCCTTGAGCGGATCGGGCGAGCCGAAGAAGCGGACGCAGGCCCCGACGATCTCGCACCGGTCGAAGCGGAAGCCGGGCTTGTTGGGCCAGATCGACCAGTTGGTGGTCCCCACGAAGCGGCAGTCGGCGAAGCGCACATCGGCGGTGTCGCCGCTGTCGGCGACCAGCCCGCAACCGCTATTGTCCTCGAACGTGCAGCGGCTGAAGCTGAGGTTGCGGATGGGGGCGCTCTCTGCCTCGATGTCGAACCCCGCGGCGGGCGGGGTCGACACCGCGACGCGGCCGGTATGCGCGAAGCGGCTGTCGGCGAAGAGGTAGTTGCGCCCGCCGATCAGGCTGCATCCCTGCCGCCCGTTCCACTCGCTGCGGATGCCGGTGAACAGCCGCCGCGTGCCCGGCGGCAGGATCGCCGGGCCGGCGAGCATCAATCCGTCGCGGGCATGGTGGTGGGTGCGCAGGTTGCGGACCAGCTCGTCGCCGCGATTGTCGCGCAGGAACAGGCCGTCGCAGGCGATCTGGCGGCCGACGTCCCCCCACGGCCCCCCGATCCGCAGGGCGCCGACATTGCCGTCGAGTTCCAGGTCGGCGATCGACACCGAACCCCGGCATCCCTCGATCAGGATCATGTAGTCGTAGGGGCTGGCGAGCGAACCCGGCCGGGTGTTGGGCATCGGCAGCTCCACCGCACGCCCGCTCGCCCGGTCGAAGGTGCCGTAGCGCAGGCCGGGCGCGCAGCGCAGCGTCGCCCCGTTGCCCTCGATCGACACGTCCTTCGCACACTGCGACAGGCGCAGGATCGGCTGCGGTGCGAAGGCAAAGGGATCCAGCTGCAGCCCGGGCCGCTGCTCGCCGACCAGGTACACCGTCCGCCGCAGCACGATGCGTCCGCCGCCGGCGCGGTTCACCGCCTGCGCCATGCGCGCGAACGCGGCGGTATCGTTGCTCCGCCCGTCGCCGCGGGCGCCGAAATCCTCGGGCGCGAAGACGGCCGCCGCCTGTGCCAGCCCGTGCAGCGGGGGCAGCAACACCGCCCCCGCCGCGATCGCGGTGCCGAGCGCCGCGCGCCTGCTGATGATCCGGGTGGTCGGGCGCGTCATGGTCATGGGCCTTGCCAGTCGGCGATCTTCCCACCAATGCGGCCGCTGGACCGATCAACGGCCGGGAAGGATCGTTAGTGAAGGATACCGTTCGCCAGCGGCGACGCGGCCGGGTCCTAGTCGCCGGCGTCGGCCAAGTCCAAGCCCGCGTCGCGGTGGCCGGCTGAGCCCGACCAATGCGGATGGTCGCCTTCACCAAATACGGGGCCGAGGCCGCGAGCACGCGCCAGCGGCTGCTGCAATACCTGCCCGCGCTGCACGCCGCGGGGATCGAGGTCGAATGGCATCCGCTGCTCGGCGACGATTACGTGCGGGGGCTGGTCGACGGCGCGCGCCCGTCGCGGCTGGCGATCGCGCGCCGCTACGCCGCCCGGATCCGCCAGCTCACCGGTGTCGGCAAAGCGGACCTGCTGTGGGTCTATGCCGAACTCTTCCCCTACCTGCCCGCAATGTTCGAGCGGCTGGCCTTCGCGGCAAGGGTGCCGGTGGTGTACGATTTCGACGACGCCTTCTTCCACCAGTACGACGCGGCGCCGCGCCCGCTGGTCAGGCGGGCGCTGGCGGGCAAGCTGGAGCCGCTGCTGCGCGGTGCCGTGGCCTGCGCGTGCGGCAATGCCTACCTGCGCGACTATGCCGACCGGTTCTGCGACCGCACGACGATCCTGCCGACCGTGGTCGACACCGACGCCTACCGCCCCGCCGGTCACGGTGACGACGGGCCGGTGACGATCGGCTGGATCGGCACGCCCTCGACCTGGCGGTATCTGCGGCCGCTCCTGCCCCTCCTCGCCGACCTCGCCGCGACGCGCGGCATCCGGGTGCGGGTGGTCGGCGCCGGCGCGGCCGCCTTCGCCGACCGCTTCCCCGGCCTCGACCTGGTCGACTGGCGCGAGGAGACGGAGATCGCCGAGGTCCAGCGGATGGACATCGGCGTCATGCCGCTTCCGGACGAGGCCTGGGCACGGGGCAAGAGCGGCTACAAACTTGTCCAGTACATGGCATGCGGGCTGCCGGTGGTGGCCTCGCCGGTCGGGGTCAATGCCGAGATCGTGGCGGAGGGCGAGAGCGGCTTTCTCGCGGACACGCCCGGCGACTGGCGGCGGGCGATCCTGGCGCTGCTCGACGATCCGGCCCTGCGTCGCCGGATGGGGGAGGCCGGTCGCGCCCGCGCGCAGGCGCGCTACGCGTTGAGCGTCCAGGCGCCGCGCATGGTGACGCTGTTGCGGGACGCCGCGGCGGGTGCCGCATGACGGAGCGCCGCCCGCTCGTCTACCTGCCCTTCGTTGACGAGCGCGGGGCCGGGATGCAGCGCTTCGGCGAGGAGATGATCGCGGCCCTCGATCGCGCGGGGGTCTCGTTCGACCTGCTCGTCGGCGAGCGGCTGGGGGACGTGGCGTGGCTGCGGGCGCGCCCACACCGGCTGCTGCTCTCCCCCGACTGGTCGGCGCGGCTACCCCGAAGCGTGGCGGCGCTGGTGCGGCTGGCGCGGGTTCAGGGCGTGCTCGGGACCCGCAAGGGAACGGTGCTGGCGTTGGCGCACGAGATCGCGATGCGTCCGCGCGGGCGGCAGGTCGCGGTGGTACACGACATCACCTGGCTGAAACCCTTCGCCCCGCGCCGAGGCGTGGGTGCCAGGGTGCGAGACGCCATGTGGCGCACCGGGCTGCGGCGTTCGGCGGTGATTGCCATCTCCGACGCGACGCGCCGCGACGTGGCGACCTGGGCGGAGATCGACGCGGCGCGCATCCCGGTGGTGTACGAGGGGTTCGATCCCCACGTCTTCCATCCGGGCGAGCGGACGCGGTCGGGGCGGCCGGTGCTGCTCTACGCGGGCACGCTGGCGGCACACAAGAACGTCCCCTGCATCCTTTCGGCCTTTGCCCGGGTACGCGAACGGGGGATCGACGCCGTCCTGAAACTCGTCGGCAGGTACGAGGCGCAGGAAGCGGAGGCGCTTCGCGCGTCGGTTCCGGCAGCCTGGCGCGACGCCGTCGACTTTGCCGGCTTCGTCTCCACCGAGCAGCTCGGGCATGAGATGCGTGGATGCGCCGCCTTCCTGTTCCCGTCACGCAACGAAGGGTTCGGGCTGGCACCGGTGGAGGCGATGGCCTGCGGCACCCCCGTGCTGAGCGCGCCCGGCGGGTCGCTGGCCGAGGTGGTGGCGGATGGAGGCATGCTGCTCGATCCCGACGATCCCGGCGCATGGGCGGACGCGATCGTGCGGGTGCTGGCCGACCCCGGCATTGCCGCCGACCTGCGTGCCCGTGCCCTGACGCGGGCGGCGGTGTTCTCCTGGGACCGCGCGGCGCTGGCGTACCGCGCCATTCTGGAGGCGCGGGTGGAACCGGGCCGCGACGCCCCAGTTTACGCATCCTAGGCCCGATCGGGAACCGGGTGGCGCCATCTCCCCGGAGCCTTCACGACAGCAGGTCCTTCAACGCCGTCACCGCGCCCGAGAAGCGGCGGTATCCGCCCCGGGCGAGCAGCCGCAACACCGGGCCGACTCGCGCCGCACGGCCGCGGGCGAGCGCAGCGCTTCTGGCTGCATAGTCCGCCCGCTCGGCGTGCATCGCCTCCGTCCGCGTCGCGAGCATGTCCGGTGCGGCGAGCGCCTCCACCGCCGGTTCCTGCAACCGTGTCAGCAATGCGTCGATCTCCACCACCTTGGCCGCGATCAGCGCCTTGGCGTCGGTTCGGCACGCGGCGCGTACCAGGTCGCGCTGGCCGGGCCGGGCCATCGCGAACGCCGCACCCGTCGCATTGCCGCCATGGCGCCGGTACATCTGGAGAGCCTCCTCCAGCAGCCGGCGCACCCCCATCGCCTCCGCCAGAGCGTTCACCCAATGATCGTACTGGACCACGTCGCCCGGCATCGGCACCAGCGCCGGCATCAGCGCACGCGAAAAAGCGGTGCAGCAGCCCGGTCCATACCAGCTGTCCGGACGGCCCAGCGCGCGGACGTTGCCGAGTACGGTGTTGCCGGTCTCCCGGCCGTCCGGGTCGGCGATCGCCTGGTCGTTGACCACGCACAGGCAGCCCGGTTCCGTCATCGCTGCCGCCACCCGCGCGATCTTGTCGGGGTACCAGGCGTCGTCCTGGTCACTGATGAAGACGATCTCCCCCCGCGTCAGCCCGATCGCATGAGCGAAATTGCCGTTGAAGCCCAGCCGGCGCGGATTGCGCACGAACCGTACCGGGAAGGGCGCGGTTTCGGCAAAGGCGGCGACCACGGCTTCCGTGTCGTCGGTCGACCCGTCGTCTGTCACGACCAGCTCGTCGGGCAGCAGCGTCTGCGCCGCGAAGCTTTGGAGCTGCACGGGCAGCCAGCGGGCGCCGTTGTAGGTCGCCATCGCGACCGAGATGCCGATCTGCTTCGCCACCGGTCAGGCCGCGCGGATCGCCGCGACGATCCGCTCCACCTGCGGGTCGGCGAGGTCGGGATAGATCGGCAGGCACAACACCCGCGCCGCGGCGTCGCCGGCGACCGGCAGGTTGGCCGGGTCGGCGGAGGGCGTGTCGCGGTACATTGGCAGGCTGGACAGCAGCGGAAAGAAATAGCGGCGGCTGTAGATGCCCTGTGTCTTAAGGTGCTCGTACAATCCGTCGCGCGACCGTGGAAAGCCGTCGCCGACCAGTACCGGGAAATAGCTGTGGTTGGGTTCCACGCCGAGCGGCACCGCGAGCGGCGCGATCCCCGCCACGTCGGCGAGGCCGGCGCGGTAGAGTGCGTCCACCCGCGCCCGCTCGCGCCGGACATGCCCGAAATGGTCGAGCTGGAGGAGGCCCATCGCCGCGTTCATCTCGCTCATCTTGGCGTTGGTGCCGACCGTCGGGATCCGCACCTCGTCGACGATGCCGAAATTCTTGCGGCCGTCGACTGCCAGCTTGGCCGCTGCGGTGCCGGTGGTCACCGCTCCGCCCTCAAAGGTGTTGAACGCCTTGGTCGCGTGGAAGCTGACGCAGGAATAGTCGCCGTGCGCGAAGACGCCCCGCCCGTGCAGCCGCACGCCGAACGCATGAGCGGCGTCGTAGATCACGGTCAGTCCATGACGCGCGGCGATCGCCTCGATGGCGACGACGTCGCACGGGTTGCCGTAGCAGTGGACGCCCAGGATCGCGGTGGTGCGCGGCGTGATCGCCGCCTCGATCGCGGCGGGATCGATGTTGAGGTCGTGCGGCGCCACGTCGGCGAACACCGGCGTCAGCTTCTCCAGCAGCACCGAATGGGTGGTGGCGACGAAGGAATACGGGGTGGTGACGACCTCCCCCTCCAGCCCCGCGGCCTCCAGCGCCACCGACAGGGCCAGCATGCCGTTGGTGGTCAGCGACACGTGCGGGGCGTCGAGAAAGCTTGCCAGCCGCGCCTCCAGCTCTTGGTGAAAGGGACCGGAATTGGTGAGGACGCGACGCTCCCAGATTCGCTCCAGCATCGGCACGAACTCGGCCAAGGGCGGCAGGAACGGCCGGGTCACGTAGATGGGATCGTCCAACGGCGTCTCCGGGAGGGGCGGACCGGTCCGCGCGCCGACCATCCCATATCGCCCGGGGGACGAAACGCAATTCTGTCTGCGCTCGCCCGATTATCACGGACTGTCAGATGCTCCCGTCGCGGTCAGCCGAACCGGGCCTGGCACGTCCGGACAAAGGATCGGAGCATGGCATCCTCCGCCGCGCGATCGAGCGTCAGCTGGTGGAGCAGCCGGTCGCGTGTCGCCACCGCCCAGCCGATGTCCTCCTCGCCATAAGCGATCCCGTACCGCTCCGTCTCGTGGGGGGTCCACTGCTCGCGTGCCAGGCCCGGTTGCGGAACCACGATCGGGATGCAGCCGCAGAACGCGGCATAACGGGCGTACATGGTGTGGAGGTCGTAGGTGTAGAAATAGGCGGTGCTGTTGAACAGCTCGGCCTTTTCGCGGGACGACAGCGCGTCGATCAGGGTCGAGTCCCGCAGATCGTGGACGATGGGGCGACCGCGTCCCTTCTTGACCAGATAGCAGGAGCCCGACCGCTCGCCATAATTCCACCGGCGATACTCATCGTTCCACCACGACAGCGCGAGTCGGTTCCGCCGGTCGCCGAGCGCCGGGTCGTGGAACGCGTCCTGGTAATGGAAGAACAGGTCGTCCGCACCATAGTCGACTCGGCCCGAATGGAAGCCGGGTCGGTGCAGCAGCCAGCGGACGACGTGGCGCGCGCCCAGTGGATTGCCGGCGACGATCTCCGGATAGACCACCACCGCACCGTCCAGGTCGCGCCGGGTAGCGAGGCGGTTGGGGAACGGCCCGCGCCGGTATCGCCGCCGTTGCCCGGTCAGGAGATAGCGTGCCCATCCCAGATAGCGGCGGGGATTGCGCCACGCCTGCAACAAGGGCTGGCTCGGCCACAGCAGCGCGGTCTCCCCCGCCTCCGACAGTCGGTGGCACAGCAGGTGCAGCGCGATCACCCCGCCATTGCGATCGTCGAACGGGTCGGCGGCGATCACGAACTTCATGGCTCCGCGCCGAATCCGGCTTGGCCGGCGGCATCCGCCCGCCGGAACACGCAATCGAATTCCAAGGCGGAGGCCGGGTCGCCCGGCACCGGATTCACCGTGCGGAACTGCGCCGGCGTGTATCCCAAGGCGCGAACGCGCGCGATCGCCTCCTCGAAGGTCCAGACACCGGCGTATAGATGGCTGATCGGCAGCTCCAGCTGGAGGCCGACGACCCGGCCCAGTACCGGACGGGCACCGACGAGCACCTCTTCCTCATATCCTTGCGTATCGACCTTGAGGAACACCGCCCCCGCCGCATCGCCGTCCAGCACCGCCGCGATCGTGGTCACCGGCACCCTCTCGGTCCGCACCGCCGCCGAGCGCGCGTCGAATGTCGCCGCAAAGGCGGTGGACGGCTTGATCGAGCTCAACACGCTCAGTGCCGACACGTTGATCTCCGCCTCGCCCGGCATCGCGCCTACCGCGGCGCAGGTGACGGACCAGAGCGGATCGGCGGATGCCACCCGGCGCAACTGCTCGAATACCTCGGCGATCGGCTCGAACGAGTGGATGCGGCCGCGATAACCCGCGCGGCGCAGTGCCTGGCCGAACTGGCCGGCATTCGCGCCGACGTCCACCACCAGGTCGACGCGGTGGCTATGGAGATAGGTGACGAGGTCCGGTTCGCGGACAAGCTGCCAGCCACGTCGCCGCAGCGCCGCCTTGATGAAGGAACGGATCATCGCGCCCTTTCCCCGGATGTCGTCGCCAAGGTCAATGCCGCCGCCATCCGTGCCACTGCCTGTTCGGCCCATCGATCCCAGTCCAGCCGCTCGCGCGCGTCGGCCAGCGCGGCCGTGGACATCGCCCGGTAGCGCGCCGGATCGCGCACCAGCGCCGCGATACTGTCGGCGAATGCCGCGGCATCGGCCGACAAAGGCAGGAGGATACCTGTCTCGCCGTCGCGTACCGCCGCCGGCGTGCCCCCGGTCGCGTGGCCGATCGACGGCAGCGCGTGGTGCGCGGCCTCCGCGAAGACGATGCCGTAGCATTCGGCGCGGGTCGGCAGCAGGAACAGATGCGCCTGTGCGTAGAGCCGCTCGATGAGGGTCCGGCCGGCCGCGTCGCGCTTGTCCACCAGCCCGTGGAAACGGACATGGGCGGGTGGCGGACTGGCCAACACCGCCGCGTCGCAGCCGACGATGTCGAGCTCGGCGTCGATCCCTGCCGCCCGCAGCCGTTCCACCGTTGCGACCGCGACGTCGCCGCCCTTGCGCGACCAGTCCTTGCCGACGAACAGCAGGCGCAGCGTGCCCGTCGGCGCGTCGCGCGGCGCGGTGTCGGGCACGCGATCCTGGTTGGCGCCCCAGGCGATCACCGCCGCCCGCTCACGCGGTAGGCCATAGTCGTCGATCGCCGATTGCGCCGCCCATTCGGATGGGTAGAAGACCAGCAGCGCGTGCCGGATCAGACGGCCCTCGGTCTCCTCGAACAGATCGAAGCCCCGCCCGGCCCAGTCCGTTCCCGGATAATAGCCGCGCATCCCGCGCGGGGTCGCGTCGCTGACGTGCGCCACCGCGAACGTGTCCGCCAGTGCCCCTGCTGCCGGGGTACAGAACGGCGCGAACACGATGTCGGAGCGAGCCGCACGCAACCGCCGCGCGGTGTTGCGCATCGCCAAGCGCACGAAGCGGCGCGAGAAGTTGAGGTTGACGCGCCCCCGCGTCGCGACCCGCATCGCCTTGCGCACCGCCCGGAACGGCGCCGGCCACGGCTCACCGATCACCGCCACCAGCTCGGCATGGCGCTCGAGCGCCGTCAGCATCCGGTGCGGAGTCCCCGACGACAGGTCGGGATCGCGCGGGTCGCCGTCGCCGACAAAGGCGATGCGGAGCCAGCGTCCGCCGATGCCGTTCGCCGTCACGCCGCGCGTCCCGTCTCCGGACCTCAGCGGCTCGCCAGGTCGGCGAGCCAGGCGTCGAGCAGCGGCAGCTCCTCCTTGCCGACGAAGCCGCCCTCGGCCAGCGCGGCGTAGCAGAGCCGCATGGCGGCGGGGATGTTCGCCTCGCCTGCGGGGAGGTCGAGCGCGTCCAGGATCTCGCCGATCCGGCGGTTGCCCAGATAGCCGCTGATCTCGTCGGCGAAGTCCTTCATCAGGCTGTGGTCGTTGCGGTCCTGGCGAACCGTTGCCTCGCGGAACAGGATCGACCAGCCGTTCGCCCAGGCGATCCGCTGCGCCACGAAGCTGCGCCAGATGTCGGTCATCCGGAAGCTGCAATAGGCGGGAAGATAGAGGAGCGGGAACGCCTGACGGTGATAGATCGTGTTCTGGCTGTTGTACGGGCACCACGCCCCCGCCCCCAGCGCCACCCGGAGCCGCCGCTCGAAGCTGAACGGCAGCGGCAGGGTCAGCCGGTAGATCGCGTCCACGTCCGGATTGTCGTCGGCCAGCCCCTGCTGGATCGGTACGGGCACCTGCCGCTCCGGCCCCAGATCGGGCAGCGGCTGCTGGACCGCGTCGAGCGGCAGGCCGCGCGGCCAGATCAGCTGATCGGTGTAGTAACGGTAGACGTTGACCCAGCCGGTGCCCGCCAGCGTCGCGACGCTGGCGGTCGCGGGCAGCGGCCGATAGAAGTCGTCGGACGGCATGTTGTCGTCGTCGGTCTCGACGATGAAGTCCGCCCCGCCCTCGATCGCCAGCAGGTAGCCGATGTTCTTGCGCGCGTAGTGCCGCGTCGGGCAGAGCCGGGCGGTCGCGTAGGGCAGGTCGAGCTGCGCCTCGTAGCCGAGGAAGCGGCAGCCATCGAGGCTGAAGTCGGCGGGCGACTTGGTGTCCCCGATCACGAAGAACGGCATGTCGAGCCGCGTGCAGTCCGCGGCGATCTTCCTCATCACCGCGTTCGGCGCGGCGATGGACGTCAGCACGACCGCGCCCTTGCCGGCGGAGCCGGCCTCGTTCGTCGTTGTCACGGAGAGTCCTCGCTTGGGCGCAAATGTTGCCAGATCGAGGGGTGTCCGATAGGCGCGCGTCCCAACAGGGTCAAGGCGAGCACCGGCAATGACGACGATCGGGCCGGTGGTCCTCTTATCCTCCATCGGCGACCCGCGCGACAAGCGGACCTGGTCGGGAACCACCCGCAACCTCGTCGACGCGCTGGAACGCGCCGGGATCGAGGTCGCGACGGAAACGGTGACGCCCAACCGCTACCTTCGTCGCGCCGCCACCCTGCTCGCCAGGCTTCGCGGACGGACGCGGGAGGAGCCGGATCGGGTCGGCGCGCTGCATCGCATCCTGCAAAAGGCCGCGGGCCGTGTCGTGGCGAAGTCTCGCGCGCGCCGTTTCATCCATTTCGGGTCCAGCCACCTGCCGATCCTGGACCCGCGCCCGGGTGACCGCCACTGGCTGCTGACCGACTACGGCATCCACCTGCTCCTGACCCGCGGCCCGACGCGAAGCCTGGTCGGCGACCGCTACGCCGCACGCGCGCTCGCCGCCGAGCGCGAGATCGCCGCGCGCTGCGACGGCATCTTCACGGTCGCCGACTATGTTCGCGACGACTGGATCGCGGAATACGGATTGCCGGCCGGCAAGGTGGTATCGATCGGCACCGGGCTGGGCAGCCCGCTCACCCTTGACGGATTTGCCAAGGACTATGCCCGCGGCCACATCCTATACGTCGGCAAGCACGGGTTCGACACCAAGGGCGGGCCGCTGCTGCTCGCGGGCTTCGCGGAAGCGCTCAAGACCCGCCCCGACCTCCGCCTGGTGATCATCGCCGACGCCGCCGACCCGACGCTCGCCCCTCACCTGCCCGCGATCCGCACCAACCCGGCGATCGACTTCCGCCAGACCGGCACCCCCGACTTCGTGGAACTGGTGCGCGGTGCCGCGCTCTACGCCTCGCCCGCGGCGTTCGAGCCCTGGGGGCTGATCTACCTGGAAGCGTTGATGGTGGAGACGCCGGTGCTGGGGCTCGACCGCAGCGCGATGCGCCAGCTGACCGATGACGGCCGGCTCGGCTTCCTGGTGGGGGAGGAGACCCCGGCGGCAGTGGGCGCGGCGATCCTCGATGCGATGGGCGACCCCGCCCGCCTCGCCCGCATGGGGGAGGAGGGACGCCGCTTCGTGGAGGAGACGTTTTCCTGGGATCGCACGGCCAGGCGGGTGGTCGACGCGCTGAGGCAGTGATCCATTCGGCTTGCCCTTTGCCGCAAAGGGCGCTTTGGGGACTGCAACCGCTTAGGATCGCTGCCATGACCCATTCCGACCTCCGCGCTGCCGGGGCGGCCCGATGACCGGCAAGACCGCGCTGATCACCGGCGTCACCGGTCAGGACGGTGCCTACCTGGCCGAACTGCTGCTCGCCAAAGGCTACACCGTGCACGGGCTGAAGCGCCGTTCCTCCTCGTTCAACACCGGGCGGATCGAGCATCTCTACCAGGACCCGCACGAGCAGGACCCCCGCTTCTTCCTCCACTACGGCGACCTCACCGACAGCACCAACCTGATCCGGGTGGTGCAGGAGACCCGGCCCGACGAGATCTACAATCTCGCCGCGCAGAGCCACGTCCAGGTCAGCTTCGAGACGCCGGAATACACCGCCAACTCGGACGGGCTCGGCACGCTGCGCATCCTGGAGGCGATCCGCATCCTGGGGCTGGAGAAGCGTACCCGCTTCTACCAGGCGTCGACCTCCGAGCTGTACGGCCTGGTCCAGCAGGTGCCCCAGTCGGAGACCACGCCCTTCTATCCGCGCAGCCCCTATGCCGCGGCCAAGCTCTACGCCTATTGGATCGTGGTCAACTACCGCGAGGCATACGGGATGCATGCGTCGAACGGCATCCTGTTCAACCATGAAAGCCCGTTGCGCGGTGAGACGTTCGTCACCCGCAAGATCACCCGCGCCGCCGCGGCGATCCATCTCGGCCGCCAGGACAAGCTGTTCCTGGGCAACCTCGATGCGCGGCGCGATTGGGGCCATGCCCGCGAATATGTCCGCGGCATGTGGTTGATGATGCAGCAGGACGAGCCGGACGACTATGTGCTGGCGACCGGCGAGACGACGCCGGTCAGGACGTTCGTCGAGTGGGCGTTCGCCGATGTCGGCATCGCGCTGCGCTGGGAAGGCGAGGGCGAAGGCGAGAAGGGATATTGCACCAACACCGGCCGCTGCATGGTGGAGGTGGACCCGCGCTATTTCCGTCCCACGGAGGTGGAGCTGCTGCTCGGCGACCCGGCCAAGGCGGAAGCGAAGCTCGGCTGGCGGCACGAGACCTCGGTCCGCGACCTCGCGCGCGAGATGGTGCAGGCCGATCTCGAGGTGATGAAGACCGCGAGCACGATGAAGGAGGTCTGAGGGTGTACGACCTCGCCGGCAAGCGCGTGTTCGTGGCAGGGCACCGCGGCATGGTGGGCGGCGGCATCGTCCGCCGGCTCGCCGCCGAGAACTGCACGGTGCTGACCGCGGGGCGGGGCGAGCTCGACCTGTCCGACCGCCGCGCGGTCGCGGGCTGGTTCGCCGATCACCGCCCCGACCTCGTCTTCGTCGCGGCGGCGCGGGTCGGCGGCATCCTCGCCAACTCCACGCGACCGGTCGACTTCCTGCTCGACAACCTCCTGATCGAAACCAGCATCTTCGAGGCGGCCCATGCGAGCGGGGTGGAGAAGCTCGTCTTCCTCGGTTCGTCGTGCATCTATCCCAAGCTCGCGCCCCAGCCGATCCCGGAGAACGCGCTCCTCACCGGGCCGCTGGAGCCGACCAACGAATGGTACGCGGTCGCCAAGATCGCCGGCATCAAGCTCGGCCAGGCGTACCGGCAGCAGCACGGCGACGACATGATCTCGCTGATGCCGACCAACCTCTACGGCCCCGGCGACAATTACGACCTCCAGTCGAGCCACGTGCTGCCCGCGATGATCCGCAAGGTTCACGAGGCGAAGGAGGCGGACTCTGCCGAGGTGGTGATCTGGGGCACGGGCACGCCCTTGCGCGAGTTCATGCACGTCGACGACTGCGCCGATGCGTGCGTGTTCGCGGCGCGGCATTATTCGGACGCGGAGCACCTCAACATCGGGTCGGGCGAGGAGATCTCGATCGCCGGGCTGGCGCGGCTGGTGACGGAGGTGGTCGGCTATCACGGCGCGATCGTCAACGACACGTCGCGCCCCGACGGTACCCCGCGCAAGCTGATGGATTCCTCGCGCCTGCGCGCGCTCGGCTGGCGGCCGCGGATCGGGCTGCGCGAGGGGATCGAGGGCGCGTACCGGGACTTCCTGGCGGGGTCGACGCTCCGGGCCTGACCGGCTCAGGTCCCGGCCGGGTCGACACCCCGTCGCGTCAGGCTTCGCAGGAAATCGAGCTGCGCCGCGATCAGCGCCGGCCCGTCCCGATAGGCCTCGTACAGATGGCCGCCATCGCGCAGCAGGGCGGCGTCGACATGGGGTGCGCGGCCGAGCGCGGCGGCCATCCGCGCCACCGCCGCGGTGCCGGTCTCCCAGATGCGGTCGTGCTCGGCCAGCCTCAGATGGACGGGCACGCCGATCGCCGCCGCCACCGCCGGCCATTGCCGCGGCCAGCTGTTCACGATCTCGGCGATCTCCGCCACCAGCCACGGCTCGGTCGCGGCGCGCAGCGAGGCCAGCGCCTTCCAGTCGAGCCGGCGGTCGGGATCGTGGAAGATCGCCTCGGCAAAGGCGGGCGGCGGGGTGAATGCGGTGGTGTCAGCGGGCAGTTCCATGGCCTTCACCGCCGGGGGCGACACGTCGCCGATCCCCGACACCGCGACCCCCAGCAGCGGCCGGTCGCCGCAGGTCGCCGCCAGCCTGAGCGCCACCGCCCCGCCGATCGAATGGCCGATCACCGCCACGCCCCCCTTCCCGTGCCCGTCCTTACCGCCGCCGCCGTGAACCTCCCGGACCTCGTCCACGAAGCGGTGGATCAGCGGCACCGACGCCGCGATCGGGTCGCTTCCCGGCAGCGCCGGGCTGCCGGCATGGCCGGGGCGGTCGACCAGCAGCACGGGAAAGCCGCGCGCGACCGCCGCCTCCGCCAGCGACCGTCCCTTCAGCCGGAAGTAGCGCCCGTTGCTGCCCCCGCCATGGATGCAGGCGAGCAGGGGCAGGCCGCGGCGCTCCCGGGGTTCGAGAAAGCGGCCCGACACGGTACCGTCGGCCGAGCGCAAGGGGATCGATCCGTCGTTCCTGGTCATCCGGTCGCCATCTGGTCATGCATCGCTGCCCCAGTGGGGGGCGACACGGGCTTGGACAAGCGGAACCGCCGCCTGCTAGGACCATCGGACCAGCCAATTGCCATCGACGGGTGATGATCTCCACTTCCCAATCCGAAGGACGCGTTGTGGGGGCACGGATCGCGGGCATCGCCACGCATCTTCCCGACCGCGTGCTGTCGAACGACGAGCTGGCCGCGCTCTATCCGGCTTGGCCGGCCGAGAAGATTCTCAACAAGACCGGCATCCGCGAACGCCGCATCGCGGCCGAGGGCGAGACCGCGGGCGACCTCGCCTTTCACGCCGCGGAAAAGCTGTTCGCGGCCGGTGGGTGCGCGCGGGCGGACGTCGACTTCTTGATCCTGTGCACCCAGGCGCCCGACTATCTGTTGCCGACGACCGCCTGCCTGCTCCAGGACCGGCTGGGGCTCGGCCGCCACGTCGGCGCGCTCGACGTCAATCTCGGCTGCTCCGGCTTCGTCTACGGCCTCGCGCTGGCGAGCGGGCTGATCGCGGCGGGGGCGGCGCGAACGGTGCTGCTGCTGACCGCCGATACCTATTCCAAATACATTCACGAAGGCGACAAGAGCGTCCGCACCCTGTTCGGCGACGGTGCCGCGGCGACGCTGGTGGTCGCCGACGATGGCGGCAGGGCGACGATCGGCCCGTTCGTGTTCGGCACCGACGGCGCGGGCGGCCGTGACCTGATCGTCGAGGCGGGCGGCTTCCGCACCCCCCGCAGCGCGAGCACCGGCGAGGCGGCGGAGGACGCGCAGGGCAATGTCCGCTCTCGCGATCACCTGTTCATGCACGGCGCCAACGTGATGACCTTTTCGCTGCGCGAGGTGCCGCGCACCTTTGCCCGGCTGCTGGAGCTGGCGGGATTGCGCGGCGACGAGGTCGACCGGGTGGTCCTCCATCAGGCCAACAAGTTCATGCTGGACGCGCTTCAGCGCAAGCTCGGCCTCCCCGCCGACAAGGTGCCGCGCGGCTACGAGACGGTCGGCAACACGGTTTCGTCGACCATCCCGTTCGTGCTGGAAAAGCTGAGTCGAAACGGGCAAATGGCACCCGGCGATCGCCTGGCGGTGATCGGGTTCGGTGTTGGGCTGTCTTGGGCAGGTGCCCTGATCGCCTGCTGAGCCCCTGAAAGGACGACGAATGAGCAGTTTCTACGAAGAACTGGCCGAGATCCTCGAGATCGAGCCGGACCAGATCACGCCCGACCTGCGCTTGGAGGACACGTCGTGGGACTCGCTGGCGGTTGTGTCCACCATTGCGCTGATTGACGAGCAATATGACCAGGCGGTCAGCGCCGACGCGCTCACCTCGTGCGAGACGGTGGGCGACATCGAGCGGCTGATCGCCGCGCGCGGGGCCGAGAGCGAGGGCTGACGATGTCCAGCGGGCAGGTCGCGCACACCTCCGGATCGCGCATCGCCGGGGTGGTCTCCTGCGTGCCTTCCCGGCGGATCGAGAACGAGCATTTCCTCGACCGGTTCGGCGACAAGGTCCACGACGTGGTCAAGATGACCGGGGTCAGGACCCGCCACTGGGTCGAGGACGGGGTCACCACCTCCGACCTGTGCGCCGCCGCCGCCGGGCGGCTGCTCGACCGGACGGGGTGGGAGCCGGGCAGCGTTGACGGGCTGATCTTCGTCTCCCAGACCCCCGACTACCGCCTGCCCGCCACCGCCTGCGTCCTTCAGGACCGGTTGGGGCTGCGCGCCGGCATTCTCGCCTTTGACGTGTCGCTGGGCTGCTCGGGCTACCCCTATGCGCTGTGGATGGCGATGATGATGATCCAGACGGGGGCCGCCCGTCGCATCCTGCTGGCAGTGGGCGACACCAGCTCGATCATGAACGACGGCGACGATCGCGGCACCGCGCTGCTGTTCGGCGACGCGGGCACGGTGACGGCGGTGGAGGCGACCACCCCCGGTGCCGATCCGGCCCACTTCATTCTGGGCACCGACGGCGCCGGCGCCGACAACCTGATCGTCGCGGAGGGCGCCTTCCGCAAGCGCGACGCGACCGGCAAGCTGGAGGGGCGCCAGCTAGACAAGCTGTTCATGGACGGGGGCGAGGTGTTCAACTTCACCCTGAAGGCGGTGCCGGGGCTGGTCCGCGACACGGTGGCGGCGGCGGGCAACGGCGTCGACGATTACGACGTGTTCCTGCTCCACCAGGCCAATGCGTTCATGATCCGCCACCTCGCCAAGAAGGCCAAGCTGCCCCCGGAAAAGGTGCCGATCAACATCGACCGCTACGGCAACACCAGCAGCGCCACCCTGCCGCTGCTGATGACCACCGACGTCGCCGATGCGCTGACGAGCGGCGACCGCCAGGTGGCGATGTTCGGCTTCGGGGTCGGCTATTCCTGGGCGTCGGCGTCGATGCGGGTCGGCCCGCTCGCCGCGTGCGAGACGATCACGCTGTGACCGGCGCACTGGAGATCTTCGCCCGCGACGCGTTCGCGGACCGCCGCTTTCTGGTCACCGGCGCCTCGTCGGGGCTGGGCCAGCACACCGCCGTCCGGCTGGCAGAGGCGGGAGCGCAGGTGGCGCTGGTCGGGCGCAGCGAGGATCGCCTCGCCGCCACCCTCGCCTCGCTGGCGGGCGAGGGCCACACCAGCCATTCGGTGGACATGAGCGACGCGGAGGTCGCGGCCGATGCGGTTGGGGCGATCGCCAGGCAGGGCGGTGCCTTTCACGGCATCTTCCACTCGGCCGGCACCGCGCTGATCCTGCCCGCGCGGGTGACCAAGAACCGGCATCTCGACGACGTGTTCGCCGCCGGCGTGCGCGGCGCGTTCGGGGTGGCGCGCGCGGCCGCCAAGAAGGGCGTGGTCGTTGATGGCGGATCAGTGGTGTTCATGTCGTCGGTGTCGGCGATCCGCGGGCGGCCGGGGATGAGCGCCTATTCCGCGGCCAAGGCGGCGGTCGACGGCATGGTCCGCGTGCTCGCCGCGGAGATGGCGGAACGCCGCATCCGGGTGAACTCGATCATCGCCGGCGGGATCGAGACCGCGATGCACGAGGATTTCGTCAACTCGGTCAGCGACGAACTGGTCGCCAACTACCAGGCGCTGCACATGCTGGGCTTCGGTAGGCCCGACGACATCGCCGCGGCCGCGATGTTCCTGCTAAGCGACGGGGCACGCTGGATCACGGGCAGCAACATGGTGGTCGACGGGGGCTATACCGCCAAGTGAGCCCCCGGCCATGAGGTGCTCGTAGGCGCGCATGAACGCCGCGATCCGCACCTCGTCGCGGCCGATCACCCCCGGCTTCTCCGACAGCGCCACCCCGCGCTGGACGTTTTCCAGGATCGCGCGGTCCTCCTCGATCACCGCCCGCCCAAGGGTCATGCCCGAACTGTTGACCATGTCCTGTGCCGCCCGCTGTGCGCGGGTCAGTTCCAGCCTGGGCTCGAACAGGCGAAAGCGCAGCCCCGTCTCCGTCGCCGACAGCGGCAGCGCGTTGCCGATGTAGAAGGACAGCCCTTGCGTCGAGGAGATGAACAGGTTGGGAAAGACGTAGATGTGGAAGAATGAATCGTGCGCGAACTCGCGCTGGTCGAGATAAGCCAGCGCCTTGGCGCGGCGCCCCTCCGCGCCGGTCGCGGTGCGCGGGAAATGGCTGGAGGAATGCGGCCCGTCGAAGCGTTCCTGCTCGATCCCGGCCTTGCCGACCCCCAGCGTCTTCACGAACGTGTCCTGGTGGACCACCGAGCAGTGGTAGCATTCGAGCACATTCTCGACGAGCAGCTTCCAGTTCGCCGCGTGCGGGGTGGTGCCGCTGTCGATCTCCGCCCCGATATAGGAGCCGATCCGTTCGAGCAGCGGGTAGAACTCGCCCAGATACTCGCGCAGCGACGGACCGTCCGCGGCCTTGCGGAAGAACACGAAAATGCCGCAGGTCTCGACCTCGTAGCGGGTCAGGCAGAGAAGCTCGCGGTCGCCCAGCGGAAAGCCCTCGCGCCGCGGCATGCCGCGCGGATAGCCGGTCACGTCGAAGGTCCAGCCGTGATAGGCGCACATCAGCGGCCGGTTGCCGCGCTCGCCGGGCTGGATGCGGTTGAAGCGGTGGCTGCACACGTTGGCGAAAGCGCGGATCTCGCCGCGGAAGTTCTGGAGCACCGCCGACGTGCCCTGGTAGTCGACGCACACGAAGTCGCGGTCGGACGCGAGCTCCGCCGTCGTCGCCCCGAACTGCCAGAACGGGTCGAACAGCGTCGCCAGCTCGGCATCGAGCACCTCGGGGCGGTAGTAGTTGGCGCACGGCAGCATCGGCGTTTCCGTTCCGGTCGGGTCTTCCCGGTGTTCCGTTCCACGGGGAAAGGGCGGGGTTCCCAATAATGGGCCAGTGATAGTAATGGCACCCGAGTTATTTAAGTCGAGATAGGGACGAGATGGCCGACAATCCAGCCGGGTGCGAGCCGGGGCTCGCCATGGACCGCGACCTGTGGGAAACGCATTGGCACCTGCTCGCCCACCGGTCGGAACTGGCCACCTCCAGCCGGTTCGTCGCGTTCCGGGTGGCGGGCGAGGAGGTGGTCGCATTCCACGACGGCGACGGCGTGGTGGTGTTCGACAACCGTTGCCCGCACCGCGGCACCCGCATCTTCGACGGCACCCACGGGCAGCAGCGCTGGTTCTGCCGCTACCATGCCTGGTCGTTCACCAAGGGCCGCTTCATCATTCCGCAGCGCGACACCTTCGCCTGCGACCTGTCGGGCGTGCGGCTCGACACCTATCAGACGCAGTGGCTGGGCGACTTCCTGTTCGTCTCGCGTCGTCCCGCGATGGCGCTCGACCAGCAGCTCGCGGGCATCACCGACATGCTGGCGAGCATCTCGCGCGGGATCGGCTCGCGCACCGACCTCAACGCGTATGACTATGGGTGCAACTGGAAGATCGCGGTGGAGAACGCGCTCGACCAGTACCATGTGGCGGTGATCCACCACGAGACGCTCAACAAGCTCAAGATGGAGCCCGCGCGCGACCATTACCATGGACTCAACAACGTCTCCTATGCCGGGGTCGGTGACGAGCGGGTCGAGCGGCGGCTGCGGTCGCTCCGCCGCTTCTTCGACATCGAGTTCCAGAGCGAAGGCTATATCGCCATCCACCTGTTTCCCTTCACCTTCCTGACCTCGACCTTCGGTTATTCCTACTCGCTGCAGCAATTCCACCCCGCGGCCGACCAGGACCGGACCGCCTTCACCAGCCGCTTCTACCCGGCGCGGCTGTCGGCCAGGATCGGGCCGGAGACGATGAACACCTTTTTCGAATCCTCGGTGGCGGTGAACCACAAGGTCTTCGCCGAGGACGCGGAGATCTGCGCGCGGGTGCCGACCAACACCTGGTCCCCCCACCCGCCCCGCTACCTGTCGTCGGGCGAGGAGAAGATCGCCTTTTTCCGGCACACCATGCGCGACTGGATGGAGGCCCGTGCGCCGGCCGGACCGGCGGTCCGCGCGATGGCCGGTTGACGGCGATCCATCGCGCAATAGGTCCGGCGGGACACTCAAGGGAGACGACACATGGCAAACCAAGACCGTCTCATTCTGGTCGGTGCCGGCGGGTTCGGCCGCGAACTCTATTTCTGGGCGGAGGACTGCCACGCGGCGGGGACGCTGCCGGCGCTCGCCGGCTTCATCGACGACGTGGTTCCCGAACTGCCCGGTGACTACGGCCTGCCGCGGCTGTCGAGCCTCCAAGACTATGCGCCGGCACCCGGCGACCTGTTCGTGGTGGCGCTCGGCGAACCCGCCAAGAAGCGCCGCGTCGTCGAGCTGCTGCAAGCCCGCGGCGCGCGCTTCGCGACGCTGCGCCATCCCACCACCACCGTGGTACGCACCGCCTGGATCGGCGAGGGGGTCATCATGTGTCCCTACACCATGGCGATGCCGGACAGCCGGATCGAGCGGTTCGCGACGCTGATCAACTATTCGGGCATCGGCCACGACAGCGTCTGCGGCGAGTTCACGACGCTCAGCTCGCAGGTGGACGTCACCGGCAACGTCCGGATCGGGTGCGACGTGACCGTCGGCTCGGGCGCGCGCATCCTGCCCAGGGTCAAGGTGGGGGACGGCGCCACGATCGGGGCGGGGTCGGTGGTGCTCCGTTCGGTGAAACCGGGCACCACGGTGTTCGCCGCGCCCGCCAAGACGCTGGTGATGGGACCCAGGGTCTAGCCGGTCCCCTCGCCCGCCCGCACCAGCGGTACCAGCCGCAGCAGGTCGCGCGAGCGCGGGCCCACCGCGCGGGCGGGGTTGCCCGCATGGATCGTCCATCCGGCCAGGCTCTGCGCCACCAGCGACAGGGCGCCGACCGCGGCTCCCTCGCCGATCTCGACGCCGGGCAGGATAATGGTGTTCGATCCGATCGGAACATAGGCGCCGATCGTCACCGGCGCGCTCTGGACGCGGGTCAGTTCGGGCGGCACCGTCGCGTTGCTCAGCCGGTGTCCGCCGAAATCGTCAATGGCGGTGAAGACGCGCACCCCTTGCGACAGGCTGGCGAAGTCGCCGATGGCGATCCCGGCCCGCGCGCCCAGCGCACAGCCGCTGGCGACATGGACGTGGCTGCCGATCGTCACCCGGCCCGCGGGCGCGATGATCGAGGTGAAGCCGTCGATCCGCACCCGGTCGCCCAGCGTGATGTTGGGGAGGCCGATGATCGTGCAGTTGCGCGCGACCATGCACCCCTCCCCGACCCGCGCGAAGCCGAAGCCGCGCAGCTGGTCGGCGGTGTAGTAGCCGGGATCGAACGGATTCTCCACGCGGCCATCATGCCGGTGTCGCAAGCGGGGTGTCCAGCGATCGATGAGCGGTGCGGGAACGTGGCGGGCGGGCGGGCGGCGGACCGCCGGGCTTTCCTCCCCGCCATGCGGGCGATAGGGCAATGCCCGGTCGCTGCCTTTCCCACCCGCCTCCCTATCCGCTCGCAAAGGGTTGACCTTGTTCACCAATACCACCGCGCACCGCGCCCGCCGATGAGCAAGGGCCGATGAGCAAGGAACGCGCGGCGCGTGCCGGCATATGGAGCGCGCTCGACCTCGCCCTGCGGCAGGGCGTCCAGTTCGGCGTCACCATTGTCCTCGCACGCCTGCTCGCACCCGCCGATTTCGGGCTGATCGCGCTGCTGACCTTCTTCACCAGCCTGTCGATCACCTTTGTGCAGGGCGGGCTGTCGCTGGCGCTGGTGCAGCGGCTCGACACCAGCCGCGAGGAGGAAAGCGCGGTGTTCTGGGTGAACCTGGCCGCCAGCCTGGTGTTCGCCACCCTGATCGTGCTGATCGCGCCCGCCGCCGCGCGTTTCTACGGGCAGCCGACGCTCCACTGGCTGATGTTCGTCGCCGCGGGCCAGGTGGTGCTGTCGGCGCTCGGCGCGGTCCATACCGAGCTGCTGACCCGCACGCTGCAATTCCACCAGATCGCCAAGACGGGGCTGGTGTCGTCGCTGCTGTCCGCCGCCGCGGCGGTGACCGCCGCGGCGATGGGGCTGGGCGTGTGGGCGCTCGCCATCCAACTGCTGGTGCAGGCCGGTGCCGGCACCGCCGCCCTGTGGTGGGTCAGCCCGTGGCGGCCGCAGCTGCGGTTCCGCCTGTCGTCGATCCGCCATCTCTACGGCTTCGGGGCGTTCATCAGCCTGTCGAGCGTGCTGGAGGTGCTCTACTCGAACGGCTTCTCGCTGGTGCTGGGCAAGCTCTACGGCCTCGCCGACCTCGGCATCCTCAACCGGGCGGTGGCGATCCAGGCGTTGCCGACCGGGATCATCTCGCAGGTGGTGTCGCGCACCGCGCTGCCGTTGTTTTCCGCGCGCGCGGACGACAAGCCGGCGCTGCTCAGGGGGTTCAGCATGACCATCCGCGTGTCCATGCTGCTCAGCCTGCCGCTCATCACCGGGCTGGCGCTGCTCGCAGACCTCGTGGTGCCGGTGCTCTACGGCGACAAGTGGATGCGGGCGGTGTACCTGCTGCGGCTGCTGGCGTTCGGCGGCTCGCTGCTGCCCTTCCACGTCCTCAACCTGCAACTGCTGCTCGCCCAGGGCGAGTCCAGGACCTTTTTCTCGCTGGAGATCCAGAAAAAGGTGCTGGGGATCATCTGCTACGGCATCGGCTGCTGCTTCGGCATCCTCGGCATCGCCTACGCTTCCATCGTCTTCGGCGTACTCGCCTTTCTCGTCAACGCGGAGCCGACGCGCAAGTCGCTGGGCTACGGCGTGGTGCGCCAGCTGCTCGAGATCCGCGACATCGTCGCCGCGACGCTGTTCATGGCGGCGGGCGTGTACCTGCTGCGCCAGCTGCTCGATCTTGCCCCCGCGATCGAGCTGGCGGTGCTGGTCGGGGCGGGCGGGCTGCTCTATGCCGGGTTCGGGCTCGCGTTGCGGCTACCCAGCTTCCGCGAGGCGTGGGGGCTGGTGACCGCCGCGGGAGGGCGGTTCGGCCGACGGGCTCCCGCGCCGGCGCACCCCTCCCATGACCTCGTCGCCTATCAGCCTCTGGTCGACAATCCCGCGGTCGACGACACCCCCTCGACCGCTCCCCGCCAGTAACCCCCGTTCAGTAGCCGCCCAGCAGCAGCCGCCACAGCAGCAGCCGGCGCGGCCGGTTGGGCGGCAGGCGGCGGATGCCCAGGCTGTTCTCGATCACCGCGGCGGGGATGTCGCGGCGCCACATCTTGAGCGCGTCCGCCCGGTAATAGGCGACGATCAGCGGGCTGAGGCGCGACCACCAGCGCGGCACCTCGCGCCCCGCCATGCGCTGCTGGAGGCGATAGGCGCGGTCGGTGCCGAGCAGGATGGTGTCGAGGTTACCGCTCTCGTTCTCGGCGATCCGCACGTTGGCGGTCACCGCCCGGTGCTGGCGGAGGTGGTGGCGCGCGGCGAAGCGGGCGAAGAAATAATGGTCGGAGGAGGGGAACTCCTCGGGCACGAAGCCGCCCAGCGCCCTCGCCTTTGCCGTCCGGAACACGAAGCCCGCGCCGTTGCCCAGCAGCGACCCCCAGAAAAACAGGCCGGGGCGGATGCGGCGCGTCGCCCGCTTGCCGAACTTGCGCCGCGACATGGTGCGGCTGACGACGAACTCGAACAACAGGTCGGGCTTGTTGGGGCTGGCGAGAAGGCGGTCGAGCTTCTGGCGCAGCGTCCGGCCGCGGCCGTCGTCTGGGCGCGACGACAGGTTGCCCTCGCCGGTGCGCTGGTCAAACAACCGCTTCTCGCTGATGATGCCGTCGATCGACGGGTCGGCGTCCAGCGCGGCGAACAGCGTCGACAGGCAATCGGGATCGAGCAGGTCGTCGTCGTTGAGGATCGTCAGCCATTCGGTGTCGGTCAGCGTCAGGCAGCGGTTGAAGTTGCCGAAGATGCCGATGTTCTCGGCATGGACGTAGTAGCGGAAGTCGCGGGCGCGCAGCGCGGGCAGCGTGGCGAGCAGCGCGTCCGCACCCGGCGCGTCCGGGTTGTTGTCGAACACGCAGATCCGGTACGGCTCGGTCAGGTCCTGCGCCATCGCGCTCCGGACCGCCTCCGCCAACATAGCGGGACGGTTGAAGGTAGTGATCGCGATCGTGACGCGCGGGATCGGCCCGCCGGTTCCCTCGGCGACCAGGCGGGTCGCGACGCCGTCCCAGTCGCCCAGCGCGTTTCGGGCGGGCAGCAGCGGGGGCGGAACGCTATCCACTGTGCGCGGCCCGCCGCTCGGCGACCAGCGCCGCCAGCCCGGCCTCCAGCGTCCGCCGCGGGTGCCAACCGGGCAGGCGCTGCGCCGCGGCGGCGACGGTCGGGATCATCACCTCGCGGTCGCGGTAAGGCCGTGCGCCGAATGTCGCGGCCGGGGTTCCGATCGCGGCCTCGACCAGCGCCGCCAGCGCCCTCAGGGTCAGCCGCTCGCCCGAGAGGAGATACTCGGCCCATTCCGGCCGGTCGGCATCGGCCAGCCGCTCGCCCGCCAGCAGGAACGCGTCGACGATGTCGTCGGCGTGGGTCATGTCCAGCACCTGCTCGCCCGGCGACATGGCCAGCCGCTGCCCGGACAGGACGGCGTCGATCAGCAACCGGGTGACCTTTCGGCGGGGATCGCCCTCACCGTACGTGTCGTAGATCTTGAGGGTCGTCACCGACAGGCCGCGGGCGCGGTGATAGTAGCCGAGCAGGTCCTCGCACGCCTGCTTGGTCGCGGCGTAGAGGCTGGCCGGGTCGTACCCCTGCCCGCCCGAATGCTGCGACGCGGTGCCGGCGTTGATCAGCCGCGTCACCCCCGCATCCGTCATCGCCTGAGCGAGCTGGGCCGGGAACAGCAGGTTGGACGCGACCAGCGCTTCCACCTGGTCCGGCGCGTGGTCGGCGAGGTAGAGCGAGGCGAGATGGAACACGATGTCGGGCGCGGCGTCCGCCACCGCCGCGGCCAACCGCGCGGGCGAGCCGTCCAGGCGGTGCAACGTCACCGCCGCCGGCAGCGCGGACGCGTCGCTGCCCTCGCGCACTAGCGCGTGGACGGTGCAGCCGTCGGCGACCAGGCGACGGACCAGCTGTCCGCCGAGATAGCCGGTCGCCCCGGTGACCAGCGCGCGGCGAGTCATCGCGCCGGCTCGGCGGGATCGAACACGAACGGGCTGTCGTAGTCGGCAAGGCGCGGGTGCCCGCGGTCGCGATCCGACAGCACCGGATCGGCGACCGGCCAGGCGTAGCCGAAGCCGTCCCAGGCAATGCCGGCGTCGTGCGCGGGCGCGTAGGCGCCGGTAATCTTGTAGAACAGCGTGCTCCGGTCCGCGATGCTGGCGAAGCCGTGCGCCAGTCCGGAGGGCACGTACAACCCGTCGCCGTCGTCCGCGCGCAGGGCAAAGGCGCGATACTGGCCGAAGGTCGGCGAGCCGCGGCGCAGGTCCACCACCACGTCCTCGACCTTGCCCGCGATGCAGAACAGCAGCTTGGCGTGCGCGGCGGGCGGAGTCTGGAAATGCATGCCGCGGATCACGCCGGCCCGCGAGGTGGTGTGGATCTCCTCCGCCCAGTCTCCGCGCAGGCCGAGCCGTGCGTAGGTGGAAGCCTCGAACGTCTTGACGAAGCCGCCGCGCCGGTCGCTACCGACCCGCGCCCGCATCCGGAAGCAACCGGGGATGTCGGTCGCCGCGGCCTCCATCTCAGAACACCTGCAGCCGCGGCACCGCGGTGACGAAGCGACCGCCGCGATCGCGGACGTCGGCGAGCTGTGCGGCGATCTCCTCGCGCAGGTTCCAGGGCAGGATCACGACGTAATCGCTGCGGCTCTCCGTGATCGCCTCGGGCGTCCGCACGGGAATACCGCTGCCGGGCATGAACCGGCCCGCCTTGGCCGGGCTGCGGTCGGCGATAAAGGCCAGCGTGCCGGCGTCGGCGCCGCAATAGTTGAGGAAGGTGTTACCCTTGGCCGCGGCGCCGTAGCCGGCGACGGTGCGACCGTCCGCCCTCGCCTCGGCGATGAAGCGGCGGAACTCGTCGCGGATGCGGCGCACCTCGCCGTCGTGGCCGCCATAGCCCGCCGCCGTGTCGAGCCCCGCCTCGCGCTCCTCGGCCAAGGTCTCGGCGACCGCGTCGGTGGTCGGGTGCGCCGCACCATCGCGGCACATATAGACCCGCAAGGAGCCGCCATGGGTCTCCAGCCGGTCGACGTCGAAGATGCGCAGGCCCTTGTCGCGGGCGATGCGGTCGAGCGCGAGGAGCGACAGGTAGGTGAAATGCTCGTGGTAGATCTGGTCGAACTGGAGCTGGCGCATCGTGCGCAGCAGGTGCGGGAACTCAACGGTGAACACCGCCTCCGGCTTCAGCAGGATGGCCACCCCCTCGACAAAGTCGCCGATGTCGGGGACGTGGGCGAGCACGTTCTTGGCGACCAGGTGGTCGGCCGCCTGGCCGCGCCCGATCAGCGTGCGCGCAAAGGCGGCACCGAAAAACTCTACCGCGGTCGGGATGCCCGCCGCCTCCGCCACCGCAGCGACGTTGGCGGCCGGGTCGACGCCCAGCACGGGGACGCCCGCGTCCTTGAAGAAGCGGAGCTGATAGCCGTCGTTGCTGGCGATCTCGATCACCAGGCTGTCGCGGTCCAGCCCGAACCGGTCCGTGACCAGCTCGGCATAACGGCGGCAATGCGCCAGCCAGCTGTCCGAATAGGAAGAAAAATAGGCATAGTCGGAGAAGATGTCGTCAGGCGGCACCACCCGGTCGACTTGGACCAGCCAGCATTCCGGGCAGGCGCGCGCGTGGAGCGGGTAGTGCGGCGAGGCGACCGCCTCCGCCTGCGTGGCGGCATAATGGTTGGCGAGCGGCTGGCTGCCGAGGTCGAGCCAGGTGACGGTGAGCGGCGTGGCGCAATACTGGCAGAGCGGAACGGAGGTCATGCGGGCGTCCTGGCTGGGTGGCCGTGATGGCCCCCGCTGTAGTGGTGGATGTCGCGGAGGCAATGCGTGCGCATGTCGGCACCCGCTCGCCACGCCCGGTGCCAGGCGACGATGCGGTCGAGCGCGTCGCCGAGCGTCCAGCGCGGCTGCCAGCCGAGCCCCGCGCGCGCCTTGGAGATGTCGAGCTTGAGGTAGCGCGCCTCGTGCGGGTGCGGGCCGGGATCGGTTTCCCAACGCGCGCCCTCCCCCCACAAGGCCGCCATCCGCTCGACGATCGCGCCGACGGCTTGCGCGTCCTCGTCGCGCGGGCCGAAGTTCCAGCCCTCGGCATGGGCCTGCCCGTCGGCCCACAGCGCCTCGGCGAGGTCGAGATAGCCCGACAGGGGCTCCAGCACGTGCTGCCACGGCCGGGTGGAGAGTGGGTTGCGGATCGGCACCGGCCGCCCCGCGTCGAACGCGCGCAGGATGTCGGGGATCAGCCGGTCGTCGGCCCAGTCGCCGCCGCCGATGACGTTGCCCGCGCGCGCGGTGGCGAGCGCGGCCGCGGCCGGCCCGGCGAAGAAGGAGCTGCGATAGGCGGCGCTGACCAGCTCCGCGCAGCCCTTGGAGTTGCTGTAGGGGTCGTGGCCGCCCATCGGCTCGTCCTCGCGGTACCCCCACACCCATTCGCGGTTCTGGTAGCATTTGTCAGTGGTGACCGACACGATCACGCGGAGCCGCGCGCCCTTGTCCGCCAGCGCCCGCGCCGCCTCCAGCACGTTCACCGTGCCCATCACGTTGGTGGCGTAGGTGCCGACCGGATCGCGGTAGGATTCGCGCACCAGCGGCTGCGCGGCCATGTGGATCACGATCTCCGGGTCGAACCCCGCCATGCTCGCGCGCACCGCGTCCAAGTCGCGGATGTCGCCGATCGTCGACTGCATGCCGTCCGCCACCCGCGCGACGTCGAACAGCGCCGGATCGGTGGCGGGGGCGAGCGCGAAGCCCGCGACCTCGGCCCCCATGTCCTGCAGCCACAGCGCCAGCCAGCTGCCCTTGAACCCGGTATGGCCGGTCAGGAAGACCCGCCGCCCCGACCAGAATTCGGGATCGGGCATCAGTCCCACCGCTTCCAAGGGGCGCCCGCCTGCCACAGCGCCTCCAGCTGCTGCTTGTCGCGCAGCGTGTCCATCGGCTGCCAGAAGCCGCGATGGTGGAACGCCATCAGCTCGCCCTGCTCCGCCAGCCGGCGCAGCGGCTCCTGCTCCCACACCGTGTCGTCGCCCTCGATCAGCGACAGCACCTGCGGCGACAGTACGAAGAAGCCGGCGTTGATGGTGCCGCCGTCGCCTTCCGGTTTCTCGGTGAAGCTCGCCACCCGGTCGCCTTGGAGGTGGAGCGCGCCGAACCGGCCGGGGGGCACCGCCGCGGTCAGGGTGGCGAGCCTGCCATGGGCGCGGTGAAAGGCGATCGACGCGGCGATGTCGACGTCGCCGACGCCGTCGCCATAGGTCATGCAGAACGCTTCCTCGCCGTCCAGATGGTCGCGCACCCGCCCCAGCCGCCCGCCGGTCATGGAAGCGTCGCCGGTGTCGACCAGCGTCACGTTCCACGGTTCGGCGCGCTTGTTGTGCACCTCCATCCGGTTCTCGGCCATGCGGAAGGTGACGTCGGACATGTGCAGGAAGTAGTTGGCGAAATATTCCTTGATGACGTAGCCCTTGTAGCCGCAGCAGATCACGAAATCATGGATGCCGTGCGCGGCGTAGATCTTCATGATGTGCCACAGGATCGGCTTGCCGCCGACCTCGATCATCGGCTTGGGGCGCAAGGACGTCTCCTCGCTGAACCGCGTACCGAGCCCGCCGGCGAGGATCACAGCCTTCACATCTCACTCCATCGGGCTTGCGGCGCCCCGATGTCGCCAAATCGGGGGGAAGTCGATAGGCTTCGTGCCTGTTACAGACAGCGGTGCCCTATCGGATTTGAGAAAATGGCCGACTCTCGCGCTGCGTCCAACCGATCACGATCCGCATGGCGATGAAGTTGAAGACCGTAGTCAGCACGATCACCGGCAGCACGCCCAACCGCGCGCCCAAGAGGTACGTTGCAGGGGGCAAAGCAAATAGCCCTAGCAGAAAGCTGACCACATAGACCAGCGACACGCCGACCCGAGTGGCAGGACGTGGCCGGGCGACCCCGAATACCCGCGACGGATACAGTAGCGCCACCAGCACGATCCCGGCAATCCAAGTGAGCGCATAAGCCGGGCGCGGTGGCAGAGCCAGGAGTAGCACCTGGTAGAGCAACAGCGTCAGCAGCGTGTTGCCGATCCCCGCAGCCAGAAAGCGAATGGCCTGCCCGCCAATCTGGCCGCTCACTTGCGCCGCTCGCGCGCCAAGGCCAGGAATTGCGTGTAATCATGGACGTAGTCAGCGGGGTCATAGCCTTGTGAGGCGGCGACCATCAGGATCGCGCCGGGCGAGAATTTGTATTGTACGCCCCACACCAGCGGTGGGATATGCAGCCCGATCGTCGGGTGGTCGAGTGTTACCTCCGTTCGGCGGTGTCCATCGTCCACCACTACCGAAACGCTACCGGTGAGCGCGTAGAGAAACTGGTCGCAGATGATGTGGGCATGTTCGCCGCGCACGGAGTCCCGCTGGACGTCATATACGCTGAACAGCCTGACCGGGGTGAACGGCAATCCTCGCCCCTCTTCCAGCGGTAGCAGCTTGCCGCGCAGGTCGGCAAAGCTGGGAAGCCGGAACAGGGCGCAGCCGCCGGTCTCCAGTGACAGCGTTGCGCCCGGCGTCGCATCGAGTGCGCGGCCGGTGAGGCTTTCCCGTTCGCCGCCGAGAATGTCACCTGCGGCCGCGTAGCCGATGATACGCGCCGGATTGCCGGCGACGGTGGTGCGGGGCGGCACGTCACGGGTCACCACCGCTCCGGCACCGACCATCGCTTCGGTCCCGATCGTGACGCCGGGCAGGATCGTGGCATTTGCCCCGATGGAGGCACCGTCGCCGATCGTGGTCCGCGCGAACGTGGCCGGGTACTGCTTGGACCGCGGCACCCGGTCGTTGGTGAAGGTCGCGTTGGGGCCTATGAACACCTCATCGCCGACCCGCAGCCCGTCCCAGAGCTGCACCCCGCACTTGATCGTCACCCGGTCGCCGACCACCT